>Ga0310694_10004651_pt1 | contig 13214 bp, 12 predicted proteins | sample 174DNAGHGhighgp2_FD_203884 | JGI IMG/M metagenome (GOLD analysis project Ga0310694, IMG submission 203884) | Sheep rumen microbial communities from Palmerston North, Manawatu-Wanganui, New Zealand - 1742 DNA GHGhigh gp2 (v2) (version 2) | ecosystem: Host-associated > Mammals > Digestive system...
CAAAGTGAACGGTACAGAAACGGTCATCTTGGGGGCACAGCAGTTCAAAGGCAAGGACAGCAAGGGGAAAGCCACACAGTTTGCAAATGCCATAAAACACGAGTTCAAAAGCCCGAACTATACTACGAGGTGGAGCGACATAATTGAGTTAAACTAAGAAAGGGACTTCTTTTCTATCGAAGTCCCTATAACCGTTATTGGTTCTCAACTATCTTTATGATTTCCAGCATTCTCTCTATATCAAGAGTTTGAATGTAGATGTCTACTATGTCCATAGGACGATTCCTCCTTTCTTCTCGTTATTTGATTATTCTTACCATTAATATAGTTTGTCGGTGATAAAAAACAAGTGAAATACCAATTTTTTCTATAAATGGCTCAAAATATCATTTTTTATAACATAGCCCAAATGCTATAATTCGTCTTATTTGATTTTGATAATTATCATATAGCACTGATTTTTAGAGAACAATAAAATTGTTAAAAATATTTAAGAAATCAGTTCGATTCCATGTAGGAATAAAACCGTATCTTTGCAATCCAAATTCGAAGAGAAAAATTGAGGAGTACATTGAAATATAGTCTGCCAAGGGTAGTATGGTGTGCAGTATTTCTGCCCTATATTTGCCACAAATATATCTGACAGGTTGGCTAAAAGTCAGATACAAAGTAAGTAAGGTCGGCAGGCCTTATTCCGATATACTCCACCGAAGGAGATCAGAAATGGTCTCCTTTTTTCGTTTCTATTCTGACTCGTTATTGTGGAAAAAAGGTGAAAATGACAAGAAATGAGAGATAATGGGACAAAGAAAAAAGGGGAATAACAGCCGTCAGAGGCGAAGAAGAGAGAAATTTTATCTTTCATGTTAGTAGTTGATAATATGTGGATTATGCCGTTTTTCCAAAATTATTTTTAACATTTTTTTTGAAAAGCATTATAAATTAGACGCTTTTTATAAATATTATTCGTATTTTTGCAGTTCAAATAAAAAATCTCTGTTGCATCCGTATTGTGTCATGTGACTGAGGGTGCTACTGCATTGTTTATTATCACCGATTTTGCTTATGAAAATTTCTGTTGCCGGAACCGGCTATGTAGGTCTTTCTATTGCCACCCTGTTGGCTCAGCATAACGACGTTACAGCAGTTGACGTCGTTCCAGAACGTGTTGATTTGGTCAACCATAAGAAGTCGCCCATTCAGGACGACTATATTGAGGATTATCTTGCTAACAGGCCACTCGCGCTTCACGCAACACTCGACCAGGAAGTCGGCTATCGCGATGCAGAGTTTGTAGTCATTGCCGCCCCCACCAACTACGACAGCACGAAGAACTTCTTCGACACTAGTGCCGTGGAGGCTGTGATAGACGCGGTGCTTATGGTGAACCCCTCGGCAACCATGGTGATAAAGAGCACCATACCTGTTGGATATACCGAGTCTGTCCGTGAGAAGTTCAGCTATCGAGAGCGCACAGATGACGGTACGTTTCGCGTGGTGAGGCCCAACATCATCTTCGCTCCTGAATTCCTTCGCGAGAGCAAAGCATTGTACGACAACCTCTACCCCAGTCGCATCATCGTGGGTTACGAACAGGGGAACAGTCATCTTGAAGAACGAGCTCATCGCTTTGCTGACATCATCAAGCAGGGAGCCATCAAGCAGGATGTGCCGATGCTGTTCATGGGAAGCACTGAGGCAGAGGCAGTGAAACTCTTTGCTAACACTTATCTTGCCCTCCGCGTCAGTTACTTCAACGAACTTGACACATACGCCGAGATGAAAGGGCTTGACACACAGGCCATCATCGAGGGTGTCTGCCTCGACCCGCGTATCGGGACGCACTATAACAACCCGTCGTTCGGCTATGGTGGTTACTGCCTGCCGAAGGACACCAAGCAGTTGCTGGCCAACTACGCCAACGTTCCGCAGAACATGATGAGCGCCATTGTGGAAAGCAACCGCACCCGCAAGGATTTCATCGCCGATCAGGTGTTGAAAAAAGCCGGATACTATGACTATTACAACCGTGGCGACTACGATGCCGCAGCAGAACGCGAATGCGTCATCGGCGTCTACCGCCTGACGATGAAGAGCAACAGCGACAACTTCCGCCAGAGTAGCATCCAAGGTGTGATGAAACGCGTCAAGGCAAAGGGCGCCAAAGTCATCATCTACGAGCCGACGCTTGAGGATGGCACCACTTTCTTCGGCTCACTGGTTGTGAACGATTTAGCAGCATTCAAAGCACAGAGTCAGGCTATTATCGCCAACCGCTACGACAGTTGTCTTGACGACGTGAAGGACAAGGTTTACACCCGCGACATTTTCAAGCGCGACTGAGTGGAGCACATCACTTGCTAAGCCTACTGATGCGGTGAAAAAATATAGTAAGGATTAATTCATGAAAATTGCAGGCTAATTTAGGTCAATTCTTGTTTAATATATATTGGTAATGTATACGTTAGTTGAACTTCCATACGCCCCCGAGGCATTACAACCCGCCATAAGCGCCCAGACGCTCTCGTTCCACCACGGCAAACACCTGCAGACCTATGTGGACAATCTGAACAAACTGCTCGTGGGGAGTGAATTCGAAGGCAAATCACTTGAAGAAATTGTTGGTCAGGCTCCAGCTGGTGCTATCTTTAACAATGCTGGACAGATACTGAATCACGAGATGTATTTCATGCAGTTCCGTCCTGCCGCCGAAGCCAAAGAGAGACCTTCCGGAGCTTTGGCAATGCAGATTGACAAGCAGTGGGGCAGTCTCGACGCCTTCAAGGCTGAGTTTGAGGCCAAAGGCACATCCCTTTTCGGTTCCGGCTGGGTATGGCTCTCCGCCGACAAAGACGGTTCGCTCGTTATCACGCAGGAAACCAATGCCTCAAACCCTCTGGTGCGTGGTCTTAAGCCCCTGCTCACCTTCGATGTGTGGGAGCATGCCTACTACCTTGACTATCAGAACCGCCGTGCGGCGCACCTCGCCGCCCTCTGGCCGATAGTCGACTGGAGCGTTATCGAGTCACGCAATTCCATATAATCAGAATTTCTTTAGTAACGTAGTCTCTATATTCGAGGCAGTTATAAAGATTTTGTGGGTTGATAGATGACTGTCAAAGATGTTTTTGACCTTCGTCGTCAGGGCAAGATAGAGGAGGCATACGAGGCGATACGTCCGATGTACGCCGCCCACAAGGGCAAGTACACATCGCTATGCATGTTCTGGACAGCAAGCGACATCTTCAAGCTTCGCCTTGACCAAGGAAGAAACGACGAGGCGCGAAAGATACTTCAAGCTCTGCGCCGCATGTTGCCATACGTCGAGGACAAAGACGGCAGTGTGGCAGGCTTCATACAAAGTGCATCGCGGCGACTGTCAGACATTACAAAGATAGCAGAGGAAAGCCATGCGGAAGAAACTGCTGAGCACCATTCGCAGAGAGACAAGGACGATGCTGACGGTGTTCAAAATAATTCTGATTCAGACAGTTCGGAATCAGAAACGGCAGATGATGAGGAACAAGTAACGGAAGCTCAGACAGAAAAGGAATCAAGCGATACGCCACATACCGTAGACTATTCCGGGCACCTTGCTGTAGGACTGGACGAAGGAATAATACGTCCGCATGAGGGAATAAACGCGCTCCAGCGTATCATATTAGCTTGTCTGGTAGCGCACCCGGGCTACTCAATATCAGAGATCAGCAATTCAACCGGCCTACCAGTCGACACAGTTGAACGCCATATAGCCGTATTAATAGAGAAATCGTTTGTAGAGCAACGCGATGGCGAGAATTCGAGTGGATATTATATAGTGCATAAAGTTTGAGTTGCTTTTAAACAACTGTTTTAAATATTTTGTTCATAGCAAAGTATTCTGATTATATATATTGTGACGTATTACAGTAAACATCTTAATCCCCCGCGGATTGAAAAGCTGAACGCCTTTAAAACGAAGAAAAAACAAATATAATAATGCGGTTTTCCGGTCTTCACGCGCAGCCGGAGCCACAATGGGGAAAAGGGTCTTCCGAACGGCCTGAAACTCCATACATATAGGGACATGGTTTCCGCTTGTCTCTCATAAGACAAAAGGTTCAATAATCAGCGGGCCGCTCTTTTTAAGGAACTAATACAAATAAGATGTCAGAAATCGGAGATGCGATACAGGCAAAATGCTTAGCCTTTGGCGACAGAGTAATCAAATTGAACGATTACTTGTTGAAGGAAGCTGCGAATAAGAAGCCAGACTTCAAAATTGTTAAGGGCAAAAGAGTATATGAGAAAACAATCCCTGTACATTTACAGGCTGTGTCAAATATATGCAATCAGTTGCTCCGTTCTGGCACGAGTATCGGAGCCAATAATGCAGAGGCAACAAATGCAATTAGTAAAACAGATTATAGGTCAAAATCATTCATTGCATTAAAGGAGGCTCGCGAGTCACTTTATTGGATTGCCTTGCTTTATCGCAATGGGTATATAGATGAAAAACAATATAAATAGTATATATGCAGATTGTGAGGAACTGGTAAAGATACTGGTAACAAGGTGCAAGAAGATAAATGCTGAGTTAGAGGATAGAAAGTAGTTCTTACATCTTACATCTGACTTCTTACATCAGCAAAAACCGCTGGTCTCTCATAAGAAGAGCGAAAGCACTAAGGTTCAATAACAGCAGGTCGCTCTTTTAATAAGAAATCAAATGATTAACAATAATATAAACAATTAATTATGCTTAACGGAAAAGTTGTTTTGATTACCGGTGGTACCGGTTCGTTCGGAAAGAAGTTTGTTGAGGTGATTCTTCGTGATTACCCCAATGTGAAGAAAATCATTATTTACTCGCGTGATGAGTTGAAGCAGTATGAATTGAAACTGAAGTATCCTGAGAAGCAGTATTCTATGATGCGCTACTTCATCGGTGATGTTCGCGACTTGGAGCGTCTGACCCGTGCTTGTGAAGGCGTAGATGTGATTATCCACGCTGCAGCCATCAAACAGGTGGATACCGCAGAGTACAACCCCGAGGAGTGCATCAAGACAAATGTCCACGGTGCACAGAATGTCATCAAGGCTGCTCTGGCTTGCCGTGTTCACGATGTGGTGGCACTGTCAACCGACAAGGCTTGCGCTCCTATCAACCTCTATGGCGCAACCAAGCTCACCAGCGATAAACTCTTCTGCGCTGCCAATAATATCCGTGGTTCCAAGGACATCCGCTTCTCTGTGGTACGTTATGGTAATGTGATGGGGTCTCGCGGAAGTGTGATTCCTTTCTTTACCCGTCTGCGTGATGAAGGTGCCAAAGAATTGCCCATTACCGATATGCGTATGACTCGTTTCAACATCTCTCTTGAAGCTGGTGTGGCTATGGTGATGTATGCCATAGGTCATCATCTCGGTGGCGAAATCTTCATCCCCAAGATTCCTTCCTACCATATCAAGGATGTGGCCACCGCCATTGCTCCCAACCTGCCGCAGGTTGAGGTGGGTATCCGTCCGGGTGAAAAACTGCACGAGGAAATGATTACCGTTACCGATGCACTGGATACGGTTGACCTTGGTAAGTACTATGTCATTCTGCCTTCGGTATCGTTCAACTGGAGCCGCGAGGATTACATTAAGCATCACAACGCTGTACCTGTACCTGATGGATTCCATTACAGTTCTGACAACAATACGGAATGGGAGACACCTGAGACTTTGCGAGCAAAAATCAAGGAGTTTGTTGATCCCAACTTTGAAGTTAAATAAGGAGGATTGTTATGATTAACAAACCTATTCCCTACGGACATCAGCACATCAACGATGAGGATGTGCAGGCCGTTGTGGCTGCACTGAAGTCCGACTATATGACCCAAGGCCCGCTAATTGGGCAGTTTGAGAATAACTACGCGGAATATCTTGGTGTAAAGTATGCCTGTATGGTGAGCAACGGCACGGCTGCACTTCATCTATGTGCAATGGCATTGGACATCAAGCCCGGTGACAAGATTATTACCACCCCCATCACCTTTGTGGCCTCTGCCAACGGATTCCGCTATCAGGGTGCAGAGGTGGTGTTCTGCGACATCGATGCCAAAACCTTCCTGATGGATTTGGATAAGCTGGAGGAGATCCTGAAGGCTTCACCCAAGGGAACCTATAAGGCCGTAGTGCCTGTTGACTTTGCTGGTTATCCTATTGATGAGGAACGTCTGCGCAAGCTTGCTGACGAATACGGATTTGCCATTGTGGTGGATGCCTGTCACGCACCTGGTGGCAGCTTCATAGATAGTAAGGGAGAGAAGCAGATGATTGGCAACTGTAAGTATGCAGACCTCGCCGTTTTCTCCTTCCATCCTGTGAAACATATCGCAACTGGCGAGGGCGGTGCTGTCACCACCAACCGCAAAGACCTCTATGACAAGGTGGCTCTGTTCCGTACCCACGGTATCACCAAAGATCCTGCCCTGTTGGAGAAAAACGATGGTGGCTGGTACTACGAGATGCAGGAGTTGGGTTACAACTACCGCATCACCGAGATGCAGGCCGCTCTTGGCATCAGCCAGTTGAAGCGTCTGGATTGGAGCATTGAGCGCAGAAACGAGATTGCCAAGAAGTATGATGAGGCATTCAAAGGAACCGTTGTAAAGACTCCTTTCCGTGCTGAAGGACTGGTTCATGCCTTCCACCTTTATATCATTCAGGTGCCTGCAGACAAGCGTAAAGGACTGTATGATTATCTGAGAGCCAATAATGTCTATTCGCAGGTACTGTATATCCCGGCCCACTTGATGCCCTACTACCGCCAGTTTGGCTGGAAGAAAGGTGATATGCCAGTGGCAGAAGATTACTACACCAAGTGTTTGGCACTCCCGATGTTCCCGACCTTGACGGATGAGGAACAGGATTGGGTAATTGAGAAAGTAAAGGAGTTTATCGCAAAATGAGCAAACTAGTTCTTGGTACCGTTCAGTTTGGTCTTCAATATGGTGTCAACTCTGCAGGTCGTCCAAGCGAGGAAGCGGTTAAGAGTATCCTTGCAGAGGCGGCAAAGGGTGGCATAACTACATTGGACACCTCCAGTGCATACGGTAATTCAGAGGAGATACTTGGCGAATGTATCACACCGGAGGAAAACTTCAAAATAGTCTCCAAATATCCGAAAGGAGAAACGCCGGTCAAGGAAATGTTCAATGCTTCATTGGAGCGATTGAAAGTTGACTCTCTCTATGGTTATCTCCTTCATCATTTCGAGGTGTACAAGAACAATCCCAAAGTATGGGATGAATTTGTTGTCTTGAAAGAGTCTGGCAAGGTAAAGAAGATAGGATTCTCGCTTTATACCCCAGAGGAGTTGGAGTTTATTCTTGATAATAAGTCTCCCTTTGACCTGATTCAGGTGCCGTTCAATATCTTTGATAAGAAGTTCTTGCCTTATATGAAGAAACTGCATGACAAAGGCGTGGAAATCCATGTTCGTAGCACATTCCTTCAAGGACTGTTCTTCAAAGACAGAAATGCACTTCCAGAGAAATTGCAGCCCATGAAGAAATACCTTCTCCAAATGGACGAGTTTTCAAAGGCTAGCGGTTTGAGCATTTCTGAGATTGCATTGAACTACAACCTTCAGAACCCCTATATCGATGGCGTTCTGATAGGTGTGGACAATGTTGAGCAGCTCCGGATGAATCTGAATTCGGTAAAAAATACCCCCATAGATATTGAAATCGAGGTAATAGAACAAGAATTATTAAACCCTTCAAATTGGAATTAAAATGAAAGTATTAGCAATAACACAAGCTCGTTATGGCTCAACTAGACTGCCTGCGAAAATATTAAAAGTAGTTAACGGACAAACGCTACTTGAAATACATTTAAAGAGAATACTTCAGGCTAAAACTATAGACAAATTGAAAATTGCCACCACTGATGAGGAAGGTGCAAAATTCATTGTAGAGGTGGCTGACAAAGTTGGGGTAGAGTATTTTAAAGGTTCTGTGGATGATGTTCTATCCCGCTTTTACGGCACTGCAGAGCCCGAGAAGCCGGACTATGTGGTACGTTTAACATCTGATTGCCCTCTGATTGATCCTAATGTGATTGATGCAGTCGTTACCTATGCTATTGAGCATCCTGCATATGACTACGTTCGCACACAGGCTGCCAGTTTCCCCGATGGTCTTGATACGGAAGTAATGAAATTCTCTGCTCTCGAAAAAGCTTTTAAAGAAGCAACTCTCAAATCAGAGCGCGAGCACGTAACACCTTATATTTGGAAAAATGGCTCTGCTGACGGTGGCACTATTTATAAGACATATAACTACCCGAATCCGGCAGGAACGTATAATGCCAATGACTATCGCATCACGATTGATGAACCCGAAGACTTTGAAGTCATAAAGGCGCTCATTGAGAATTTGGGTATAGAGAAGGATTGGAAAACATATATAGACTATCTCATAGAGCATAAAGACCTTTATGCTATCAATAGCAAATTTGCGAATAATGAAGGCTATGCAAAGTCTATAGCCAATGATGGAGTGTATATCAAAAAATAATTAATCAAATAATTATGGGAAAAGGACAAGAGCTTTACAAAAAAGCTAAAACAATGATTCCTGGAGGAACATCCCTCCTTTCTAAGAGACCTGAACAACTCCTTCCTGAAAACTGGCCTGCCTACTACAGCAAGTCTAAAGGTTGCCATGTATGGGATTTGGACGGTCGTGAGTATATCGATTGCGGACTGATGGGTGTGGGCACCAATACCCTTGGTTATGCTCGCGAAGAGGTGGATGAGGCTGTGATGAAGGTTGTCCGCGATGGTAACCTGACCACTTTCAACTGCCCGGAAGAGGTTTACCTTGCAGAGCGTCTGCTGAAGTTTAATACTTGGGCTGGTGGTGTACGTTACACCCGTGGTGGCGGCGAAGCCAACTCCATGTGTGTTCGTATTGCCCGTGCTTACACTGGTAGAGACAAGATTGCTATCTGTGGCTATCACGGTTGGCACGACTGGTATGTGTCCGTGAATCTCGGTGAGAACGATGCCCTTGCTGGTCATCTGCTCCCTGGCATTCCTACCAATGGTGTACCCCGTGAACTGCGTGGCACTGCCATTCCGTTCCACTACAACGATTTCGAAGAGATTGAAAAGATTATTCGCAATACTCCCGACCTTGCTGCTGTGAAGATGGAAGTCTGCCGCAACTTTGGCCCGGCAGAGGGGTATCTGGAGCATATCCGCAACCTCTGCAATGAGTATGGCGTGATTCTTATCTTTGATGAGTGCACCAGCGGTTTCCGTGAGACCTTTGGCGGTCTGCATAAGAAGTATGGTGTATATCCCGACATGACCATCTACAGTAAGACTATGGGTAACGGCTATGTGATTGCTGCTGTCCTTGGTAAGAAAGAGATTATGGATGCTGCCCAGGGCAGTTGGATTAGCTCTACGTTCTGGACAGATCGTATTGGACCTACCGCAGCACTGGCCGCTCTTGACGTGATGGAGAAAACCAAGTCTTGGGAGTTCATTACCAAACAGGGACTCAAAAACAAGGAACGCTGGCAGCAACTGGCAGACAAGTATGGCCTGAAGATTAACCAGTGGGGTATTCCTGCACTGGCCGGTTACACCTTCGATTCTCCTAACGCCCTTGCTTACAAGACATACGTAACACAGGAGATGTTGAAGAAAGGTTATATCGCCGGGAATAACATGTACACATGCTTGGCTCACACGGACGAAATCCTTGATGGTTACTTCGAGGCACTTGATCCTATCTTTGCCAAGATTCGCGACTTCGAAGATGGTGAGGATGTGATGAAAGCACTTGATGGACCTGTTTGTCAAGCCGGTTTTAAGCGTTTAAATTAATAGGTACTTGAAACAACAAATTTTTTTTCGTGCTGATGCCAGTGCCCAGATAGGCTATGGCCATTTTTTCCGGACACTGGCATTGGCCGATATGTTAAAAGAAGATTTTGACTGTGTGTTTTACACAGTAGATCCTACTCCCTATCAGATAAAGGAGTTACAGAAAGTATGTCCTTATGTATCCCTATCTGATACGACAAAGTTCGAGGACTTTTTAAGTCGCCTTTCTGGTGCGGAGACTGTCGTTCTTGATAATTATTTCTATACATCAGAATATCAAAAACAAATAAAAGACAAAGGGTGTAAGTTGGTATGCATAGATGATATGCATGATAAACATTATTATGCGGACATAGTTATTAATCACGCTTTAGGGAGTCATATTGAGGATTATTCTGTTGAGCCGTATACACAATTGTCTTTGGGCTTGTCTTATTCATTGCTTCGAAAACCATTCCTTGAGAGCAACTATAATAAGAATAGAAAAAATATTTTGATATGTTTTGGAGGTGCTGATATTTATAATCTCACATGTCGAATTCTCCAAATACTCAAAGAAGAACTTCAAACGTATACTGTAGATGTCGTTGTAGGTGATTCTTTTAAATCAGGCGAAGAGCTCGATGAAATTAGAAAAAATGAAAATAATGTAATTGTTCATAAATCTATTTCTGCTAGCGAGATGAGTTCCTTAATGCAAAATGCTCAAATTGCATTTTTGCCTGCAAGTTCTGTATTATGGGAAGCAATCTTTTCTGGATGTAAAGTTATTTACGGATATTATGTAGATAATCAAACTGATATTTGCAAAAATGTAGGGAGTAGCGAGAAATTATGTTTAAATTATGTTGGAGATTTAAGGTCTGTGTCGGGAAGTGTCTTGAAAGCTGTGTTTAAAAAAGAAATATCGGACGGAAGAAGCCCTAGATTCATAAAGCCCGATGTAAAGTCAAATTTTGAACAACTTTTTAGTCAAAGCATAACGGTTAGAGAAGCATCTCGTGATGACGCTGAATTATATTTTAAGTGGGCAAACGACCCTGTTGTTAGACAGATGGCATTTCATACGGAGCCAATCCAGTGGGAAAACCACCTGACGTGGTTTAATAAGAAGTTAGACGATACAGAATCCATTTTGCTTTTATGCTATCAGAATTCCGAAGCTGTCGGGCAAGTTAGATTCGATTTAAATGATAATGGCGAGATGGAGATAGATATATCTATTGCAAAAGAACATAGAGGTAGAGGCATAGGGAAAGCGATGCTTAATGTAGCTTTAGCATACGTCAAGAACATGAAAGGGTATAGGGCTTTTGTTTCTGAGGTGAAAATTGATAATTATCCATCACAGCGAATGTTTCTTGCAAATGGCTTTCAAATTATTGCACAAAATAACGGAATTATTCATTTCAAAAAGGAAATATGAGAAAAATAGAACTTATAGGAGAAATTGGAACAAACCATAATGGACAAATAGAAACGGCCATAGAATTAATAGATATGGCTGCAGCATCGGGAATTGATACGGTTAAGTTTCAGGTCTATGATGCAAATGATATTGTCTCACCAAAAGTAAAAACAGCCCACTACGGTATAACAAGTAACTATGAATATTGGCAGGACTATATTAATTCAAAGCTCATTACGCCAAAAACATGGTTGCCTGAATTAGTGGCACATGCTAAAGAAAAGGGGTTGGATGCTATAGCAACGCCTCATTCAATGAAAAATGCTGAGGCTTGTTTGAGGGCTGGAATGAGTCGTTTGAAAATTGCCTCAATGGACTGTAACTATTATCCTTTTATCTCTGATTTGTGTTCTTTGAAAGTGCCACTTCTGTTATCAACAGGAATGTCAACAATAGATGAAATATATAAATCAGTAAGTATAATAAAGAAAAATAGTATTCCTCTTACTATATTTCATTGTGTAGCAACTTATCCAACTCGTTATGAAGAAGCAAATATGTCCTTCCTGCAGACGCTAAAAGATTTTGAGCCTGACCACTTGGGCTTTTCAGACCATTCAGGGGATAACGACCTTATAATGGTAGCCATTCCTTACGGAATAGATGTAGTAGAGAAGCACATTACTTTAGATAAAACACAAGATGGCCCAGATCACCCATTTGCACTTAATCCCGATGAATGTTCATTATGGAGGAAGAAAGTAGATAATGCATTATTGAGCCTAGGTTCTACAGATAAGCAATTGTCACAACGAGAGATAAATAATAGAAAAAAATATCGTCGTGTAGCAATATTGAAAAAAACTCTCCATAAAGGAGATGTGCTCACTTCTGATGATATTTGTTTTGCGCGTCCAGCAGAAAATAACGATTGTTATATTGAACCAGAACGTATTTCGTCATATTACGGCTATGTTTTAGCCAGAGATATTGAAGCAGGTGATGGTCTCACAGAACAGCATTTCACATTATGAAAAGAGTTATGATAAGTGCCGCAGGCACAATGGCATCCGTTTCCTATATAAAATTGCTACGTGATAATGGTTTTTATGTTGTTGGAATTAATGCTGTTGACAGCGAATTGGCTTCTTACTACTGCAATGAGTTCCACCGAGTGCCTTTAGTAACTGACGAGGATAATTATATCAAAGCTATCTCAAATATTGAATTTGATGTTTTTGTGCCTTGGTTAGATGAAGAGCATATTTTGTTTTCTAAACGGGAATGTTCTTTTTCTTCTAAAATATTGACTTCACCGGCGGAGACTATTCAAATTACGACAGACAAATTCAAGACATATGAATTTTGCGTGTCTAATGGAATAAATACGGCAAAGAAAAAAAATGTAGCCCCTGCATTTGTGAGAGCAAAATTCAGCCGGGGAAGCAAAAATGCAAAAGTCGTTTCGGACCAAGATGAATTGGACAAACTTGACAAGAGCAAATTTTTATGTCAAGAGATTCTTCATGGAACTGAATACACAGTCGATATTTTATGTTCTGCTGAGGGTGAATATATATATGGAGTGCCCAGGAAGAGACTGGAAGCCGTGAATGTATCTACAATATCGCAAGTAGATATGGACGATGCCATAATCGCTTTTTGTAAGGATATTTGTGATAAACTGAAGTTCGCGGGGCCAATTAATATCCAGGTGTTTATGGATAACCATGAAATTTCATTAGTTGAAATCAATCCGAGGCTTGCTGGAACGTCTATTTTAACTATTAAATCTGGATTTGATTTGTTTAGTGATAGCATCCGTATGTTCTTGGGCGAGAAAGTGGATACAAACTATACGACAAAGAATGGCATGAAGATGTATCGTTTCTATGATGAGTTATATATATAATAGTATTCTCCGTGACCTTGATA
>Ga0310694_10004652_pt1 | contig 13213 bp, 6 predicted proteins | sample 174DNAGHGhighgp2_FD_203884 | JGI IMG/M metagenome (GOLD analysis project Ga0310694, IMG submission 203884) | Sheep rumen microbial communities from Palmerston North, Manawatu-Wanganui, New Zealand - 1742 DNA GHGhigh gp2 (v2) (version 2) | ecosystem: Host-associated > Mammals > Digestive system >...
TTCCAACGGTGGGTACGGGTGGTAACCGGGTTTTCCCACGCCTCTATGGCTCCTTCGTTTAAGGCTAAATTCGGGTTAGGTACCACCAGTTGTTCATCTACTTCTATCTTTACCCCAAGGCCGTTACATTCCGGGCACGCACCATAGGGGGAGTTAAACGAAAACAACCGCGGCTCTAACTCGCTAAACCCAATACCACAATGCGCACATGCGTTGCTTTCGCTGTAGGTAAAATCAACGGGTTTTTTCCCGTCTGTTTCTAAAATATGCACCAACCCTTGCGCGTATTTTAAGGCCGTTTCCAAACTTTCCACTAACCGTTCACGGTCAAATTCATCTACGTAAAATTCATCTACCACCAGTTCAATGGTATGCTTTTTATAACGCTCTAACGTCGGCACATGGTCTAACGTAATGACCGTCCCGTTCACGCGCGCTTTTACATAACCCTCTTTTTTGAATTTGGCAAAAAGTTCCTCGTACGTTCCGGCGCGACCGCGTACAACGGGGGCTAAAATATAGAGCGTTTTATCCGCAAATTTTTTCAAAATATCTTGCGCGATACCTTGTACACTCCATGTTTCCACGGGGCGGCCGCACTGCGGACAGTACCGCTTGCCTACGCGAGCAAACAGTAAACGCAGATAATCGTAAATTTCCGTGACGGTAGAAACGGTAGAACGCGGGTTTTTGGACGGATTGCGCTGTTCAATGGAAATGGCGGGGGAAAGCCCTTCAATATGTTCCACATCAGGCTTTTCCATTAACTCCAAAAACTGCCGTGCATAGGCAGACATGCTTTCCACGTAGCGGCGTTGACCCTCGGCGTAAATGGTATCAAACGCGAGCGAACTTTTGCCCGAACCGGAAAGCCCGGTTACTACCGTCATTTTATCTTTGGGTATTTCTACCGTAATGTTTTTCAAATTGTGGCCTTTAGCGCCGATAACTTTAATGCTTTTCATAGTTGTCCTTGCGAAAAAAATAACCGCGTAAAATCCGCGGAAAAAATGTTTTTTACCTTAAATAAATTATATAATTTATTCAACACTTTTTTGGGAGTTTTATACTGTGAAAAAACCGCTTAAATATACCTTATATACGCTAGGAATGTTGCTCTCGTTGGGGTTATTGGCTGTGATGATTTATCAGGCCAAGGACAGCTTTGTTAAAATCTGGCAGAACGTACAGATAAAATATTTATTTTTGTCGGTGGCGTCCTCGGTGCTTATTTATATTGCTATGGGGATGAGTTTGTACGAAGTGCTTCGTATTATGGGGCGGAAAATCGGCAAAGGAGCGGCTATCGGAATTGCACTTGTATCCACGACGGTTAACTATGCGGTTTCCTCGTTAGGCGCAAGCGGGTTTGCCTTGCGCGCGCATTTGCTCAACCGCCGCCGCGTGCCGTTTGGTACGTGCGTAACGGCAAGCATTGTGATTACCGTCCTGCTTTATTTTGTACTGGCGATTATTATTTTATCGGGCTCGTTACTAATGCTGTTTCACGCCTCTACAACGGCAGTGCAACTGGTTAAAAACTTCGTTTTGATTGTAGTAATGTGCGGCGTGTGTGCGGCGGTAACGGCATTTTTATTTAATAACGAATGGCGCTACAAATCGGTGCGAAAACTGTTCCGCTTACTTAATAAAGTATTATTCCACGTGTTCGGCGCTCTGATTCCCAAAGGCCGCTACGATGATTTTATGGACCAGTTGGACGAAGGGATTGCACTTATTCACAAGAAAAAGAAAAAAATGACGTGGACGATTGTGTACGTCTGTGCCGATTGGTTATTTACAATTTTAGTGTTGTTTTTTGCGTTCCACGCCGTGGGTGTGCATATTGCGGCGGGCGTGCTGGTCGCGGGGTTTGCTATCGGTATGGTAACTACGCTTATTCCCATTTTGCCCGGCGGATTAGGGGCTATGGAATTGGCTATGACGGCTGTATATGCCCAAATGGGTATTGATTGGGACTCTGCTTTAATGGCAACGCTTATTTACCGCGTGGTATATTATGTTTTACCCGGTATGGTTAGTATTTTTATTTACTGGGGGTTGCAACTTTCGGCCTCGCCGGTTAAAAAACATAAAGGAGTAAGCCATGAAAGAACGTATTAACAAGCAAATTCCTACGGTGCCAACGTCCTGTTTTATCCATAAAAGCGCCGTGATTATCGGCGACGTAACGTTGGGGGAAAATGTATCGGTTTGGCCGTGTGCGGTATTGCGTGGCGATATTGCCGCTATTTCGGTGGGGGAAAACTCCAACATCCAAGAAAACGCATGCGTGCACGTCAATTACGGTGCGCCGGCAATTATCGGCAAGGGAGTCAGTATCGGGCACGGGGCGGTGGTACACGGAAGCAAAATCGGCGATAACTGTTTAATCGGCATGAATGCCGTAGTTATGGAAAGTGAAATCGGGCCCAACTGTATTATCGGGGCGGGGGCGGTAATTCCCGCCGGAAAAAATATCCCCGCCGGCTCGCTTGTAATGGGTGTTCCGGCTAAAGTCATCCGCCAGTTAGAAGAAGATGAAGTCAACGCTATTATGAAAAACGCATACGATTATACGGCGGCGATTGAAACATACAAAAAAGAGTGTAAAGAGATTTAACGATGAAAAAAATAGTGATGATTGAAGATTCCAAAGTGTTGGGAACGGCGCTGTCCGGCGCGCTTAAAATAGAGGGGATAGAAGTGTTTTGGGCGCAAAACGGGGTAGAGGGAGTAAATTTGGCTAAAGAACAAAAGCCCGATTTGATTTTGTTAGATTTAATGCTTCCCAAATTAAGCGGATTTGATGTGTGCAAACTATTAAAAACGGATAACGACACGTGGCGCATTCCGGTTATTGTGATGTCCACTTTGTCCGACCCGGAGTCGCAAGACCGCGCCAAAGAGGCGGGGGCCGATTATTTTATTCCAAAACCCTACGATTTGGCCGATACGTTACAAGAAATCAAAAAACACTTAAAATAGGAGATATTATGGCTAAATTTGACGTGGAAGAAATTTACGAACTCTTAGAAATGAACGAGCCGGAACGTGCCCTTGCTTTGTTAAAAAAAGTGCGCACGAAAGATGCACAGTTGTGGTTTTTACAGGGAGAAAGTGAACGGCAATCAGGTCATTTTGAAACGGCACTTTTGACGTATGCCAAAGGGCTTAAAATCGCAGATGTGGCCGAAGAACGTATGGATATTTTACTGGCGATGTCGGCTTGTTACCGCACGCTCGGGCACGCGGCCGCGGCGTATGAATTGGCCGATGAAACGCTCCAAATGGCCAATGAGTTGGAGTATGATGATTATTCCGTACGCGCTATGCAAGAAATGGGTATGGCACTTCGTGCGTGGGGAAAATTAGACGAAGCGTTAGAATTGTTAGACACCGTTTTAGCCGCCTACACGCAAGCCAAAGATTATGCGGGTATGAGTTTTATTCACTGGGCCAAAGGCGGTATTTTCCGTCTGCAAGGACATTTTGAAGAAGGTATTTTGCAATTCAAAAAATCTATTGCGCTAGCCAAAAAAATCCACGATAAAATTAACGAGGCCTACGGCTATTGCGGACTGGCCGGTATCAGCCGCATTTGCGGAAAAGTGGATGAGTGCGTGAAAAATTATAAACTGGCTGACAAAATTTTTAAGCATACGCAAGACGTGTTTGGCAAGGCCTATACGCATTGTGGTATGGCAAACGGACTTCGCCAACAAGGTAAATATGCCGAGGCCTTGCGCCATTATAACACTGCCGATACGCTTTATTCGTCCATTAACGATACGGTAGATTTGGGGTTTGTCAAATGGGGGCGCGCCGATGTACTTCGCCGCCAAAATAAAATGCAAGCGGCGCTGAAAGATTTGCAAGAAGCGCAAGTATTATTTGATAACTCCGACGAACTTCGCGGACAAATTTTAACAAAACTTTCTTTGGCCCAAGTATTGTATGCCTTGGGCCAAACCGACCATGCGGAAGAATTATACGCCGCCGGAGTCGCGCAAGCGAAAAAAGAGGGCTTGCACACGTATTTGGAAAGTTATACTTGATGTTGATTTTGTAAATTGCTATCAAAACGCCCCGAGCAAATCTCGGGGCGTTTTTCGTCGGAGAGAAAATAAAATTTAATTTTTCGCTTTGCCAAACAACCGTAAATTGTGTTTAGCAAAGAAATGGTGCAACATATAAACAGCCAGTAAGGTAGCAATCAAATCGGCCGCTACGGGCGCGTAAAATACACCGTCTAACGCAAAGAACAGCGGTAGTATCAGCACGAGCGGAATAACAAGTAACACTTGGCGCGATAAACTCAAAAACGCCGCTTTTACCGGTTGGTTAATGGCTTGAAAGAAACTCGTTGCCATAATTTGCAAGGGCAAAATCGGCAGTAAAATGTTCAAAATGCGAATCGTGCGCGAGGCCATCGCCACCAGGGCCGTATCGGTAGAATTAAACACGGCGGCAATCGGCACGGCAAAAATCTCAATGATAATAAATCCCGCCGTTGTGGTCCACATGCCCCACCTTAGTGCCATTTTAAGTGTTTGGATAGCCGTTTTATATTTGCGCGCGCCGTAGTTGTAGCCGATAAGCGGCTGTGCCCCTTGAGAAATGCCCAAAAGCGGCATCAGCACCAGCGTATTAACGCTAATTGCAATACCAACGGCAGATACGGCCAAATTCCCGCCGTATTTTAACAACGCGTGGTTTAGGATGAAATTAAGCACGCTGGAGGCCAACTGAAACGCAAATTGCGAAAACCCAATCGCTAAACACCCCAACACAATACGTTTTTTCACTTTGCAATACACAAGCCGCAAGCGATACATCGTATTTCCGCACAGGAAGAAATACATTACCCACATAAACGAAATAAATTGTCCCAGTACGGTGGCCGCCGCCGCACCGCGGATACTCCAATGAAATGTAAAAATGAATAACGGACCAAAAACAAGGTTAATAGCCGCCCCGATTAACTGCGTAGCCATGGCGGTTTTCGGCCGGCCCGACGAGCGGATAAAATGATTCATCCCCGCGCCGATACCAAAAAGCAAATAGCCGGGCAATACAATTTCGGCATACGCGCGGGCCAAGGGCAATACTTCGCTGTCCGCGCCAAGCAACGCTAAAATCGGGTCTAAATACATGTAACTTAAAACGGTCAGCACGCACGAAACGATAGTCAGCAAAATAAACCCGTTACCTAAAATGCGGCGTGCTTCTTCGGTTCGGTGTTCGCCGAGGCGAATAGAAAATAGCGAATTACTTCCCACGCCGATAAGCGCACTAAAACCCATATAAATAAGCCCCAACGGGAATAGCAGCGTAATACCCGCCAGTCCCGCCGCACCGACGTCTTGCCCTACATAAATGCGGGAAATAATGTTGTAAAGTGCATTGGCAAACATCCCCGCCACCGCCGGCGCGGAAAAACGTACCAGTAGCGACGAGAGTTTTTTGTCCTTAAACGGATTTTTGGTGGTGTGTGCCATAGTGATAAAAACAGCCCCACGGGGCTACTTATATTTTATCAAATAACACCCCTAGCGAATATGATAAAATAGAAAAAAATAAGTAAGGAGATTTATATGCGAAAAATTTTTTCAATCTGTTTGCCGTTATTCCTGCTTTGCGTATCTGTATCGGCCGCGCCGCTTCGTGTGCTTTCCGCCGCCCCGAAAGGCAATTTGCAAGAGGCCGCCCGGCAAGCGGTATCGGTCACATTTAACCAACCTGTTGTGGCGTTAGCCGAACAAAGTCAGTTTGATTCAGCCGATTGTGCCTTAAAAATTACACCCGCCGTTGCCGGTAAATGCCGCTATGCGGGTACGCAAACGCTTGTGTTTGAACCGACGGAAGATTGGCCGAAAGCCACCTCTTTTTCTGTGCGTGTTCCGGCTAAATTTACTTCTCAAGTTTCCGGGGAAAAGTTAGCCGCCGATTATACATTTTCATTTGCCACTTCCCGTCCGCAAGTGCGCCAAATTTATCCGCGCAAAAACGAACATTGGCTTACTACAACGCCTACTTTACTAATCAGTTTTAATTTGCCCGTGTCTGCGTCACTGGCCGCCAAGCAAATACATTTAGCGGATAACAACGGGGAAAAAATTTCCCTTTCCGCGCGCGAAGCCACCAACGAGGAAAAAGAAAATAATTTTTACTATTTACCAACGCAAGCCGCCGTCTTGGCTTTTACGCCTAAACGCCCGTTGCAAAAAGGAACAACTTATACGGTGGTTATTCCCGCCGGATTAAAATCTTCCGTCGGACCGCTAGGTATGGAAAAAGATTACACCTCCACGTTTGTTACCGCGCCGGATTTACGCGTGTTGGGGGTGGAAAATAAAGGTTGTCTGCCTTATACCCCGCAGGTGCGGTTTTCTTCCCCGGTACGGATGCGCGAGTTGATAGCGGCGATTAAAGTGTTGCCGGACTCGGCGTTGAAAACATTGGACGGCAGTGAATCGGACGCACTGGGGCGTGAAGTAGTAATTTCGCCGTGGGCGCAATTATCCGACTATGAAAAAAAGAATTATGCCTCGCAATATACACTCACGCCCGACGAGCAAAAACAAGGTACCGCTTTTTTTGCTACCGGCCTGCCGTTTTTGCACTTACCACCGCACCAACCCGTTACGGTAACGATAGATAAAAATTTAACCGATATTTACGGCAACCGCTTGGGCCAAGATTATTCCTTTACTATTACCAACGACGGCTATTGCCCGGCGGTAGATTTTTCGGGCGGGTACGGTGTTCTGGAAAGTTATTTACCGCCGCGTTTGCCGATTGAAGTGGTCAATACGCCGTCTTTGGAAGTTCAAGCCGCCCGGTTTAATAAAGAAAATTATATTGCGTTTTTATCGTCTAAACCGGATAAATACTGTGCCCAAACGCCCTTGTCCGCCCCGACTTATTCCGGTCCATATACATTTCAGGCCCCGGCAGATAAAAGCGTCAAAACCTATATTGATTTATCGCGTTTTTCGCCAAATGCCGAAGACAGTTTGCTCTTTACCCAACTCAAAATGACCCGTCACGATAAACCGTGTTGGGTATCTTTTACCGGAAACATCACCGACGTGGGTATTTTGTTCAAAACCTCGCCGGAAAATATATTATTGTGGGCGACCTCGTTACAAACTGCAGAGCCGCTTGCTAATTTGGCGGTGGAACTGCGTGATAGTAGTAACACGGTGTTGTGGTCGGGCTCCACGGATATGAACGGCTTAGCACGCGCCCCCGGGTGGGAACAATTAAACGTACAAAAGCCCGACTGGGGAGCCCCGAAGTTGTATGCGTTTGTGTCTAGTGCGGGGGGAGACGGGTTCGTATCCACCGAACTCAACGACGGCTTAGAGCCGTGGCGCTTTAATTTAAGTTATACGTATAACCCGCAACAAGAAGCGTGGCGCACGCTGTTGTTTACCGAGCGCGGTATTTACCGCCCGGGCGAAACGGTGTACCTCAAAGGAATTGTGCGCCGTTGGAAACAAAGCGCTTGGAAAGTGCCTAGTGCCCTGACGGGAAAACTTATCGTGTCCGACGCCGCCGGAAAAGAAATTGAAACAAAAACCGTAACTACCGATGATGCTTTCGGTACGTTTGCTTGGGAGTTTGTGTTGCCGACTTCGGCTCATAACGGGACGTGGGACATTTCTTTTGTTCCGCAAATTCCGGGAGAAAAAGATCCTGCTTCCACCTCTTATTCTTTCCAAGTGGAAACAGCTAAACCCGCCGAGTTTACGGTTACCTTACAAACCGATAAGCCGGGGTATTTTTCCGGCGAGACGGCCCAATTTTCCGCCGCCGCCAATTACCAATTCGGCACGCCGCTTGTCGCGGCTCCGGCGCGTTTTACGTTGCGGCGTGAAATGGCGTGGTTTAATCCCGACGGTTTTGACGGATATAATTTTTCGCCGTATTTCTTGCGCGAAGGCGAGTATAAAGAGGACGGCAAATTGCTGGCCGGTGCTACGCAAAACACGGATGATAAAGGTTTTACGTCGTTTTCTGCCGTGTTGCCGCAAGTTTCTTTTCCGGTGCGCGTGTTTGCCGAAGTGGGCGTTCAATCCCCGGCTAAACAAGATTTATTTGCGCGACAATCGGTGTTACTACACCCGGCCTCGTTTTATTTAGGGGTTAAAACGCCCGACTCGTACGCTAAAGCCCTTTCGCCCTACACAGTAGATGTGGCCGCCGTTACGCCCGAGGGCAAACGTACAACGGCGTCTAACGTGACGGCGCAAATCCGCCGCGTAGAGTGGCACAGCGTGCGTAAAGTAGGTCTATCGGGTCGGTTAGAATGGGTCAATAGTAAAGAAGAAATTGAACTACCCAACCAAACTTTTGACGTGCCGCAAGACAGCGGGAAATTTACGTTTGTGCCGCCGCAAAGCGGCCAGTATCATATTACCTTACTTACTACCGACGAACAAGGCCGCTTTGTTACTGGCGGGTTTGATGTGATGGTGTACGGTAAAGACGGGCCGGCGTGGGCACAAGAGGACGACAGTTTATTAGTCCTTACGCAAGATAAAAACACGTATCAGGCGGGAGAAACGGCACGCATCCACGTGGCTTCGCCTTACGATAATGCACAAGCACTCGTCACGGTAGAACGCGAGGGTGTATTAGACGCGTGGACCACGACTGTCAAAGGCGGTGCCGATTATGTGCAAGTGCCGATAAAAGCCAACTATTTGCCTAACGTGTATGTCAGCGTAACGCTTATCAAGGGCCGTAGCGGCGAGCCGGTCAACGCCAAAGGTGTAGATTTAGGTAAACCGCAAGCCAAAACCGGGTATGTAAATTTACTTGTTACGCCGCAATCTAAAAAACTGGACGTAGCAGTAAAAACCGCTAAAACGGAGTATCGGCCCGGGCAAGAAGTCCGCGTCAAACTGACTACCAAACTTGGCGGTAAAGGCATGCCGGCGCAAGTAACTTTGTATGCCGTAGACGAGGGAATGTTGGCGTTAACCGATTATAAAACGCCGAATGTGTTTGAGTGGTTTTACGGCCCGCGTCCGCTTTCAGTTTTTACAGCGGACAACCGTTCCTATGTTATCGGTCAGCGCAACTTCGGGGAGAAAGGGGAAAACCGCGGAGGTGGCGGCTCGGCCTATGCTAAACTGGGCGGGGTAGATTTGCGCAGTAATTTTTCGTTCGTGCCTTTTTACAGCGCGCAGGTGGTAACGGATAAAAAAGGACGCGCGGAAGTAAAATTCAAACTGCCGGATAATTTAACGAAATTCCGTATTATGGCCGTAGCCGTGCGCGAACAAGATTTCGGCTCGGCGCAAACGCAAATCAACGTGTCTAAACCGTTGATGATTACGGCGCAAGTGCCGCAAACGGTGCGGGAAAAAGATGAATTTTCTTGCCGCGCAGTTGTTTATAATTACGCCGATAAAAACGGGGTGCTGAGTGTTCAAGCCGCCGCACAAGGAAGTGTGCAACTCTTGCAACAAACTTCGCAAACGGTTACAGTGCCTATCGGGCAAGCGAAGTCTGTTTCGTGGCCGTGTGTAGCCAAACAAACCGGAAATGCACAGATAGTGTTTAGTGTCAAAGGACGCAAAGAAAACGACGGCGTTAGCACGCAAGTTAAAGTTTCTACCGTAGAAAAAATACAAACCTTGGCCTTGTATAATCACACCGCCGATAACCAAGCGGAAGTAACCGTCCGTCCGTCTAACACGGCTGCCAATGTGAATAATCAAATAACGGTTTCGCTTGCGTCTACGGCACTGCTTAATATCAAAGGTGCGCTAACGTATTTGATGACGTATCCGTACGAATGTTTAGAACAACAGATGTCTAAAATTCGTCCGGTAATTACGAGCCATTCGCTGATAACAGATTTCAAACTCGGCGATGTTACGCAACTCAAAAAACGCGCACAGGAAATTTTAACCCAGTTGGATAAATATCAACATTTCTCCGGCGGTTTTGCTTATTGGCCCAACAGTTTGCCCGACCCGTACGTAACTTCCTACGCGTTGGAAACGGCGTATTTGGCTAAGCAAGCGGGACTAACTGTGCCGCAACAAACCGTAGAGGAAGCGTTGGCTTGGTTAGAAAAAGCGTTTGCTAAAAATCAAACCTTGGCGTTTAGTTATTCATCGCAAGAAGTACAAACGGCGCGTGCGTACAGCGCATATGTGCTTGCGTTGTACGGCAAGCCGGCAGATGCGTTATTTAACGGCTTATATGCCCAGTACGCGGCGTTACCGTTGCAAGCCAATGTGTATTTGTTAAAAGCCGCAAACGTGTTAAACCGTCCGGAATCGGTACAAGAAAAATTGGCACAAGTGTTGCGTAATCACATCGTACATACGCCGCAATTTGCTTATTTTAGCGTCAACTCGCCGATGGGGTGGTTGCACCAAAGCGACGTAACGGCCACGGCAAACGTGTTAGAGGCGTTGTTAGTGACTCGCCGTCCGTTTGCCCAGGCCCCACAAGCGGCCGCGTGGTTGCTCTCGCAACGCAACGCGCAAGGACACTGGAACAGCACGAGCGAAAACGCGGCGGTGCTGTCTGCTTTGCAAACTTATGAAAAAACGGTAGAAAACCAAACGCCCGATTTTATTGCGCGCGTTTTGTTAAACGGCGAAGAAAAAATGAGTACTTCTTTTCAAGGCCGACAACTGACACAAACCGTATCTAATTTCCCGTTTTCCGAGGTCTATGCAAAAGACAATACTGCCCGGTTTAATTTTGCTAAGACAGGGGTGGGTACGCTGTTCTATACGCTGGTGCAAACGTACGAGCCGGCATCGTACGATACGCCGCTTTCGGCGGGACTGGAAATTTCCCGTCAGATTACCACGTTAGACGGCGCCCCGGTCACACAATTAAAAGCGGGCCAACGCTATTACGTCACCTTGACGGTACGCACTCCTGCGCCGCGTCATTTTGTGGTGGCGGAAGATTATATCCCGGCGGGAGCGGAAGTCGTTAATACGTCGCTAGCCACCGAGCAAACCGTGTACGCCGGTAACGATACGCAACCTGCTTTTAACCGCATAGAGCGCTACGACGAGCGCGTTGCCGCGTTTGCTGATTATCTGCCCGCCGGCACACATACATTTACGTATATGCTCAGTGCCGTTACCGACGGTACATTTGCGTATCCCAGCGCGTGGGCGAGTTTGATGTACGACCCGGCTTTGTTTGGCCGCACGGCGACGCAAACGCTTGTAATTGATAAATGATAAAAAAGTGTTTGGCTTGTTTATTTCTTTTTCTTCCCTGCCCGGTGTGTGGCGGGGAAGAAAACTTTTTGATGCCTTCGGTCCTGGTTACCGATAAAAACGGAGCGCCGATGCGCGGGTTTTTATCAAGCAATCAAACGTATTATTATCCGGTGGCGTTAAGTGAAGTTTCTCCTTGGTTAATTGCGGCGGCGGTAGCGGCGGAAGATAAACGCTTTTTTTATCACGACGGCGTAGATGTGCAAGCCGTTTTGCGTGCGGGGGTTCAAAATATCGCATCGGGCAAAACTGTTTCCGGTGCGTCTACCATTACCCAACAACTCGTGCGCGCTATTGAGCCGCGGCCCAAAACGTGGCGCGGCAAACTCGGCGAAGCGTGGCAGGCGGAGCGGTGGGAAAAAACACATACCAAAGAAGAAATTTTAGAAGATTATTTTAACCGCGTGGAGTTTGGCAATTTAATGCAAGGGGTGCAAGCCGCGGCGCAATTTTACTTTGGAGTAGATGCGGCAGAATTATCGTTGGCGCAATCGGCTTTTTTAGTGGGGCTGATTAAATCGCCCACACGCTACAATCCGCTGACGCATTTTGCACGCGCCAAAAAACGGCAGGAATATGTCCTGGCGCGGATGAAAAATGAAAAAATGATTGATGAGGAAATGTATCAAACGGCTGTGCAAGAGCCGGTTGTTTTACGTGCCGCCTCCAACGTATTTGATGCGCCGCACCTGATGCAGTTTTTGTATCCGTTACTGCCAAAAAACGTGAGCCAAGTGCAAACGACGTTAGATAAAAATTTACAAAATTATGCGGAAAAATTAGTTAAAGCGTATATCGCTAAACTAACCGAAGAAAACGTAACCAATGCGGCGGTTATCGTCGTAGAAAATGCCACAGGAGCCATTCTTGCCTATGTCGGCTCGGCCGATTTTTATGACGCAAAACACCAAGGCCAAGTAGACGGCGCACGCGCCTTACGTCAGCCCGGGTCTAGTTTGAAACCGTTTGTGTACGGGTTGGCCTTTGAGAAAAATCTTCTCACCCCTGCTTCACTTATTAGCGATGAAGATACATTTTTTGAAGGCGGTTTCCGTCCGCGTAATTACGACGAGAAATTTCACGGGTTTGTTTCCGCGCGCCAATCGTTGGCGTGTTCGTATAATATTCCGGCCGTCAAAGCGGCGGAAAAAATCGGCACGGACGCGCTGTTACACACGTTACAACAGGCCGGCCTAACCGAGTTAAACCGCCCGGCCGATTTTTACGGGCTTGGGTTATCGCTTGGTAACGGCGAAGTGCAACTGTTACACTTAACCAATGCGTATGCCACACTAGCGCGCGGGGGAATTTTCAAACCGTTGACGCTGGCGTGGAATCCGCTGATTTTATCAGACGGGAAACCGCGTCGTGTGTTGAGCGAACAAACCGCCTATTTAGTGAGTCATATTTTGTCCGATAATCACGCGCGCGCCGCCGCATTTGGATTAAATTCCGCGCTGTTTGTGCCGTTTGAAATGGCGGCTAAAACAGGAACGTCTAAAGATTATAAAGATAATTTTGCGCTCGGTTATACGCCGCGTTGGACGGTGGGAGTTTGGGTGGGAAACTTTGATGCTTCGCCCATGCGCCGCGTGTCCGGCGTGACGGGCGCGGGGCCGCTACTACACGATTTGGCCGTCTATCTGCAAGCAAAATATCCGTCTGCCCCGTTTGCTGTGCCGCACGGAATTATTACGGCGTCCGTCTGCTCGCAAACAGGATTATTGGCCGGGCCGTCTTGTACGCACGCGCACGAAGAAATTTTTGCTACCGATAATAAACCCGCCGTCTGCGACGGAACGCATCACGCCGTTGCGCCTGTGCGGATTGTTTCTGTGTCAAACGGTGATGTATATCAGTATGATACTTCAGTATCGGCCGCGTTGCAAAAAATACATATTACGGCTACGTGCGGCGAACAAAAATGTAAGTGGAAATTA
>Ga0310694_10004654_pt1 | contig 13212 bp, 10 predicted proteins | sample 174DNAGHGhighgp2_FD_203884 | JGI IMG/M metagenome (GOLD analysis project Ga0310694, IMG submission 203884) | Sheep rumen microbial communities from Palmerston North, Manawatu-Wanganui, New Zealand - 1742 DNA GHGhigh gp2 (v2) (version 2) | ecosystem: Host-associated > Mammals > Digestive system...
AAAAAAAATATATTTATTCTATTGATTTACTTGCTAAACTTTGTGAATCAAAGCAATCTTTGAATTTTTCCATACCTTCTACAATAGAGGAATCTGATTCTTCTTCTCTATGTTTATAGCTGGGGAATTCTCTTTGAGGGTGTAATCTAATTTCTATATGATTATCACCCCATTTTTTCTTAATTGCCCAAATTTCATCTTTTTTTTCTACAGGATTTCCTGCTAATACAATAAGTTTTAAATTTTTAATTCTATTTAAATTTCTAAAATCCATTTCATCTTCAATTTCATTATTATTTAAGTATATTCTTCGTAATTGGGGAAAAAAATTTGCATCTAATTCAATTTGTTTTATTTTGCAATTTTCCGCACGTAATTCTATTAGTTCCGGCATTTTTGGCTTTAAGTCATTAATATCTATATGTCTTGGGGGCAAAGAAAGTTTTTCACATAATGGAAAATCCAGCATACATAGATTATATATAAAGTCTTTATCAAAGGCATTTTTACTGTCAGTTAGGTCTACTACTACTGCGTCCTGTAAAAGGGCCACGCCATATTTTCGATTAAATTCAATTAAATCTTTATCTAAAAATTCTGGTGATTCCCCATTTGGTTTAATTATTTCTTTATATTGTTTTTCCCCATATTTCCTCACCTTAGTGACATAAGCTAAAGATTTTTTTCGATTTCTTTCATTTTGCATAAAAGCCTTTATTTCCTTCCAATGGTCACTAAGTGCATCTTCTGCGTCTTTTCCCAGGTTATTCCAGAAGGTATTTGAATCCCCAATAACATTAAAAAACCCAGCTATAACAATATAGGCTTCTCTTTGTTTTTCTTCTTCACATACTTTACAGAAGCCTTTTTTCTCTTTGAGCCATTTAGCCCCACAAGTATAACATTCTTCTTTACCCAGGCCCATAGAATCCTTTTGTTCCTTTTGGGCTCTAATTGTTTCTCTAGCCCTAATAAAATTAGCAGTTGTTTTATCCAAACCATGATAATCATAGCTGTAGGATTGGATTTCACATCTTATTTTGAAGGCACGTTCATAGTAAAAAAACTTGCCTTCTATTTTTTTTTTGAGGTCTCTTGATGAAAAATCAACTTTTCTGAGGTTCAAGAGATCCTCATATCTGGTTTTTAACCAGTCATTTGCGGAATTTTCATCCTTTTCCGCAAGAAATTCAAAAAAGTTGGGGATGGGGATAGATAACAAAAGGGCCAAAAGTATGTTAAAAAAAAGATCTTTTTTAATTATTTGGCCCATAGGGGATCCACTTTCGGCCCAATATTGTTCAGATATATCCCTAATTAGAGCCAAATCTTCTTGTCTTATACTTTTTTCTCCTTCATTTAATTCCATATTTTATTAAATTTATATATAAAAGTATATGAAAAATATTTAAAAATTTAAAAAATTCTGCCAAAATTTGAATGATGCAAGGGGCATCATAACAAGGTTTTCATTGGGGATTGGGGAAGATGTCAAATTATTTGCTACTATTATGTCTATTAAAAAAGGCAAATCCCCAATGAAAATCGAAAGATATTATATATTATTAAATTATAATAATTTTAGGTTATGACTCAAAACCCATTTTTGAGTCATAACTGGGGATTGGGGTAAAAATGGGGATATAGGCTGGGGATTGGCTTAGCTACACGCTAGTGCCAATCCCCAACCTAGATCTCCACTGGGGATTGCTGTCGTGACTTGGCACTTGCAATCCCCAAATTAATTATTTTTCCATTAATATATAAAAAACATATTTTATACAAAAATTTCCAATCCCCATAAAATATACCCCCAAATTTCGCCTAGTTTTGAGACTTGGCCACAAAATCTAGGCTAAGCCCCCAGCTTAAAAGCATTTTTTTCGAAAAATTATTTAAGCGAAAATTAAAAATTTATTTTTATATAAAAATGTCATACATCCCCCCTACCCCCTCTTCACCTTTTCAGACAGCCGGCCTACGCAGGCTGCATGAGGCCTACGCAGGCTGCGGGGCCCTCGATATTTCAGAATGGGACACTTCTGAAGTCACTGATATGAGCAGTTTGTTCTCCGGGTATAAAGGCCCCATACCCGATATTTCAAAATGGAACACAAAAAATGTTACTAATATGTCCCATATGTTTGAAAATTATTGGGGGCTAATGCCCAATATATCAAAATGGAATACCAGAAATGTCACTGATATGAGCTACATGTTTCATAAATGCATGGGCTTAAAAGCCCTTAATGCTTCAAAATGGAATACCAAAAATGTAACTAATATGAATCATATGTTTGCCCATTGCTATGGGCTGGAGGAACTGCAAATAGCCAATTGGAATACTATTAATGTTACAAATATGAAATATATGTTTGCCAAATGTGGCAATTTAAAAAAATTAGAATTTAAAAATTGGAAAACCTATAATGTTACTGATATGCATTGTATGTTCTTTGATTGTTCTTCTTTAGAATCTTTAGATTTATCAAATTTTGCTACTTCTAATGTTACAACTATGGAAAGTATGTTTTCTGATTGCACTAAATTAAAAGAAATAAAATTTTCTAATAAATTTAATACAAGTAATGTAATAGATATGGCACATATGTTCGATAATTGTATTTTTTTAAAAAATATAGAATTTAAATTATATACAAAAAATGTTATTTATATGAGCCATATGTTTAATCATTGTGACAGAATAAAAAAAATTAATTTATCTGGTTTCAATACTCAAAATGTGACTGATATGGAGCATATGTTTAGCCATTGTGGCAAATTAAAAAAATTAGATATTTCTAAATTTGATACTTCAAATGTAACAAATATGGGTTATATGTTCAGTTATTGTTCATCTTTAGAATCATTAGATACATCAAAATGGAAAACAAGTAAAGTAACTAACATGGAAGGAATGTTTTGTTTTTGTAAAAATTTAATTTTTTTAGATATTGCAGAATTTGATACAAGTAAAGTAAAGGATATGTCATATATGTTCGGATATTGTGAATCATTATCATCACTTGATATTTCAACATGGAATGTAAAAAAAGTTACTGATATGAACCATATGTTCTATTATTGTAAATCTATAACAAATTTAATGGTAAATTGGTGGGATACCAATAAAGTTACAGATGTGAGTCATATGCTTGAAGGATGCTTATCTTTAACAGTTGCCCCTTTCCCCTTCCCTTTTAAATATTCTGTCGACTGGCAGGTGCGTGATTGCTATGGGGAAAACCTCCACCTAATAAAAAAAAATTCAAATGTATATGATAAAAAGGTACCACAAGGAGGTTGGGGCTATGGAGATGAAGATGAAGAAAATAATAATGCTAATGCTAATACTAATGCTAATAATAATGCCACTGCCCCCTATTATGATGAAGAAATGGATATGTGGCAATGAAAAAAAAAATCAATTTAGATGAATGAAAAGTATTAAATATTAAAAAATAATTCATTTAGATAAATAAATTTTTATAATTCAATTAATTAAAAAAATAAATTTTAGCTTTAAATATTATTAATGGGGATTGGGTTTATTTCCTAATTTTTAAAAACTCTTTAACTATTTCCTTAAGTATTTTTTATAAACTCCTTAATTAACTTAAGCATATTTTGAGGTTTTTTAATATCATAATTACCATCTACTTGTATTTTTTCGCATCTATATTCTATAGTTTTTAATTGTTTTTCCAGCATCTTTAAATATTCTTCACTAATTCCAGCTTCTTCTTTTCGTCCTCTTTCCTTGATTCGCTTCAAGCATACTTTTGTTGGGGTATCCAGATATATTACGCCATTAAAACCTGGATATTCTAAAGCAAAATTATTGTATAAATCTTGCAATATTTGCATTTCTTTTAGATCTAATTTTTCCAAAAAATAAGATAAATTATGGAAAGATTTATCGGAAAATAGACTTCTTTCCATTATTATAATCTCCGCATCCGATTTGAGAGCATCTTTGAGGTGTTTCAATTTTGTTATCATCGAATACACCTCGAATGTAAAACACCATCTTTTGGGATCCGAATAGAAACAATTTAGCAAATTGTCGTCCCCTACTGACTTCCAATCTCCCACAGGTTCTGAAAGTATTAAACAATTTGGGATATTTGAGGCCAGTAGATTCAATAAAGTAGTTTTTCCTGCACCAATATTGCCTTCTAATGAATATAATTTCTTGAATATACATTTCATAAATTAATATGAAATTAATATTTCATTTACCATTATATATATATATATATATATATAATATTTTTAAAGTATAAAAATATAAGGTACTAAAATATTTTGAATACTGATGGGGGCTATATAACAAGGTATCGATAGCATCATGGGGATTGTGTAAAAATGATTGGTATACCTATGGGTTTAATTTAAGATAAATCCCCAATGATTCTATGGATATCTTTTGGATACGATATATTATTAATTATTATAAAAAATATGGACTATAGTAAAAATTAATTCTTTTTTAAAATAGAAATAAAAAAAGTAAAAACTTGGATCTGGAATTCGAACTGGAGTCCCCGGCTCCCCCCTTTTAAAGAACTGCTTCCCCCGTCCTCAAACCAGTCCAAGTTGATATTTTCCCTTTTATATCCCCTAAAAGTAAAGCCCCTGCTAGGAGGTGGAGCGAAGCTTCTTCGGCTATGCCAACATATATGGGCAAGCCAACTTGTTGGTCTTGCCTTTTGACTTTAAAAAAGAATTAATATTAAAAATTTATGTTAATTTAAGAATATTTATATTTAATTAAATAAATAGTTGTATCTATTAACTCTTCTAAAGAATATTCTTTGTTCAAGACAATGTCTTTAAGACATAAAAATTCGTAACCTTTTATTGCTTCTTTGAGTTTAGAGTCGACTAAACGCATTAACATAAAGTCAAATTTAATACTTCTTTTGGCTAAAAAGACCCTAATTTCTTCTTCAGTAAATGCCATTTTGTCTTTAAATATTGATCTATCATAATGGTAGCCATTATCTTTTATATTCCCCTTAGACATTAAAAGTGTCGGAAATCGGGGAAAAAAGTAATAACCATCATGAGTTTTAGGAGATTTTCGAATTAGATCAACTAATTCAGTTCTAGAAAGTTGATTAGATCTTATCATTTTAAATAAAAATAAATAATATATAAGCCTTAAATTACTTTTAATTTCATATTAAATGAGAAGAACTAATCAAAAACATCTTCAACCACAAATTTCAAAACCAGTACAAAATCCTATGCCAACCCCATCTAAACCAATTGAAGAACCAAAACCAGAAATCCCTGTTTTAGAAGATGAAAAAATGGCGATGGATATAGAGGAGAAAAAAGAAGACATAAACCTTGAGGAAGTACTATGTGAAAAAAGTCAAGAAGAAAATAAGATCTTAGATTTAAATGATGAAAATGGTGGAGAAAAAGGTAAAAAGAAACCCAAAGAGAAGAAGCCATATGATATTGATGATACAGTTATAAGAGAAATCACTTTAGCTGGGGATATTCATGTTAGATTAATATCAAATATAAATGGTTATTTTGTTGATTTTAGGAAATATTATAAGGGATTTCCTACTAAAAAGGGGATCAGGATGCTTGCAAGCAAATTTGTTACTGCTGCTGAATATTTGAAACAAGATTTGAGTGAATTACTTCCTAAAGATATTAAAAAATAATAATATATAATATATATAATATATATATATATATATATATATAAAATAAATATAAATTTAAAGTAATAAATTTAAGGGTTTTCAAATATTTTGAATACTGCAAGGGGCAGTATAACAAGGTTTGGATAATCATATGGGGATTGTTTAGAACTATTTAGATATGTTATCTAAATAGTTATAAACAAATCCCCATTGATTTCCAACATATTCTTAAAGATATGATATATTATTAATTATTATAAAAAATTAATTATTTTTTGATAATTAGTATAAAATAATAATAAACGGATATTGAAAATAATTTGGGGATTCATCTGGGGATTGGCCCAATATCAATCCCCATCAATCCCCATTATTCCCCAATAATCCCCATATCAATCCCCAATCCCCATAAATTAATTAATAAAATTAATTAATTAAATTAATTATTTTTTTAATTTGGAAACAAAAATGGTGCAACAAAAAAAAAGTTAATGGAAGTGATTTTTAAAGTGCTACAAAGATGTAGCCTAATCTCAATTAAAAGTTAATAAGATTAAATATCTATGTCCGCCGGATACATAGATATCAAAATCACTTCCGTATGCACCTATAATATATTATATATTATATATATATAATATATATATATAATATATATATATATATATATATAAAATAAATATAAATTTAAAGTAATAAATTTAGGGGTACTGGAATATTTTGAATACTGCAAGGGGCCATATAACAACAAATTGATAAAGCAATGGGGATTGCAGGAAGTTATTTGGAACTTTTAGGTAAGTTGATATCGATCAATCCCCAGTGTAAAGGGCTATACCTAAAAGATACGGTATATTATTAATTATTATAAAAATAATTAATTTTCATGTTATATAAAAAAAATAGAAATTAATAAGATATATAGATTAAAAGTTAAAAATAATATCAAATAAAAGGAAAAGAGATGGTAAAAAGTTCCACAAGCGAGAAAAATGTTGCCAAAAAACCCTATAAACCGGACAATATAATCAAGGAAATATCGGTTCCAGGCAATATACACGCAAAAATCATACATAATGGATACGGATACTTTGTAGATATACGGCAATATTTAGGCAAATTCCCAACAAAGAAGGGAATAAGGCTTCATTTGGTCCGTTTTAAACAACTTGCTGTTCTTTTCGAACCAGAAATAGATAAAATACTCAAAAGAATAGAGGACCAATAGAAAGTTCCATTTTGAAAAATTAATTAATTTTCATAGAAAATTTAAATTTAAATTTAATTATTTTTTTATAACTAATTTTCCTTTTTTTCCAAAAAAAATTAATTTGGCTTGAGGCCCCCTGATATAAGTATTACCAGGGGGCCACGACCGGCCAAATTAATTTTGAATGTAAGTATCTAAGACGAATATACATTTATCACTTTTGTTCCGGGAATAAACGCACTTTAGTTCACAAATATACTTCGTTTAAAAGGATAAAAGTTTCAAAAATATTAAAAATAACTCTGGCCTTAACATAGTCGCTGCAGCTACTTTTACACTTTTGTGACTAAAACTATAAAAGCATAAATCATTCTTAAATTTCATTTAAAATGGAAGCACCTATTGCAAACACACAGTCCAAAAATTCGACGGCATTTTTAATTACTTTGAACCAAGTTGATAGATTTGACAAATTAAAAGAATATTTGTCATCATTTTCTTCATTAGTTTATGCTATTGCTGGTTTAGAGACGGCACCGTCGACAGGACATAAACATATACACGTATTTATACAATTTGCTAAGTCGAGACGTTTAAGTATAAGGAAACTTGAAGGTGCGCATGTTGATAAATGTTACGGATCTCCAATACAGAATAGAGATTATGTTAAAAAGGAAGGAAATATTATATGGGAATTTGGACAAATAAGATGTGGGGGACTTTGTAGAATATCAGATATTTATTCTATGTCTCAACAAGAGCGAATGTTTTTACCTCTCCAATATTTTAATATAGTTCAAAAGGTAAATTCCGAAGAAAATCAAAAATTATTAACTATAAATACACATAAACAAGTTAAGGCATATTATATATCAGGTAATAGTGGTATAGGGAAAACAAGATTTGCTACTTATTTAATAGGAAAAGAACCTTATAATATAGTTAAATATGAAAATGGTTTTTGGTTAGGTGTCACAGCAAGAATAAGAATAGCTTTATATGATGATTGGCGAGATTCTCATATGAGAGCTTCAGAGTTCCTTAATTTTATTGATTATAATAAACAAATAATGAATGTAAAGGGAGGATTTATGTTAAATAATTATGAGATTATAATAATAACTTCAATATTAGATTTAAAAAACATATATAATACTGTTAGTGGTGAAAGTAGAGTTCAATGGGAAAGAAGATTAAAGGAAATTCATTTAAGCACTGTATATAATGATGATAGGGAAAAACATTTAAGATATTTATGTATCACAATAAAAAGATATTTAAGAGTATATATATTTAAACTATTAAAAAATTAATATATAAAATGACAGATATTAATATAAAAATTAAAAATTTATTAAACTCTTTAAATGCCCAAAAACTTGATTTAAGAAAAATAAAATATCAAATGGATTTAATATCGGAATATCAAGAAAAGGAAAATTATAGTTATTTAGAAGCATTATTACAACCCGAAAAAGTTAAAGGTGTTAGAATCCCTAGTCAAATACCCGTTCCTTCTACAACTTTTCAATTAAAATCTCAAGTAATAATTAAACCAAATGATAAAGGTTGTTTTGTTGTTTGTATAAATCCATATTTTCTTGCGGACGAAAGTTTTGAATATGTAACAAGTGTATCAGGATTAAACACCTATGTTTCTCAAGGACAAACTTATAATTATTATTATAGATTTTATGCAACAAATGTATCTACATTTGCTTGTAATGTGCGTGGGGAATTAGATGGTATAACTCCTTTACCTAGAGATTTAGACCCGAATCTTCTTATACAACATTTACGCATATGGAATATGAAAGATATCGGACAAATTTTACCGACAAATATATATGACCAATATAGACTTGTATCAGCTTCATTAAATGTTAGATATATAGGCCCTTTGGAGGAAGCAAAAGGAATTATAGGAGGATCTATTTTATACGATCAACATAATTCGCCTTGTTTTGAAGAATATGTTGATTCCGGTTTAGGTGCTATGCCACCATATAATCCGCCTCCACCAGGAACTGAAGGTAATCCGGATGCTACTTTTTATCCCCAATACGAGAATTTTGATAATTTAAGAGATGCATTTTATCATAATGAAAGTTATTGTCTTGAAGGTTTACGTATGTTATATTTCCCATTGGATAACAGTTTTGAAGATTTCGTAAAAATATTTGATGGAAAACATGTCTCTCTTGAAAGACTTTATCGAGAGTTTTCAGGTTACGCAAGATGGAAAATACCAGAAGATTACTATAAAGGTGGTTTTAATTGGGTTGTATATGGACAGGGTTTACCTTCTACTGATTCTATTAGATTTGAAATATGCTGCAATTTCGAGTGTTTACCTACTGCTTCATTCATGAATTTTTGCCCAATAGAAACAAGACCATATGCTTTAACGCCTATTCAAAAAAAGCAAATATATGATGAAGTAAAAGAACAAGCTGTACAAAAGTTAAATAAAATTTAAAGTATTTATTTTTTAATATTTATAAATTTATAAAAGACAAATTTTAAAAATAATTATAAATAAAAACATGATATCTATGAATAATCAAGGAATTAGGAAAACAGCAGATGATTATTATAAAAATGACATTGCAAATGATTTACGAAATACTATAGATAATTCAGATATGATTTTAATATCTAAATTAGGAAATCTTAAAAATAGTTTATCTGGGGATAAAGTTAATTTAAGAACTGTTAAACAACAAATAAATGATATAACTTCTTTTGATAAATCACAAAATTTTAGTTATTTGTCTAATTTATTATGTCCAGAAAAGGCAAGAGGATGTAAAATTCCTTCGCAAGTGCCAGTTCCTTCATGTGCTTTCCAATTACATAATTGCGTTACTTTACAAACAAATACATCAGGTAATTGTGCTTTTATTTTGAATCCATTCTTTTTAGCCTCAGAAGAAGTTATAGGATATGATTTATCTTTAGCTGGTGGACCTAATTATTTCGTGCATAAATTTTTAACTTCATTATGGATAAATAATGATAATTCATTAAGTGGAACAGCACCAAATACTAATTGGGTTCCACAAGATATAGGTCAGGTTTTACCTGAAGTTTATGACCAATATAGACTTGTTTCTGCTTCGGTTGTTGTTAAATACATAGGAAGGCTAGATATTGCTTCTGGAGTAATTGGAGGTGCTATAATTTATGATGAAAGTGACACACTTGGAGGACAAGTACAAGCAAAATCCGGTACTAATCCTTATAACCCGACAGGTGCTGGCGTTAATTCAGTTTCTCCTGCATTAGCAAAATTCGGTAATTTTGATCTTGCTATGGACTCTTTTTATCACCAAGAAAATTTATGTATTGAAGGAACTAGAATGTTATATTTCCCATTAGACAATAGTTTTGAAGAATATGTAAAAATATGTGATGAAACTGTTATAGGAGGAGGTGCTTCTGGATCATCTGTCTGCTTTCAAGTTGCTCAAGATTATTATAAAAGTGGTTTCAATTGGTTTTTCTATACTCTTGGTGCACCTGCTAGTTCCAATTGCTTTAAAATTGATATATATTGTAATTTCGAGTGCTTACCTAATGCAAAATATTTAAATTATATGCCAATAACTCTTAATCCCTATATTATTTCTACTGAAGAAAAGAAAAGAATGAATCTTGCTGTTCAAAATAAACCAGTTTTAAAGGCAAATGAAGAGCCAGATGTTACTCAAATACCAAGTTTGTTTAATAAAATGATTAAAAAGTTTGATAATGGTTTGCCAGGTTTTGAAAAATTAAAATCTTATGGAATAATGAGTGGTGTTCCTGGACTCAAATCTGGATTAGCTTTAGCAGGATCAATGATAAGCCAAAATGCTATGGATTTTGAATAAATAAACTAATTATTAAATTTAATTATATTCTTAAAAATTAAAGGAAAAAACTCATATATTGCTTTTTAATTTTTTTTTAACAAATAAAACGATGGAAGAAAGTAATTCTGATCCAAAAAAATCAAGTGAAATAAATGAAAATGATGAAGAAAGTGATAATGATGTAAGAAGTGCAGATGATGCAAAAGAACGTAATGATTATAGAGAAATGTTAGCAGAAATAAAAGAGGAAAATAGGAAAGTTCCTGAAACAATAGCTCCTTGGAGAGTAACTATAACAAGCAGATATGAAGGAAGAAAAATAAAAAAATGGTTAGGAAGAATTCGTAAACAAAAAATAACAGATATAGAAGGAATAAAAAAATTCTTAAGTAAAATACCTAATAGAGATAGAAAATCAAATACTAATGCTGCTAATATTTTATTGACTATTTTAAATTGCAAACAAGAAGGTTCTCGTATTTATTTTAATACTACTTTATTTAAAAGACCTTTACATTATTGGATTTTTGGTGCCGATGTCTTTACTAAATGCATTACAAATGATTTTTTAAATCTAATTATGAATGCTAATATAGTTATAGCTAATGAAAATGATAATTTTGATGTTTTAAAATATGCTACTTTAACTAATGCATATATATCTAGTGATAATTTTAGATATAAACAAAATGAAAAAATTAAAAGAGGATATGTTCAAGATTATGATGCTAAATTTTCTGCTATGACTGCTCCAGATGTACCAGATGAAGCAGTTGAAAAGTATTTAAATGATAAACCAAACTCAACTAGTTTATCTTATGAAGGAGTTGATTATAAATGTTATGGTAATACAGATATGTATTTTATAGCACCCACAGAAATGACTGAAAAAGAAATATTAAAGAAATATAAATCAATGAAATATCTTAAATCCACTGATGATCAATTAACTGAAGGTAGAGAAACTATTCCATATAATCCAGATTTGCATTTTATTTATAAAACTTTACATCCTGAAAAATTTTGTCCTTCATATTGGAGTTCAACAACTGGAGTAAACGTCAATTATTTATTTGAATTTTCCTATGATTATAATGAATTGTATAATTATTTAGTAAAATCAGTTAAAAATGATAATATAAATTATCCACCAAATTTATGTTATTGGGACTCAATAAATCAATTCTTTGATTTATTAGGAGTTATTGCATTAACAGGTCCAGGTATATCTGATAATTTAAGAAATAAATTATCCGATTTAGTTGATGAATATTATGATTTAAAACCTGTTTTAAGAAAAGTTGCACAAGTTTTTGATTTACATAAACGTGTCTTTAAAGAATTTTTAGATTGCTTCTTATATGATGCGGATTATTTACGTATGCAAAGATTACAAGAAAAATCAGCAAAATGTATTGCTCGTAAAAATGTGCTTACAGATACAGGAGCATTAAAATTAGCTGAAGATTTCTTTAATAAAATACCATGTGCACAAATGATTCAAGAACAATTTAAAGATCCATGCGATGATGTAATAAATGATGTTCAAGAATCTTTAACAACTTATTTAAAAGGTAAAAACCCTAGAGGTGCAGAAGATCAAATAAAATCTACAGCAAAAAAAATCTTAAAGTTAATACCATCAAATGATATAGATTTTGATAAAGTTTGTTTTCCATTTTTAGTACCACCAGGAGCCTTATGCGGTAAAGAAATAGAAAGAGATGTTGTTCGTCTTAAAGCAAATAAAAGAGCCGTAGAAGTTATAAAATTTGAAAAAAAAGAAAGAGATGTAGAATCTAAAATGTCTGAAATTTCTGAAGAAAGTGATAAAATTATTGAAGATTATTTAAAAGAATGGTTACGTTTACACTTAGAAGGTAAACAAATGTCACTTGCTTGGGATGAAAAAGCTTTTATTGATGGAATATTTAATGCTCTTAGAGGAAGTGGTAAAAAAACTGAAATGTTACAAGATTATGCACTTAAATTTAAGAAAAAAAGAGATAAGGATCCATTTGCTAAATTAATATCATCACATAGAAATAGTATTTTAGATGGTGCAATTTTAAAAGATTTAATAAATGATTATGTAATTAATGATGGACCTAAATATAGTTTAAGAAATAGAGATGAAGATGAAAAAGCTCTATCTGATGATGAGGGGAAAAAATCTAAATCTAAATCTAAATCTAAATCTAAAAAAGTCGAATTTACTATACCATATCCTATACCTGAAAAGGGTAAAGGTCGTAAAACACTTAAAAAAGGTTTATCTGGTAAAGTTGAAACAGGACGTAAAAGAAAAAGAGATAATATATAATTTATTATTAATATATTAATTAAATGAAAAAAAATATATTTATTCTATTGATTTACTTGCTAAACTTTGTGAATCAAAGCAATCTTTGAATTTTTCCATACCTTCTACAATAGAGGAATCTGATTCTTCTTCTCTATGTTTATAGCTGGGGAA
>Ga0310694_10004655_pt1 | contig 13212 bp, 13 predicted proteins | sample 174DNAGHGhighgp2_FD_203884 | JGI IMG/M metagenome (GOLD analysis project Ga0310694, IMG submission 203884) | Sheep rumen microbial communities from Palmerston North, Manawatu-Wanganui, New Zealand - 1742 DNA GHGhigh gp2 (v2) (version 2) | ecosystem: Host-associated > Mammals > Digestive system...
GGGGTTCGAGGTGAGACGAAGATCGATGGGAGCGAGTTTGGTTCTGGCAAAGTTGATGATGCGCTCCAGGAGCGTGCGGCCGATTCCCTGGCCCCGATAGGCCGGCAGGACCACGACGTCCTCGACACTTGCCTTCCGTCCAGTGGGCGACTCAAAGACACACAGCGTGGCACAGCCGATGATATGCTTCTCATCGTTCTCCGCGACGAAGATCCGCGTTCCCGGAGAAGCCACGGCGCGCTGCTGCATCTGCGCAGTCACGGGGATTTCCGCATTCAACTCTTTCATAAGTCCCAGCAGATCATCGATCTGGGAACCGGTCAAGGTGCAAAGTTCAAGGTATCTCATAGTATTTAGATAATTGGTTTTTTCTACAGTTAGTGACTTACTTGGAGACTGTCAGTTCAACGATTCGTATCAGTCGAGAATTGTCACAAATTCCTCCATTGGAATCCTGCTCCCGTGCATAGCCGAGGGTTCGCTATTATCGGCAGGATACCCCACATTAATCATCGCAACCAGCTCATATCCGGCCGTGTCGGGGAGAATATCCTTCAGTAATGCGGGATCAAAGGAACCCACCCAGAGGGTTGCCAAACCTTCGTTTTCTGCTGCGAGCATAAGGTAGGTTGCAACTATGGAGGCATCGACTTCGGCACCGTTCTTGCCGTCGTATCGGCGGACCCAGGCATCGGAAGGACGACAACCAACGACTAGGATCAGCGATGCGCCGTAGTTGGAGCGCGTTACGCCCTTGATAGCATCCAGCACATCCAGATTAGTAACAGCCCACACGTGGACAGGCTGCTTGTTCACGGCCGTGGGCGCAATCCTGCCGGCCTCGAGGATGCGTTCGATCTTCGCTTGTTCTACCTGCTTCGGGGAAAAAGCTCGGCAAGAGTATCTTCTATGTAATACGTTATCGAATTCCATAGGATGTGAGTCTTAATGCTAATCTGATATATCTATCGACTTTGATTATTTTTTTTCTTTCTTGATAATGCTGCAATTTTGCACAATTGTTTTGCAGTCTTGCAAATAACCCGCATCATTCTCCGAAGGCAATTCTTAAGACAACGGAACAACTTGGCCCCCGTGTTTTTCAATTCCAATATTACTTGATTGCCTTTCTTTTCAAAACAATTCCATACAACATCTATCCTTCGTTCCCGCAAATCCTTAATTCGATTCCGAACAGCACGACTAGCTCGATGGAAAACGGTATCGGGAATCCTACGATAAGTATCAAAAAAAATAAAAACAAACATGCCAAGGATGCCGGTTGATGTCATCACGACCCAAATTGTTCCATTACCTGAGATAGTCCCATCCACTTCCCCTAACAATAGTAAACCGGCAGACATAAATGACATGGGGATAACAAACATCAGATACTCAACAATAAAACAATGAGAAAGAGCACCCAAACTATAACGTCTATGAACGATATCACCATTCAATAGAAATCCGCTCATCTCAATATCTTTCTTGGTCTTTGTCTTAATCTCAATAAGAATAAACCCCTTAGGCTCAATATACTCAAAGCCGATAATAACGGAACCATCCGAAGGAATTAGTTTTGGGTCCTCGACGAATCTTGAACGAAGTACAGAATAACCAATTATCGAAGGCTCATCTATTTTCAGTTGTTTATAAAAGTCTTTCGCAATGACAATCCGCCTAGATGTGTTAAACAATAACAACCAGGTACGATTCCTGTATTGTTTAGTATACCAGCAAAGCCTTTTCCCATGGATTGTCTGCACATACCCCAGTATTACAGACAAGAATAGGCTGGTTATACCAACCATCATCGATAGTGCAGATATGGCGTTCATTATAAATTAAAGCGCTTAAACTCTCCTCAGAAAGGTATCTCGACCTACTCCCCTCTCGCTACCGCCCGAACTCCTCCGGTGATCATTCTTCCAAAGACTCGCAGGGAGTCCAAGGGAAAGATGAACAGATGCTCAAAGAAGTCGCCGATGTGTCGGCCCAGGGAGATGGCCTTATAGACCACGTAGGGATATTTCGTGTAAATGCTGCCGTCCCGGTTGTGGCCGAAGTTGCCGACGCGAAGAATGAATACGCTGATCCGACGGGCCTTACGTTTCCACTGGTCAGAAGCATCATATAGCGGCATCGCCTCCACGGGCATGCCCAGGAAATTCACGGCGAAAGCCGCGAAGGCCTTCCATTCCGTCATCATCTTCATCTCGCGGATCCGCCGCTCCAGCAGACTCCTATCGATAGAATCCCGATAAGTCCAGAGCAACCGGACCCAGTCACAGATCTGCCTGAGGCCGATCCCGCCCCGGAAGAAATGCTGCTGGATATGGGAGAAGACAAAGATGACGTCGCTGTCGGCATCCGGAAGGAGGACATCGGTTGCCCCATTCTTCCAAACGCGGAAACTCCCGCGCGTAAACATCTCGTCTTGAACCTGATCCACGACAGCATCGGCTTCCTTGGAGATATGCCCATGCAAGGTTCCGTGCAGTTCCAGCTTCCAGGGATCGAACTTCATTCCGAGATGCTTGCTCTCGTCCATCTCCTTATCGACAGAGGATGCCAACGGGCTCAAGAAGGCCTTCGCCTTCTCATAATTCTCCGCATCGAGCAGGAGGTCCACATCGCCCGGGGCCCGCCACAGCGGTCTCTCATAGCATTGGCCGATCCCCTGCCCCTTCACCAGCACCGATTGAATCCCAGCCGCATTCATCTTGCCACACAGCTCTTCAATGAAACTGTTTATCCCCTGATTGCGACTCTCCAGCGAATAGACCTTTTTCAAGAAAGGCAATGCCTCCGGCTTGGTCACTTTCCGGTCCTCCACCTGCTCCAGCCCGGCCGCAATCAGCCCGACGACCGACTGTTGATCGGCCAGCTCGAACAGCGCCTCAAAATCCACCGACTCAAATGGCAAAAGCCGGACACTCTGTTCCCAGAGGCCGGCACGGAGGAGGGTCATGAAAAGATCTGCGGTACGGCTCAAGTCGTTAGGATACTAGAACTTCCGCCAGACCATCTTGTTCACCACCCCGACGTAGCTCTGGATGATGCGGACGACCTTGGTGGAGACGTTCTCGTCCACGTAGTCCGGCACGGGGATGCCCGGGAAACCGTCGCGGATGAGGGAGACGGCAACGTCGACGCTTTGGAGGAGGCCGGTGGTGTCGATGCCGCTGAGGACGAAACAACCCTTGTCCAGGGCTTCAGGGCGCTCGGTGCTTGTGCGGATGCAGACGGCCGGGAAAGGATGGCCGATGCTCGTGAAGAAGGACGACTCCTCCGGGAGGGTGCCGCTATCGGAGACCACCGCAAACGCGTTCATCTGCAGGCAGTTGTAATCATGGAAGCCCAGAGGCTCGTGCTGGATGACACGCGGATCGAGCTTGAATCCGGACGCCTCCAGCCGCTTCCGCGAGCGCGGATGGCAGCTGTACAGGATGGGCATATCGTACTTCGCTGCCATCTCGTTGATGGCATTGAACAGGCTCAGGAAGTTCTTTTCCGTATCGATGTTCTCCTCGCGGTGGGCGCTCAAGAGGATGTACTTGCCCTTCTCGAGCCCGAGGCGCGCATGGATGTCGCTGGCCTCGATCTCGGCAAGGTTGTTATGCAGCACCTCGGCCATCGGGGAACCCGTGACATACGTGCGCTCCTTCGGGAGGCCTGTGTCGGCCAGGTAGCGGCGCGCGTGCTCGCTGTAGGCCATATTGACATCGGAGATGATGTCGACAATCCTCCGGTTCGTCTCCTCCGGCAGGCACTCATCTTTGCAACGGTTGCCGGCCTCCATATGGAAGATCGGAATGTGCAGCCGCTTCGCGCCGATGACCGACAGGCAGGAGTTCGTGTCGCCCAGCACCAGCACGGCGTCGGGCTTGATCCGCACCATCAGCTGGTAGCTCTTCGCGATGATATTGCCCATGGTCTCGCCAAGGTCCGTACCCACGGCGTCCATATACACATCCGGGTCCGCGAGCTTCAGGTCCTTGAAGAATACCCCGTTCAGATTGTAGTCATAATTCTGGCCAGTATGCGCCAGGATCGTGTCAAAGTATTCCCGGCACTTGTTGATGACCGCCGCCAGACGGATGATTTCCGGGCGGGTGCCCACGATGATCAGAAGCTTCAGCTTCCCGTTATTCTTAAAACTTGCCATATCACTTTTGTTTCAGATTGCCGGTCAAGCCGGCAATGACGACGGTTATCGTCATGCCCGACCTGATCGGGCATCTCTATTTCACCGGTTCGAAATACGTATCAGGTTTATTCGGATTGAAGATTTCGTTGCAGTACATCACCGTTACTAGATTCTCGGTATCGCTCAGATTGATGATGTTGTGTGTATAACCCGGGAGCATGTGGACGGCTTGGATGTTCTCGCCGGAGACCTCGAACTCGATGACTTCGTCGGTGCCGAGCTTCCGCTCCTGAATGAGCCCATGGCCGGAAACCACGATGAAGAACTCCCATTTGGTGTTATGCCAATGCTGCCCCTTCGTGATGCCCGGCTTGGAGATGTTGATGGACACCTGGCCGGCGTTCAGCGTATGCACAAGCTCGGTGAACGAGCCGCGGTCATCGACATTCATCTTTAGCGGGAAGGCCACCTTCTCCTTGGGGAGATAGCTCAGGTAGGTCGAATACAGTTTCTTGGCAAAGCTCCCTTCCGGAATCTCGGGAATCATCAGCGTCTTCGGCTGCGCCGCGAACTTGTCGAGCAGGTCGACGATCTCGCCCAGAGTGGCGCGATGTGTCGTGGGTACGTAGCAGTAGGGTCCATTCTTCATCGGGAACACACCCAGACCATCGAAGTCGCAGCGGTGCTCCTCGCCGCGGAGGCAGGCAATCATCTCGTCCACCAGGTCGTCGATGTACAGGAGTTCCAGTTCCACCGACGGATCATTGACAGTATACGGCAGGTCATTGGCAATCGCATTGCAGAAGGTCGCGACGGCACTGTTATAGTTAGGCCGGCACCACTTCCCAAACAGGTTCGGGAAGCGGTACACCAGTACCCTCGGGCGTAACCCGGCACTTCGCTCGTCATTGCCGGCTTGACCGGCAATCTCTTCTCCGTACCGGAGGAACAAGTCCTCCCCTGCCTTCTTGCTGCGACCGTATTCGGAATTCCCGAAACGACCAGCGAGCGAAGCCTGCTGACTTGAGCTCAGCATCACCGGGCAGGTGTTGCTATGCTTCTTGAGCGTCTCCAGAAGCGTGCTGGCGAACCCGAAATTGCCTTCCATAAACTCCGACGCATCCTTCGGTCTGTTCACCCCCGCGAGATTGAACACAAAATCCGCTTCTGCGCACCACTGGTCCAACTCCACCGGCGTCAAATCGATGTCGTACTCGAAGATTTCCTCGATGCAGTTAGATGCCCGATCAGGTCGGGCATGACGGTCGTCGTCATTGCCGGCTTGACCGGCAATCTCAAAACCGTAGTTCCTGGCTTTTCCGTCCCGGATATTCTTCAACTGCGCACAAAGGTTCCTACCAACGAACCCCTTTGCGCCCGTAACAAGTATCTTCATTACTTTACAACGTTCGGAATACCATTCAGTTCATTCTGGATGTACTCCAGCGAGGCGATCTTCGCCTTCGTTTCCTCGAGATTCAAGCGCTTCGTATTATCCGAATTGAACTCCTCGATGGTCGCGCGCTTGACGTCGCCCTCCTTGAAGTACTTGTCGTAGTTCAGGTCGCGGTTGTCGGCGGGGACGGCGTAGAAGTTGCCCATGTCAATGGCCTTCGCCGCCTCCTCCTTCGTCAGGAGCGTCTCGTACATCTTCTCGCCGTGGCGGATGCCGATAACCTTGATGTCCTCCTTCTTGCCGCCAAAGAGCTCGCACACGGCCTCGGCCTGCGTCTGGATGGTGCAGGCGGGAGCCTTCTGGACCAGGATGTCGCCGTTCTTACCATGCTCGAATGCGAACAGAACTAGGTCGACGGCCTCCTCGAGGCTCATGATGAACCGCGTCATCTTGGGCTCCGTCAGCGTGATCGGATTCCCCTTCCGGATCTGGTCGATCCACAGCGGAATCACGGAGCCGCGGGAGCACATCACATTGCCGTAGCGGGTGCAGCAGATCTTCGTATCACCGCTCAGGCGGCTCTTCGCGACCGCAATCTTTTCCTCGATGGCCTTGGTGATGCCCATCGCATTGATCGGGTACGCTGCCTTGTCCGTGGACAGGCAAATCACGCACTTCACGCCCGCGTCGATGGCCGCATCCAGCACATTGTCCGTGCCGATGACATTGGTCTTCACGGCCTCCATCGGGAAGAACTCGCAGCTCGGGACCTGCTTCAGTGCCGCCGCATGGAAGACGTAATCCACGCCCTTCATCGCATACTTCAGCGTGCTCTTGTTCCGCACGTCGCCGATGTAGAACTTGATCTTGTGCGCCACCTCCGGCATCCGTGCCTGGAAGTCGTGCCGCATGTCGTCCTGCTTCTTCTCGTCGCGGGAGAAGATGCGGATTTCGCCGATGTCCGTGCGAAGGAAACGGTTCAGGACGGCATTGCCGAAGGAGCCGGTGCCGCCGGTGATTAACAGGGTTTTGTCTTTGAATAAACTCATATCTTCCTCAAATTGTATTTCTTAAGAATAAAGGGCTTAACATCTGGAGAATCACAAACATGGTTGATTGCTTCTTGCAGATCGTCCGCCTCTATCGCTCCGAGATATTTCGCGTAACGCATGACCCGTTGTACATCAAACTCACGGATAGAATAGCCGTCAATATAGCTGGTGTGATCCAGGAAATCGTATCTATCCTTTGTTATTTCGTGCTGGTAAGGGCCGATTATATTGAATAGATTCGCGTTGATTTGGGAATTGATCAACAGCGCAGCTACCAATTTGTCCTCATGTCTGCCAATGATGACAAAGCGCTTTTCTTTGTGGTCAGCCCCTCTTTTGGTCACGATACGGTCCGATGGATACATATCCATCTTCAGTACCTGCCCTATCTCCACCGCCTGTTTTCTGAGTTCCTCAGGAAACACGTCCAACTCCATCATACTACCCCAGGGCTTTTTCCAATTCGATGTATTCTTTCAGGTATGCAATCGTAGATTCATCGGCCCCACCTTCCTCGGCGATTTTGACGATATCCATGACCTTCTTGCCTTTCTTCTTGCTATTGAAAGCCCGTTCCCACTCAGTGCCATGGGTGTCCGTATAGATATCATCAAAACTCATCTTGGAGACGCGTGCGATGGCCTCGTCCAAAGACTGAATGTCGGACTCCGAAAGGAAGTCCATATCCGGATCTTCTTTGGCGAAGAAACGTTCATCTTTCCATCCAATCGAGTCAGAGACTTCCCGAAGCCCGTCATTCTCATGAAAAGCCATTTCTCCCTCATCCCCCCGGGCCATTTTCAGGATATTATACATGCTGGAGGGAACCGGTCCGAAAGGAAGGGCACAAATCTCGTCATTGAACAGAGGACTTCCTGACTTTGCCAGATGAACCTGCTGAGCGTAGAAAGCCGTTTTCACGATTCCGTACACATCACGACGACTCGCCTCACTCTTCTTGATAATGTAGAGCAGGGCCGCCTTCAGAATCATGATGTCATCTCTGTTCATCATAGTTTCGCAAAAATAAAGAATAATCCAGAATTCACAAAGAATACACTCCTAATAATAGCCTATCTGTTCCGCCCAAATCGGATCACCGGTCCTATCGCTATATAATGTATACCAATCCAAATCATATTCATATGTCAATACCGGGACCTTCCTCTTTAGATGCTGAAGGATATAACAAGTAGTCCCATCCCACATGGACTCCCCTTTCTCAACAGTTTCATCTTTGCAAATTATGACGAAGGACAAGGCATCTGAGACATCCAGATACTCGTCATCATCCTCGTTCTCCGCGCGACGTATTACCCGGAATTCTTGCTCATATTCCCACTCTTTCCGCTTATAGAAAAACAATTCCTTTCTACGGCGCCATATTTCCGATCTAATACCTGCTTTTGTTTTGTTCTTGAACTCGTAATCTTCTGGAATAAAGTTCCGATACTCTACATCGTTGCAACAATCTTTTTCCTGCAATCGTAGTCGATTCTTGTCAAACACCAAGCATACCCCATACCCTTTATCAGCATAAAGGCCCCACATAGTATGCAAATCAAATCCCAAATAATCAACACCTTCACGTTCATGATCCTGGGTGAAACTCACTTGCTGATACCGATTCATTTCTTCCTCCGCATACAATTCCCTTTCGGAAAGCTCATCCTTTACGATTCTCCCAAATACAATCCTGTTACTCTCAATCAAATCATTCATCCGGTACATCTTCCCAAATCTCAACTGGCGGCTCTCAATGATACAACAAGCTGCCTCCACATCAGTGAAATGATACAACTTGGTCATCTCCTGAAATCTTTGACTGATAGACTTTCTCATGCCATTTGCTTACCATAGGAAGATAGGGTATTCAATCACCCTTGGCCTCAAAATGACGGAATCATCCTTCGACCAAATTACTTTGCGTAGGCAATCCCGTCTACAAACTCATCTTATACACATTCGTCTCCCGCAGCTCGAAGCCCAGAGCCTGGTACAACGCGTTGGCCTCCGTGTGGGAGGAATTCGAGGTGAGGCGAAGATCAATGGGAGAGAGTTTGGTTCCGGCGAACTCGATGATGCGCTGCATGAGCGTACGGCCGATCCCCTGCCCCCGATAGGCCGGCAGGACCACAACATCCTCCACACTCGCCTTCCGCCCCGTCGGCGACTCAAACACGCACAGCGTGGCGCATCCGACGATATGCTTTTCATCGTTCTCCGCGATGAAGATTCGCGTTCCCGGCGACGCCACCGAACGCTGCTGCTGCAGCGGCGTGACATTCAGCTCGGCATTCAACTCCTTCATAAGTCCCAGCAGATCAGCGATCTGGGAGTCGCTTAAAGTACAAAGTTCAAGGTATCTCATAGTATATAGGAAAATGCTTTACTGCATTTGATAAACGCCAAAACCGCCCTCCATAGGAGGTCATACATCACGGGGATGAGCCCCTTTTGCGGCCGGTACAAACCCACGAGGGTCGCCATTCCTGCTTTGGCTATCCCTTCTTAGCTTCTTGTATTCTTTTATTAATCCGATCGATGATTGACTCAAGTTGATTCCGAAGCAAGCTATAACCGTTACGAATCATCTCCAAAGTCACTGATTTATCCGCCCGGTGTTCAAAGGCCATCCGATACAATTCCCCATTGGCATCATCCCATTCCAATCCCTCAATATCAGGACGAAAATAGCCTGGCCGCGTCTTGCGAACATACGGGCAAATCATTTGAAAATAGTCATCAATCGGGAAAGTCGGATCGAAAGAAAAAAGGAATCTCACTGAAGGATCAATTCGTAAGTTCTTAAACTCCGAATTGCATGGCATCATCGAACGTCCATAATAACCGAGCTTCAAATAGCTATTAGCCCATATTTCGTAATCGGCAATTGGCTCTTTTTCTTGACAATAAAGCACAACTCTTCTGTCTTCTACATATCGTTTTCCATCATTGGATACGAAAGGGTGCGTCTTCTTCAACTGTCCTAGAAGAAAGATAAAAACATCTTCATGGGAAACTCTAATGACAACTGAATCTTCTTTCTCCTCAAAACCAAATTTACCGCTTGTCTCAATCCACACGACGGGTTTCCTCTCAGAAATCTCAAGGATTTCCCCAAAACTGTGACCGAAACTCTTCCTATCTGGAAAATCCAGATACTTGTATTCAAAGTCTTTCCATGCATTTTCCAGATCTCCATAGGAATAATCCTTTGGGATGCCGTTGGTATGGATAAACATACTTGCGCGGGGGCGGGAGGTAACCGGGACAATCTCGGGATTATTCTCTATCGCCTCAACTATGGATTGAATAATGCGCATCCTTAGCGGGGACACTGCTTGATACTGCAACTCATTCCTATTCAAAGAAAGAATATCCTTGGCATTTCCTCCCAGAATATTAGCCTTAACGGAAAGAAAAGGGATCCTCAGTTTGCTCTTGGCGACAAGTTGATTACGATAGTATAGCTCCCAATACTCATCTCTATCTTCTATAAAACAGATCTGCATTCCCTGTTTCTCTGAATAATAATCGAATGAGTCTTCTTCCTGTTTAGGGAAAGGAACTATTTCATTATCCAGAGTCATCTCAACCGGGACCCAACTGGCAGACGCAAAAGAAGAGACCTCATCCATCACACGAGCCGTATCCAGGTCAAGGGTCTTATCCGAAACGAAATCGAATGAATAAACGGCATGCGAAGAGTAGACATCACCTGAGGAAACGCTCCAATGGTCTAGATTCTTATCCGAATAAAAAACGAACTCAATGATTGTTCCCGAATGCATCTGAGCCGGCTTCGTTTTCAAAAGAATCGCACCCCTACGAGGTCCTGCAGGATTAAACAACTCGGCCGTTATTTCCTCTGCCGCATTAGTTTTACGCGTAGACAGCACAACTCTATCTGTCATTAAGAATACGCTCTGGAAGCCAATTCCAAACGTCCCAGACGGCCTCATATGCTCCGGCATGGATTCTATCATTCTCCTCTTCTCCTTATTCTTGCTTCCAGTCTTGGTAAGAAATCGCAAGTCCTCACGGGACATTCCCAGACCGAAGTCCTCTATGGATACATGCCAAATGATGTGATCTCCTTCCACTCCTTTGTTATTGACCGAAATCCTGATCTTCTTATCTTGACAGGCGTTCCGGAAATCGTCCAAAGAAAGAGGACCTTTTTCTTGGAAAATAGCCAAGTACGTAGCGTCAACTGCATTTTGGAGAAGTTCTCGGACACATTGGGCAGGTTTATCATACAATCCTGCTCCTTGCAACATCTCAATTGCCTTCGACGTATCAACCTCAAAACTTGGGCGCTTATTTCCGTCTATTGTATCATACCCATCCAAGTCCACCTTCAATTCCCCGACCATCGGAAGATGGCCCGTGAACCCACTGGGTACTATGTCATTCCACGAATTACGTTGCCGACGGAACTCATCACCTATCATTTCCAACCATCGGTTCGTAATATCTGCCACATCATAATCTTTACATCTGGCAGAGACCTCGATCTTCCGAGAATCCAGTCTCAAATGCTCGATGGACAAATGCTTCTCATGGTGCAGTAAAGAGTCCCGTGGAATGGAAGGAAGCGTGCGTAAAAGGACAGTTGAGAAACGGTTATTGTCCAAATCCAACAAATCGCCCAATCTAAGCATGCAGGAGACAAATCTGGGATGACAGTCATCCAAACCGAGTCCGGCTTCACAGACAGGTAACGACATCACATCCGAAAAACTCTTGGCATGAGATTGACATATCCGCCTAAGGAGGTTTATTATCCGATTCGGAATGGGGTCTCCTGCCAAATGAATAGAACTGTCGCCAGCTAACGACTTCCCAGAGCGTTGCGCATGCCTTCGGCGGATAAACTCTGCCATCAAGAATTGAGGTGCATCGAATGTACTTCCATCCAGTGCTACATCCCTGAAATGCAACTTCCCTTTTTCAATACGGAACGCCATAGCGTAGGGATGAAGAGCTTGCCCCGAATCCTCCTGGCATTCTTTGACAAAAGAGAGGAATTCCTCATCGTTAAGGGTAGCGACAATATCATCGGCATAAACCGCCATTCCCACATCATGGTAATACGCAGAAGAAAGCAACAGCCATAAGTCCACCGGGCCAAGTGATTTCAGCGCCTCCTCACCAAGTATCCGGACAATGCAATTCAGAACCGTTTCGGAATGAGTTGCATCGTGCAAACTGTAATGCGGGAAAACTCTGACGATAACAGAATGCACCTTGGGGATATAATCCTTTGCCAGCAACCATTGCGTGTAGAAGACCTCGCTTTCGGTTCCCCTACTCTTTTCTTCCAGGAGTTTTTCAATAAAATTAGCCATTCTGCACGTTATGCAAGTATTCTCAACCGAAGCACTCAAGTATAGTTAGAAAGACACTTCCCTATTTCCGATAAACATAGGGCTGCGTGATATTGGGGTAGATGTTCTGTAGCGGAAGGACCAAATCGTGCAACTTGGTACCTTCTAGTTTGGTATAGACGATTCCTCTCAGCGTACTATAGGACAACGACGCGACATGACCCAGCATTTCAGCGGGAAAAACGATAGCATCGTCTTTGGTCAACGATGCCAGGGAATCCTCCCGCACCTCAAAACCGCAGGAGACATCCGCCTTCAGAACCAGATCGCCTGGATTCATGGAAATCTGGACACCGAAACGACAGGTCAGTTGATTGCTCTTCTCATCGAACTGGAAATTCAGATTGCTCGAAAGGGACTTTTCGCCATCGATTCGGAAGGCATCCTCAAAGACGGCGAACTGATCCAGGTGAATGGAAGAGAATTGATAATAAAGTTCCAGCATGTTTCCGTTTCTTTATGACAACTGAGGAACCGAATACATCCGACTATGATTGTCGCTGATCATAACGGCATCCATTTCGCGACCGAATACCCTTGAAAAGACATACATCGCAGTCTGGTGAACCGCGTTCTCTTGATAATCAGGCATTCCCTGAACTCTTACCAGTGTGCAGCCCAACGCCTTTTCCATTTTTGCAATGGTTTCCAGCGTAAGGTTGTCCTTGCCCTTCAGGAGTTTCCCCACATATTGCGGCGAAACTTTCATCCGCTCAGCAAGCTCCTGCTGAGAAATGCCCTGTCTTCTAAGCTCGCGCTTCACAGCGAAAGCAATCTGCGCAGACTTCAGAAGCCAATCCCGGTTCTCGTGCCGGTACTCAGCTTCCTGACGACTCTGTTCCGAGACGGGCTGCGCAAGCCGTCTCATCTTTTCAATGTCAAATGGCATGATCGATTCAAAAATCTTCCCGGGTCTCTATCCCCTGATTCCGAAGGAAAGACCTCACTGCTTTGATTTTTTCGAGTTCTATTTTTAATACCGGGTCCTCCTGCATCGTTCGGCAGACTTTAATGCCTCCGCCAGTAACCAAATAGCAGTTATCACCCATTTTGATAGCGTACAATCTCAATAGAGAAGGTTTTTCGGGTCCATATGCTTTCATCGGGATGAGTTCCCATTCATATACAAACTCTCCGTCCAGCGGCTTGAAGAAATCATCAAAGTCAGGATGAAGGACGTGATTCGTATTCCAAGTAAGTTCTTCGAATGTATCTTCCAGC
>Ga0310694_10004656_pt1 | contig 13206 bp, 9 predicted proteins | sample 174DNAGHGhighgp2_FD_203884 | JGI IMG/M metagenome (GOLD analysis project Ga0310694, IMG submission 203884) | Sheep rumen microbial communities from Palmerston North, Manawatu-Wanganui, New Zealand - 1742 DNA GHGhigh gp2 (v2) (version 2) | ecosystem: Host-associated > Mammals > Digestive system >...
CGGAGGTCCATCGTGGTGACCTGGAACATCTCGCCGGCACCCTCGCAGTCGCTGGCGGTGATGAGGGGCGTATGGAAATAGTAGAAACCCTTCTGGTGGAAGAAGGTATGGATGGCGTAGGCCATTTCGTGGCGCATACGCAGCACAGCCCCGAAGGTGTTAGTGCGGGGGCGCAGGTGAGCTATCTCGCGCAGGAACTCCATCGAGTGGCCTTTCTTCTGGAGCGGGTAGGTTTCGGGGTCGGCTTCGCCGTAGATGACGATGTTCTCGGCCTGAACCTCGACAGCCTGTCCGGCTCCCTGGCTCTTCACCAGCTTGCCGTCGATGCCGATGCAGGCACCGGTGGTGATGCGGCGCATCAGGTCGTCGTCGAACTTGGCCAGGTCGACAACAATCTGGAGGTTGGTGATAATGGAACCGTCGTTAAGGGCTATGAAGGCCACGTTCTTGTTGCCGCGCTTGGTGCGCACCCATCCTTTGACGCATATCGTTGTGTCGATCAGCGAAGACACATCCTCTTTGAGTAGGTATTTTATTTTATAATGTTGCATAATATTGTGTTGTTGTTTTATTTCATTTGTTCAAGAATTGCGGAAATTTGTCTGCGCAGTTCCGGAAGATTGTCTTTTGCTGTTTGCCAGGCTGTTTTGGCATCGATGTTATAGTAATCGTGAACCAAAACGTGGCGCATACTTATTACGTCCTTCCAGCTTACTTCGGGATGTTTTTCGCGAAGTTCTTTTGTCAGATTATTGGCAGCTTCACCAATTATTTCAATGTTTTTAACTACAGCAAAGAACATCATCTTGTTGGTTTGCAAATCGTCAAGGTTTTTCCCCTCCAAGAAGCTGTCGACATTGTCTATGGCTGACAAAATGTGCTCCAAACGTCCGTTGTCTCTAATTGATTCTCTCATAAATCAATCTTTTATCTTGGTTGGCTGTTTGTTCGGCAAAAGGCAGCAAAGTCCCGTTTTCCACAAGGTCTATTTTTTTTCCAATATGATCGGACAATTCGTTCATAATGTGGCAGTATTGCATCAGCCCTATCGTCGCATTGTCGTGGTCGAATTCAACAAGCAAGTCCACATCGCTGTCGTCGCGTTCTTCGCCACGTGCATACGAGCCGAAAATCCAAGCCTTTAGCACGGGTTGTGTGGCCAGGTAGTCGCGTATTGTCTGTATCATATCTTCGCTCATAGGGGTGTGGTTTGCAGTTGTTGTGTTAATCTTTAACGCGCGGTTGGTGGTATTATTGTGCTGGCTTCTTTTTTGTGTCAAAAACCTTCACTTGTTCTTCTTGTTTTTCATCAGCTCGACGTCGGAGTTGAACTTCATCAGCTGGTCCTCTTGGTCGCGGCGGCAGATGAGCAACGTGTCGGTTCCTGCGGTGATGATATAGTCTTCCAAACCCTGTATGACGGCATACTTGTCGGGGTGAAGATGTATCAGACAGTTGCGCGTATCGTAGGTGCGCACGTGTCCAGAGGCTATGGCATTGTTGTTGGCATCCTTCGGCTTAGTCTCGTAGAGCGAGTTCCATGTCTCGACATCCGACCATCCGAATTCGGCTTCCATCACATACACGTTGTCGGCCTTCTCGATGATGCCGTAGTCGACCGATATGTTCTGGGCCTGAGTATATATCTCTTTGAGGCTCTTCTGCGGCGTTTCGAGCGACAGTCCAAAGAACTTGTCGGCTATCAGCGGCAGATAGCGACGGTAGGCCTCCATCAGCACCGGCAGACGCCAGACGAAGATGCCCGCATTCCACAGGAATTCGCCCGAAGCGATGAACTGGCAAGCCATGTCGAGCGGTGGTTTTTCGACAAAGGTTATAGCCTTGTGGAGCTTCGACGAGGTGCCTGCAATGCCGGCCTCGCGGAACTGGATGTAGCCATACTTGATGTTGGGGTTCACCGGTCTGGCACCCAATGTCACTATCCAGTCGTGTGAGTCGACCATGCTTATGGCATCGTTGATGTTGCGTTCGAAATCGCTGCTTCCGAAAATGGCATGGTCCGATGGGGTGACCACAATGTTGGCATTAGGATTGATGGAACTAATGACCGATGCGGCGTAGGCGATGCACGGTGCAGTATTGCGACGGAAAGGCTCGCACAGGACCTGATGGTCGAGGAGGCCAGGAATCTGGCGTCGCACCTGTGCCTCGTGTGCTTTTGTCGTTACGATTATGATGTTCTCACGACGGCATATTGACTCGAATCTGCGGAATGTGGCCTGAATCATCGATTCGCCGGTACCCATCAGGTCGATAAACTGTTTCGGCTTGGTCACAGAGCACAGCGGCCAGAAGCGGCTTCCGAAGCCACCGGCCATAATGATGCAGAAATTGTTAGGATTCAGCTGTTTCATCACACACTAACCTCCCCTTTTATATGCGGATGGGGGTCGTAACCCTCCAGCGTGAAATCCTCAAAGTCGAAGTCAAATATACTCTTCACGTCGGGATTTATATGCATCGTCGGCAACGGGCGCGGCTCGCGCGTAAGCTGCAGACGGCACTGCTCGATATGGTTGTTGTATATGTGGGCGTCGCCAAGCGTGTGGATGAAATCGCCATACTTCAGCCCGACCGATTGGGCTATCATCATCGTGAAGAGTGCATAGGACGCTATGTTGAACGGCACGCCGAGGAATATGTCGGCCGACCGCTGGTAGAGCTGGCACGACAGTCGTCCGTCGGCCACGTAGAACTGGAACAAGATATGGCATGGCGGCAGCGCCATTTTGTCAATTTCGCCGACATTCCACGCCGAGACCAAAAGCCGGCGCGAGTCGGGGTTGCTCTTTATCTGCTCCACGAGCTGAGAAATCTGGTCCACGCTATGCCCGTCGGCACAGCCCCACGAGCGCCATTGGTGTCCATATATAGGGCCCAGGCTCCCGTCTTCGCGAGCCCACTCGTCCCAAATCGTAACCTTATGGTCGTGAAGGTACTTCACATTCGTGTCGCCTCGCAGAAACCACAGCAACTCATATATTATCGACCTCAAATGCAACTTCTTGGTAGTCAACAACGGAAATCCATCATCCAGATGGAATCGCATTTGGTAGCCGAACACGCTACGCGTACCGGTACCTGTGCGGTCCGACTTCTCCACACCATTATCCAGAACATGCTGCAACAAATCCAAATACTGTTTCATGCTTATTTAAATTCTTTTAGTTTCTAAAACGAACAAGAGAAAAAATAATTGTGCATTACTTAAAAAAAGGCAAAAAACACATCCTTCCAGACAGAAAACACCCTGTATCCGGGATGTAGCACTCAAAAAAAATACAGATTTAGTACACTGAGCATCAGTTACATAACAGAATACACTAATGCTTTTTTTGCAAAACAAGCTAATAATCAAAATATTCTTCTTATCTTTGCAGTCCGAAATCAGTGAGAAGGGGGACGTAAGTTCCCCTCTTTTATTGGAAAAACCGAATAACATGATTGACAAACTTTACGTACTCAACGTTATCGACACAGCCCTCTCGGGCAGCGAGAAATACCTTGTCGACCTCAAGATATCGACCGACAACCGCATCAATGTGGCTATCGACGGCGACAACGGCATCACCATCGACGACTGCATCGAGCTCAGCCGTACCATCGAGAACAGCCTCAACCGCGACGAGGAAGATTTCGAGCTTAACGTTGCCTCGGCCGGCCTTGACTCCCCGCTGAAGCTGAAACGCCAATACAAGAAAAATATCGGCCGCGACCTGACAGTAACCACGTTCGAGGGCGAAACCTACGAAGGTAAGCTCACCGACTCCGACGACGACCACATCGAGCTCAAACTCAGCGGCAAAAAGAATGCCAATCTTGAGCCCCTCCACATTCCGCATAGCGAAATAAAAACCGCAAAAGTCATTATACATTTCTAAAACAGAAACCCTATAACCCCATACCCCCTTATCATGAAGACGTCAGATCTTATCGATTCCTTCTCGGAATTTAAAGATTACAAAAACATCGACCGAGAGACCCTCATGCACATCCTCGAAGAGGTATTCCGCAACGCTCTCGCCAAAAAATTCGGCACCGACGACAATTTCGACATCATCGTCAACATCGACAAAGGCGACCTCGAAATCTACCGTAACCGACTCATCGTCGAAGACGGCCAAATGACCGACGACAAACGACAGATCGAATATTCGAACGCCATCAAAATCGAATCGGACTTCGAAGTCGGCGAAGACCTCTCGGAGCCTGTACCCATGAGCGAATTCGGACGACGCGAAATCCTTGCCATCCACCAGAACCTCGTGGGCAAGATCCAGGACTACGAGAAATCTCTCATCTTCCAGAAATACAAAGACAAAGTCGGCGAAATAGTAATCGGTGAGGTCTATCAACCCTGGAACAAGGAAATCCTTGTCCTCGACGAAGAAAAAATAGAACTCGTGCTCCCGAAAAGCGAGCAAATCCCTAACGACCACTTCCGCAAAGGCGACACCGTCAGAGCCGTCGTCCTCAAAGTCGAACTCAAAAACAACAACCCCGTCATAATCCTCTCCAGAACTTCACCCATATTCCTCGAGCGTCTGCTCGAAGCCGAAGTGCCGGAAATCTACGACGGTCTTATCACCATACGCAACATCGTCCGCGTGCCTGGCGAACGCGCCAAAGTCGCCGTCGAATCCTACGACGACCGCATCGACCCCGTCGGCTCGTGCGTCGGCATGAAAGGTAACCGCATCCACGGCATCGTCCGTGAGCTCAAAAACGAGAACATCGATGTCATCAACTACTCCTCACGTCCGGACCTTATGATCCGACGCAGCCTCGCCCCTGCCGAGATTTCACGTATCGACATCAACGAGGAAACCAAGACCGCCGAAGTGTTCATGGAGCCCGACCAAGTCTCGCTCGCCATCGGCAAAGGCGGACACAACATCAAGCTCGCCAGCAAACTCTGCGGCTACGAAATCGAAGTATACCGCAACAGCGATGAAGACCTCGACGATGTCGACCTCAAGGAATTCACCGACGAAATCGAGCCCTGGATCATCAACGAACTCGTCAAAATCGGATGCGACACCGCCAAGAGCGTGCTCGCCCTGCCCAAAGAGGAGCTCATCAGCCGTACCGACCTCGAAGAGGAGACCATCGACAACGTCCTCGACATCCTCAAAGCCGAATTCGAAGACTAAACGCCACTACACACCTATCCTCAGACGGCGCAACAGACAGAAAAAAGTTCTATTATTCAATCATTAACCATTTAATCAAAAGGAGTGTTCATGTCAGAAGAACCAAAAAATATCAGACTAAACAAAGCTGCCAAGGAGCTCAACGTCGGTATCCCTACAATGGTCGAATATCTCGCAAAAAAGGGACACACTATTGACGCTAACCCTAACGCCCGACTCACTCCGGAGCAGTACGCCCTCCTGGCCACCGCCTTCAAAGCCGACAGCCAAGTAAAGGAAAACGCCGACCGAATCGAAATCAACACCGGCAACACTGTCGTCATCGAAGCAACCGGCGCCAACGAGACTGGCGAGAGCAACGACTTCTCGGATGAAGTCATTATCAAGAACTTCAACACTCCTAAGACCAAAGAAACAACGAAAGAGCAACCGTTTGCTGACAGCGACGCTCCCGAAGAGAAACCTCAAGATTCAACGCCCGAGCCTGAACCAGAGCCTGAGATTGAGCCCGAACCGGAACCAGAGCCTGAACCCGAGCCCGAACCGAAATTCGAGACAAAAGTGCTCCGCAGTTCGGTGGCCGGTGTGAAAGAGGGTAAAAACGCCTTCGACGCCGAAGTGCGTATCGTCGACAAAATCGACCTCTCAGCCATCAATTCCAGAATGCGCCCCACCAAAGGCAGCAAATCAGAAAAGAACGAACGCTCCAACAAGAAGAAAAAGAACGAGAAGACTGCTCCTGTCGAAACTGTCGTCCCCGACAGCTTGCCCGTCGAACAACAGCCGAAGGAAGCTGAACCCGTCATAGTCGAGACTCCTCAGCCCGTCGAAAAAGCACCCGAGAAAGAAATCGAGTTCATCGAAACACAATACCAGAAACTCGAAGGTCCTAAAGTCGTGTCGAAAATCGACCTTACTCAGTTCGACAAACCAAAGACCAAAGACGAAGAAAAGAAAAAGAAGCGCAAACGCATCAAAAAAGAAGGCGTGAAAGTCGACGAAAACGCTCCGCTGAACGGCAAGAACGGCGAGAACGCCAAAGGCAAGGAGAAAAACAAGGACAAGAAGAGCGAGAAAAACAAAAAGAACAAAGGCACCGAAAAGAAAAAGGTCGTAATCGACGACAGCGAAATTGAAAAACAAATCAAGGAGACCCTTGCCCGACTCAGCCCTATGGGCAAATCCAAGACGTCGAAGCACAACCGCGAGAAACGCCAAAAAGTCCATCAGCACATCGAAGAGGAGCAGATGAAGGAGATGGAAAGCCAGAAGACGCTGCAGGTGACCGAGTTCGTCACCGCCAACGAGCTGGCCACCATGATGAACATACCCGTCACGCAAATCATCTCCACCTGCATGCAGGTAGGTATCTTTGTCAACATCAACCAGCGTCTCGATGCTGAAACCATTCGCCTCATCGCCGACGAGTTTGGTTACGAAATCAACTTCGCCAGCTCCGATGTCGTCGATGCACTACAGAAAATAGAAGAGGAAGACCGCCCGGAAGACCTCATCACACGCAACCCCATTGTCACCGTCATGGGTCACGTCGACCACGGTAAGACGTCTCTGCTCGACTACATCCGCAAGACCAACGTCATCGCCGGCGAAGCTGGCGGCATCACACAGCATATCGGTGCCTACGAGGTCACTACAGCCGAAGGCCGAAAGATAACTTTCCTCGATACCCCTGGACATGAGGCCTTTACCGCCATGCGTGCCCGCGGAGCCAAGATGACCGATATTGCCATTATCGTCATCGCCGCCGACGACAAGATCATGCCCCAGACCGTCGAGGCTATCAGCCACGCCCAGGCAGCCGGTGTGCCTATCGTCTTCGCCATCAACAAAATCGATAAGCCAGGAGCCGACCCGGACCGCATCAAGACCGAACTCGCCAACATGAATCTTCTGGTCGAAGACTGGGGCGGAAAGTACCAGAGCCAGGACATCAGTGCCAAGAAAGGCATCGGCGTCGATGAGCTCCTCGAAAAAGTCATCCTTCAGGCCGACATCATGGAGCTTAAAGGCAATCCCAACAAGCGCGCCAAGGGTACCGTCATCGAGAGTTCGCTCGACAAAGGTCGCGGCTATGTGGCCAAAATCCTTGTCGAAGACGGCACCATCCGCAAGGGCGACCCCATCGTGGCCGGTGCCATCAGCGGACGCGTCCGTGCCATGTACAACGAGCGCAACCAAGAGGTGATGTCTGCAGGTCCCTCACAGCCCGTGCTTCTGCTCGGTCTGACTGGAGCATGCCAGGCTGGCGACACATTCAACGTCACCGAGAATGAGAAAGAAGCCAAGGATATCGCCAACCGCCGCACCCAGCTCAACCGCGAACTCGGTCTGCGCACACAGAAACACATGACCCTCGACGAAATCGGACGACGAATCGCTTTGGGCAACTTCAAGGAACTCAACATCATCGTCAAAGCCGATGTAGACGGTTCTGTCGAAGCCCTCTCCGACTCGCTGCTGAAACTCTCTACCGACGAGGTTCAGGTCAACGTCATCCACAAAGCCGTCGGACAGATCACCGAAAGCGATGTCCTGCTCGCCGTCACCTCCGATGCTATCATCATCGGTTTCCAGGTTCGCCCCTCTGTCGGTGCACGCAAAATGGCCGAAACCGAGCACATCGACATACGCCTCTACAGCATCATCTACGACGCCATCAACGAACTCAAGGATGCTATCGAAGGCATGCTCGCTCCCGAGACACAGGAAAAGATTGTCGCCAACCTCGAAATCCGCGAGATATTCAAGATTTCCAAGGTCGGCACCATTGCCGGATGTATGTGTCTGGATGGCAAAATCAGCCGCTCGAGCAACATCCGCGTTATACGTGACGGTATCGTTGTCTACACTGGCAAGCTTGCTTCGCTCAAACGCTTCAAGGACGATGTCAAAGAGGTCGTCAGCGGACAGGATTGCGGCTTGAGCATCGAGAATTTCAACGACATCAAGGTAGGCGACATCGTCGAAGCCTACGAAGTCATCGAAATAAAGCGCAAACTGTAATACAATAATTATCGCACCTGAACGTTATTTATTATAACTAATCTAAAAACCACGTTAATTCATTAACGTAGCCAAAGTTGCCTCCTTAGTTCAACGGATAGAACGGAAGTTTCCTAAACTTTAAATGAGGGTTCGATTCCCCCAGGGGGTACAAAGAGAAGCACCAAACGGTGCTTTTCTTTAATATCTATCAAGACCCTCATACAGTTGATTAAGACTATATAACGGGAAAATGATACCATTACGGCTTTCCCAACAATAATCCACTACCCTTTTGCGTTAAATATAAATCAAGATACAATCATAATGAAGAAATTTTACACCTTCCTCTTGGCTGCCCTGTGCCTTGTTGCCGTAGGCTGCAAACAAAAACAGGCTGAAACAAGTGAACGACAAACCGCCATGCAGTACCGCCCGCTGGGCGCCACCGGCCTCGAAGTCAGCGAAATCAGCATCGGATGTGGCGGATTCGGCAAGCTCGACAGCGCAGCATCGCTCGAACTGATGACAATGGCACTCGACAGTGGAATGAACTATATCGACATCTACGATGCCGACCCCACCGTGCGCAGCAACATCGGCTATGCCCTCAGTGGACGCCGCGACGAGATGATAATCCAAGGTCACCTCGGCACCATCTTCAAAAACGGACAGCATACCCGCACACGCGACGTCGAGGAGACCCGTCAGGGATTCGAAGACCTGCTGGCACGATTAGGCACCGACCATATCGAAGTGGGAATGGTCCACATCATCGACAGTTTTGAGGACTGGGAAGAGATACAGAACTCACCATTCCTCGACTACGTCTTCCAACTCAAGAAAGAGGGCAAAATCAAGCATATAGGTCTCAGCAGCCACAACGCCGAAGTGGCACTCCAGGCCGTCAAGAGCGGATGGGTCGAGGTGCTTATGTTTTCGCTCAATCCGGCTTTCGACCGCCTGCGCGGTGGTGCCACCCCGTGGGACAAAGGTGCTATGGAAAACCTTCAGGCCGGCATCGACCCCGTGCGCGTAGAACTCTATGACTACTGCACCACCCACAAGATTGCCATCACCGTGATGAAGACCTTCGGCGGCGGCGGACGACTGCTCGATGCAAAAACATCGCAACTCGGAGTAGCCTACACCCCCGAGCAGTGCATCGCATACTGCCTGGCAAAACCATGCATCAGCACTTGCATTCTCGGCATCGACAATATCGATGAACTCAAGACCGACCTGCACTGGCTGCACGCAACGGAAGCCGAGAAGGACTATAACAACGTCGGCAACAGGGAACTGGCACAACAGAGCGGCGACTGCACCTACTGCAACCATTGCTCGCCATGCACCCAAGGCATACCTATCGCCAAAGTCAACGAATTGCTCGACAAAGCTGAAACAGAAGGTCTCACCGCAGACTTGCAGGCTCAGTACGATGCGCTGCCAAAACACGCTGGAGACTGCACCCATTGCGGTGCCTGCCTGAGCCGCTGTCCCTTCGGTGTCGACATACCGTCAAAAATGGATGCTGCCAAAGCCAAATTCGGCAAATAACAAAGAACGCTATGTGCAAAAAAGCAAAGCACAATCAAAAATACAAAATCCAAATACCTTTAATAATCAATATTTTCAGAAAAAGATTCAAAATAAATTTTGTCAATTCCGAAAGAATTAGTACTTTTGCAAATCTTTTGAAGATAACACGGTGGGCGTAGTTCAGCTGGTTAGAGCGCCAGATTGTGGATCTGGAGGTCGTGGGTTCGAGCCCCACCTCCCACCCTGGGAAGCACTTCCAACACAACGTTGAAGTGCTTTTCTTGTTTTTAAGAAGGGCTTTTTGCACGGAAAAGCCTTCGATATGAAAACCCAAACGAAAAATGCCTTCGGCACAAAACCAAAACGAAACGAAAACAATGGAAAACACGAAAAAACGTCTCCTCTCGGGTCTGCAACCCAGCGGCGAACTGACAATAGGCAACTATTGCGGTGGTATACGTCAATTCCTTGAATATCAGAAAGAATACGACTCATTCCTTTTTGTGCCCGACATGCACACCATCACCGTGCCGCAGGGCGATCCGAAACTCATCCAAGAACGCATACGCCGCTTTGCGAACCTTTATCTCGCCTGTGGACTCGACCCCGAGAACTGTACTTTCTACATCCAAAGCGAAATACCTGCCACCAACCAGTTGGCATGGATTCTTGAATGCCACACCTATATGGGCGAGTTGAGCCGCATGACGCAGTTTAAGGCCAAGAGCGAGAAGCAGACCAATGTAGGCTGCGGCCTTTTCACATACCCCGTGCTGATGGCTGCCGATATCATTCTCTACGACAGCAATGTAGTACCCGTCGGAGCCGACCAGAAGCAGCACGTGGAGTTGGCTCGCGACATTGCCGAACGCATGAACCACAAATACGGAGATCTGTTTGTCGTCCCGGAACCCATCATTCCCAAGGTTGGAGCAAAAATCAAAGACCTGCAGGACCCCACCAAGAAAATGAGCAAATCGGCCGAAGACCCATCGGGAATCATCTTCCTGCTCGACAGCGAGTCGACCATCAAAAAGAAAGTCAACCGTGCCGTGACCGACAACGACGCATACGTAGCCTTCGACGAAGAGAAGAAGCCCGGCATCTCAAACCTCATCACCCTCTATTCCGCCCTCTCCGGCACACCGCTACAGGAAGCTATCGACCACTTTACCGGAATGGAACGCTACGGCGACTTCAAAAAAGAGGTGTTAGAAGTCATCTACGAGACTCTGCGCCCCGTACAGGCCGAATACGAGCGTCTGTCGCAGACCGACTATGTAGACGAAGTGCTAAACCGTGGTCGCGACCGCGCCAACGAGATAGCATCCAGAAAATACGACCTTGTCCGTCGCGCCGTAGGCTTTGGACGTTAAACTTCGTACAAAAACGAAAAACCTTACGATAACAAGAATTAGTACAAAAACAATAGAGGATGTCTCGCATTCGAGACATCCTCTATAATTTTTGGAATCCACTCTTTTAGAAGAGGTTCTCCAATATCTTGTCGTCAACCAGATTAGGCATGGTGACCTTGAGCTCGGGGCAAATCTCCATAGCGCGCTTGATGGCGAACATGGCACCTTCGTTGCGAGCCCAGCTGCGACGGCTGATACCGTTGTTGACGTCCCAGTGGAGCATCATGCGGAGGCGACGGTCGCAAGCTTCGCTGCCGTCGAGGACCATACCGAAACCGCCGTTGATGACTTCACCCCAGCCTACGCCGCCACCGTTGTGGATCGATACCCACGTAGCACCGCGGAAGCTGTCGCCGATGACGTTCTGGATAGCCATATCGGCTGTGCGGTTGCTGCCGTCGTAGATGTTGCTGGTTTCACGGAAGGGGCTGTCGGTACCGCTGACGTCGTGGTGGTCGCGGCCAAGGACGATGGGTGCGCTGATTTCACCCTTGCGGATGGCTTCGTTGAAGCGGGCGGCAATCTTGGTGCGGCCTTCGCAGTCGGCATAGAGGATGCGGGCCTGGCTGCCGACAACGAGGTGGTTCTCCTTGGCGCCCTTGATCCACTGGATGTTGTCGTGCATCTGCTGCTGGATTTCGGCGGGAGCAGTCTTGGCAATTTCGCCGAGGACTTCCATAGCGATATGGTCGCTCTTGTCGAGGTCTTCGGGCTTACCGCTGGTGCAGACCCATCGGAAGGGGCCGAAGCCATAGTCGAAGCACATCGGACCCATAATATCCTGTACGTATGAGGGATAGCGGAAAGCGCTGTGGTCGGCATTCCAGATGTCGGCGCCGGCACGGCTGCTTTCGAGCAGGAAGGCGTTGCCGTAGTCGAAGAAGTACATACCCTTGGCAGTGAGTTTGTTGATAGCTGCGACGTGGCGACGAAGACTTTCCTGAACCTTTTCTTTGAAGAGTTCGGGTTTCTCGGCCATCATTACCTTCGAGTCTTCGAAGCTGATTCCGACAGGATAGTAGCCGCCAGCCCACGGGTTGTGGAGCGAAGTCTGGTCGCTGCCGAGGTCGACGTGGATGCCCTTTGCGGCGCAGTATTCCCACAGGTCGACAACGTTGCCCTGATAAGCGAAGCTGCGGGCCTGCTTAGCGGCGATGGCTTTGTTGACTTCAACAAAGAGTTCGTCGAGGTCAGCGTGAACCTCGTCGACCCAGCCCTGGTCAAAACGCTTTTGCGTTGCTGCGGGGTTGATTTCAGCGGTAATGCTGACCACGCCAGCTATGTCGCCAGCCTTGGGCTGAGCGCCACTCATACCGCCAAGACCGGCAGTGATGAAGAGCTTGCCGGCTGTGCCGCCGCCAAGCTTGCGGGCTGCGTTGAGGACGGTGATGGTGGTACCGTGGACAATGCCCTGCGGTCCGATGTACATATAGCTGCCGGCGGTCATCTGGCCGTACTGCGTGACGCCGAGGGCGTTGTAGCGCTCCCAGTCGTCGGGCTTGCTATAGTTGGGTATCATCATACCGTTGGTTACGACGACGCGCGGAGCATCCTTGTGGCTGGGATAGAGTCCCATGGGGTGGCCGCTGTACATCACGAGGGTCTGTTCGTCGGTCATCTCGCTGAGGTACTTCATCACGAGGCGATACTGTGCCCAGTTCTGGAAGACGGCGCCGTTGCCGCCGTAGGTGATAAGCTCGTGGGGATGCTGAGCCACGGCGGGGTCGAGGTTGTTCTGAATCATCAGCATAATGGCTGCTGCCTGGCGGCACTTGGCGGGATACTCCTCGATGGGGCGTGCGTACATCGGATAGGTAGGACGCAGACGGTACATGTAGATGCGGCCGTATTTGCGCAGCTCTTCGGCAAATTCGGGAGCCAGCATAGCGTGGTCCTTGGGGTCGAAGTAGCGCAGCGCGTTGCGGATGGCCAGCTTCTTCTCGGCGGGCGTAAGGATGTCCTTGCGCTTGGGGGCGTGGTTTACAGTTGGGTCATAGGGTTGCGGCTCGGGCAGCGGATTGGGAATGCCCTGACGCAATTCGTTCTGAAATTCTTCTAAGGTCATATTA
>Ga0310694_10004658_pt1 | contig 13206 bp, 10 predicted proteins | sample 174DNAGHGhighgp2_FD_203884 | JGI IMG/M metagenome (GOLD analysis project Ga0310694, IMG submission 203884) | Sheep rumen microbial communities from Palmerston North, Manawatu-Wanganui, New Zealand - 1742 DNA GHGhigh gp2 (v2) (version 2) | ecosystem: Host-associated > Mammals > Digestive system...
CATCGTGGAGACTATTCCAACTCTGTACAGTATCTCCGATAGCGTCGCGCTCATGGATAAGCGCCTCTATCAAGTCTTCGTTGATATAGTCGCCATAATTCGATTTCAGCGTGTCAATAGCCTTGTTATACTCCTTTGTGCCTTCATTGAAGACGCGAAGTTTGGAGATCAGACCATCGAGACCATCTTTCAATTTCTGCGTCTCTTTTGCGGAAGCGGACTCAATCTCATGGATGGTGTTATTAAACTCCTCTGTCCGTTGTCTTGCTGCCTTGATAGCAGTTACTACGGCACCAACAGTAACGGCGAGTATTCCGAACGCAAGGTTAGCTCCAATAGCTGCTCTCTGCATCTTGAGTGAGCGCATTTGCGCATTAGCCATCTGCATGGATTTCGTGAATGCCATTCCGTTCGCTTTCAGGCGTTGCATATGTGCATTCAAGAGCACAATCCTTCTATTCAAGTCCGCTACTTGTGCTTTCGTTTGGGCGAAAGATGCGTTTACCCCGGCAATCCATTTTGGTGCCTTGCCAAGAATCCTAACTAATGCTCCAGCAATCAACCCAGTAAATATCGGCTTAATGTTCTCTGCGAGTTTCTGCAACAGATGAACTACATTCATAAGAACACCGCCGGAAGATTGCCCGAGCTTGTTGATAGAAAGAGTCCATACATCGCCGAGCTTCTGCACTTGACCATACAGCGTTTCTACGATGTTCTCTTGCATCTTATAGAACTTACCACCCTCATTGGTCATGTCTTCCATTACAGACTTGACCATCTCGAACGATACTTGACGTTTCGATATCAACTCAAACACCTCGCCGGTCGTGACAAGTGTGCCATTGAGCTGCGTGAATTTCTTTGCCAATTCGGAAACCATCGGGATGCCTGCTTCCGTAAACTGACGGAGTTCCTGACCACGCAAAACAGCAGCCGCCTTAACCTGACCATAAGCAAGGATAAGACGTTGCATATCCACACCAAGACCAGTAGAAAGGTCGGCTAACCGTCTTGTGGTGGCAAACAATTCTTCATACGGGATAGAGTATGCCGCAAGCTGTTTTGTATAGCCAATCAATTCTTTCGTTGTCTTCGGAGATTGAAGTGCAAATGCTTTGATTTGGTTCAGTAACTCATTTGCTTTCTCTGCAGAGCCAACGATTCCTTCAAGTGCTACTCGTTGCTGGTCAAAGTAACCTGTAATCTCTACTATCTTTCTACCAAAGTGAGCAAGCGTATAGATAGAAACATACCTGGCAGCGAGAGTTTTAAGACGATCGAATATCTTGACTTGACCGTTAAGCAGTTTATTATTCTCTCCGATAGAGCGCGTCATCTGTAACTCATGCTGCAGGTCTGCGAGTTGCGACGCACCTTTCTTCGGCGTCCTGGCGTACGTCTTGTTGTACTGCTCCTGTAGTGTGATAAGTCGCTTGAGGTAACTCTCGCGTGCTTTCAAATCAGCCGGGCTTACATTGCCGAGTTTATCCATCTCGGCACGCAGGCGATTCATCTCTTTGGTAATAGCAGAACGAGCTGCCTTTGCTTTAGCAGCCTGTCTGTTAACATCCACCCAACCGATATTGGCGAGTTCTTTTGCGGAAGCTTTTGTCGCATTAACCCACCGGCCAACATTCGTTATGTTAGCCATCAACTGCGTTGCTCTTTGTCCGGAAGGATCAGCAATCTTACCGCTGTTAATATCTTTGAGTTCCTTGCGGAATTGGCGTAGTGATTTCTGCGCCTCTTTGATACTCATGTCATTAACAAGATTCCCGTCTATCTTGAGATTGGCACGAGCGTCGGAGAGTTCCGTGATAGCTTTGTGAAGCGACTCAAAACCTTTCATCGCTTTCCCCTCGTCCTCAAGTATGGCTTTAATCTTGATGACCTTCTCTTGACCTACTACCGAATTGAGGTTTTTGTCAAGAGTCTTTAAGTCTTTTTGCAGTTGGCTCAAGTCAAGACCAACCGCCATGTTCATTCCGTTACCTGCTGCCATGGTTATTTTGTTTTATCGTAGATTTTATCAACACTATCCTTGTCCTCGATCGTCCCACCGAAATAGGAAACCGCCACACGTGCATTCGCTTCTTTGTAGCACACCTTGACTTTTGCGTTATCATGCATGTCAACATAGCAAAGCACATCACTCTCGACGAAGATTTTGGCAATGCCATTATGCCGAACCGTTACGTTGCAAGGTTCCATTACATGTACAGAAACCTCGGCATCGCCCATTACAACGATGTCTTTGAGGCTATGCGCTATCTCTTTCCCGGTTACAAAGATGCCGTGCTTGCGAACGATATTCTGGTCGGCTGTTTTGATTTCGTCAACGGTCGGCCAGTTATGCTTGATGCAAAAATCCTGATACTTGAAATACTTGCGGCACAAGTCTTCGACATTCGGATCGCCCCAAGAGGATATTCCTTCCTCGCAGGCACCGAGGTTTATAGCCTCCTGTTTAAGTTGTTCTTGCAGTTCCATATTTGCGTAAAAATTATTTTTGCGCAAAATTACGCCAATTCAACCAATGGCAAGCTATAAAAGACTGCATACTTTTTCGTCGAAAATTAAGAATTATTTGTATAATTCAAATTTTTTTTGTAATTTTGCAGCGATTTTTGTTATATGTTGTATTAAGACAACGATTAAGACGATGAAAAATTAAGTAATTTTGCAGTTGTTGTTAAATTGTTTTACATCGCAAATCATCAAAATTGCGCAAATAACTGAATATAAATAAGATACAAAGACTATGGCAAATATTGTAGCGATAGTGGGTCGTCCCAACGTCGGGAAATCGACCCTGTTTAACCGCCTGACGGGAACACGCCGGGCGATAGTGATGAACACAGCCGGCACGACACGTGACCGGCAGTACGGCAAAGCCGAATGGTGTGGACGGGAGTTCTCCGTGATAGACACCGGAGGATGGGTCGTCAACTCGGATGATACATTCGAAAGCGAAATCAACCGTCAAGTCGATTTGGCGATTCGGGAAGCGGATGTAGTGCTGCTCGTGGTGGATGTAAACCAAGGCGTGACAGAGTTTGACACGGAAGTGGCACACCTTTTGCGGCAGGCAAAGAAACCGACCGTGCTGGCTGTCAACAAAGTGGACAGTTTCGAGAACCAGTACGGAGCGGCGGAGTTTTACAAGCTGGGCTTAGGCGAGCCGTTTATCGTATCGGCAGAGAACGGTTTGGGAACAGGCGACCTGCTCGACGAAGTAGTCAGTCGTTTCCGTAAGGAAGACGACAGCAACGAGGAATTGGACGACCTGCCGCGCTTTGCGATTGTAGGACGACCCAATGCCGGCAAATCGAGTATATTGAATGCCTTTATCGGCGAGGAACGTACTATCGTTACCGACATTCCCGGTACGACACGCGACTCTATTTATACGCGGTACAACAAGTTCGGCAAGGATTTTTACCTTGTCGATACAGCCGGTATCCGCAAGAAAGCAAAAGTGACCGAAGACCAAGAGTACTACTCCGTCGTCCGTTCCATACGCGCGATTGAGAACTCGGATGTTTGTATTCTGATGATTGACGCGACGCGAGGCATCGAAGCGCAGGACTTGAATATCTACTCGCTCATACAAAAGAACAAGAAAGGAATGGTCGTTTGCATCAACAAATGGGACTTGGTGGAAAACAAGACTAATCAGGATATAAAAGCCTTTGAGAGTGCTATCCGCGAGCGTATTGCGCCCTTTACCGACTTTCCTATTATTTTCACGAGCGCGCTGACCAAACAACGCATTTTCAAGGTAGTGGAAACAGCTTTGCACGTGTATGAGAACAAGAACAAAAAGATTCCGACCGCGCAACTTAACGACAAGTTCCTGCCGCTGATTGAGAACTACCCTCCACCAGCATGGAAAGGCAAATACATCAAAATCAAATACTGCACGCAGTTGCCCAACACGCAGATACCGACATTCGTGTTCTTTGCGAACCTGCCGCAGTACGTCAAAGAGCCTTACCGTCGCTTCTTGGAGAACAAGCTGCGCGAGTGGTGGGATTTTACCGGCACACCGGTGCAACTGTTTATTCGAGCGAAGTGAGAAAAGAGTTGAGAGTTGGTGTTTTTTTTAAGAAAAAGATTACTTTTTCATAAAATATTTGCATATGTGCAAAAAATTTTGTAACTTTGCGCGCTTTTTGTCGGGTAAATGAAAATAATAGGCTTTATATATAGTGGTCAAAACTCAAAAGTCGAAAGTCAAAAGCAGATAGAAGCCGTGGAAATGGTTCTCAAAGGCGACAGTTGTCTGCTGACTAACCGCAAGCCTATGTTTGTCCCCGATTGGACAAAAGAATTAGGCGTTACGCCGTGTATCGTACTGAGAGTAAGCCGTTTGGGCAAAGGTATTGCACCTAAGTTTGCCGGCCGTTATTATGACGCCGTTGCTCCGGGAGCAGACTTTGCGGCCTTAGACCTGCTCCGTGAGGCACAAGCAAACGGCAAACCTTGGACCAGAGCGATGGACTTTGACTTCTCGCTGGCTGTAGGAAAATGGATTGACAAAGAAGAAAAAGGCGCAGCAGAGTTGCTTAATGAGGAATGGGTACTTACTCCGGAGGCAGCGGTTGCGGAAGCAAGCCAAGTAATGACCATCCGGCAAGGCGATCTCATTTACATCCAGTGCCCATGCGCACCGAGAGTTGTGCAGAAAGAAGAAGTAATCCGCGTGGAAACAAACGGCGAAGAAACATTATATTGCAAGATAAAATAAGATGAAGAAACTGATACTGTTCATATGTACATTATGGCTTTGCCTGCCTCTTTGGGCGGGTATTCACTCGTATTCCGAAAGCTCGATTCTGCGTGAAGGCAAATGGGTGAAAATCCGTGTCAGCGAATCAGGTGTATGTCGAATGAGTTTCAGCGAACTTCGTTCAGCCGGCTTGGATCCGCAACAAATACGTGTATTCGGATACGGCGGAGGACAGTTGACACAGGACTTTACGAAAAAGAAGATTGACGATCTGCCGCAAGTGCCTGTGTTTACCGGCGAAGACTATATTCTGTTCTGGGCACAAGGTCCGATCAGTTGGGAATACGACGGCAAACGCTTTGTTCACACGCGTAACACGTACTCCGACTACGGATATTACCTGCTGAGCGACAATGCCGGCGAGCAGTTGCCATTCCCCGTGCGAGAGAGCAACTACGGTATGGCGCCCAAAGATGTGAACACCTATATTCACTACGATGCCCACAACGTTGACTCGTTGAACCTGATAGACCGGACAGGTGTGGCAGGCGGAGGTCGCACGTTCTACGGCGAACAGTTCAATACGAATCAAAGCCGTACGTTCAACTTCCTGACGCCGAACGCCATTCCCGGCGAGGTATGCATGGTTTATGCCGATGTTGCGGCATTCTCGACCAACTATTCCACATTCCAGATGAGCGTCAACGGGGCTAATCCGCAAGAGACGAACATACGCCCCTACCCTGACTATTATACGTTTGGCTGCAAAGGTACTTTGCAAAGCACCGGCGAAAGCACAGCGGACAAACAGACGATTCAATTCCGGCTGTTGAACAGTTCAATGGGGGCAATAGGATGGCTCAACTACATTGAGATTATGATGCCGAGCACGCTGCGCATGCAAGGCAGTTGGATGCCGGTTCGTACGACGGCAAATTATAAGGATTCCACGCCTGTACGCTTCCACATGCAGGGCGCTAATGCCAATAGACAGATATGGGACATCACTGACCTGGCATCAATAGAACGCGTTCCGGCATCGTTCTCCGACGGCGAACTCGTATGGGAAAGTACGCAGTCGGACGGTATTCATGAGTTCGTGGCGGTCAATGTGAACGGCTCGTCGTTCGTGAAAGCAAGCATAGTGGGGGAGGTAAACAACCAGAACCTGCATACACTGAAGAATATAGACTATGTGATTATTTGTCCGGAAGGCTACGAGTCTATCGCAGAGGATTTGGCGAAAGCACATGAGGAGAAAGAAGGTATAACTTGGGCAGTTGTTACCGACCAGCAGGTTTATAACGAGTTCTCATCCGGCACTCCAGACGCGACGGCTTACCGCTGGCTGATGAAAATGCTGTACGACCGTGCGGACGGCAATGCCATTCAGAAACCGCGCTGGCTGCTCTTAATGGGTCACGGCACGTTTGACAACCGCAAACTGCTGGCCAACTCCGGCACAAGCCTGTTGCTGACTTATCAGGCGAAAGACTCGGAGAACGAAGTAAACGCCTATGCCACGGAGGATTATTTCGGATTCTTGGAGGATCATGAGGGATTGGAAGATACGCAAGCGACTATGGATATCGGCGTAGGCCGGCTACCGGTAAACAACTTAGACGAGGCACGCGGAACAGTGGACAAACTGATCCGTTACATCCGAAACGAGCAGACAGGCAAATGGAAGAACCAACTGGTGTTCCTTGCCGACGACGGCGAGCACGGCACTCATACTGAAACAGCCGAGGGCAGTGCGGAGCGTGTGCGGGTAAAGAATCCTGATTTCGTGGTCAACAAGATTTACCTCGATGCTTACCCGCAGGAAGTGAACGCGAGCGGCGAGAGTTACCCCTTAGCCAAGAATAAACTGACCAACCTATTGAAGAACGGCGTCCTGTTCTTTGACTATTCCGGTCACGGCGGCTATAACGGCGTTACCAACGAGTCGATTCTTAACCTGAAGGACATTGAGAATATGTCTAATCGCAACTTGGGTTTCTGGTTGTTCGCTACCTGTAATTTTGCCCAGTACGATTCAGGCAAGCGCAGTGCAGCCGAGGTGGCGATTCTCAATCCTAACGGCGGTTCAGTTGGTGTATTGGCAGCAACACGAACGGTCTATGCGACACCAAACACCGAACTAAACCGCAGTGTTTGTGATACGCTTTTCGGACATAAGAACGCTTTCCATTACGATATGACGCTCGGCGAGGCGATAGCCAGAGGCAAGAACCGGTTGGGGGCAGACATGAACAAAATGGCCTATGTGCTGTTGGGTGACCCGGCTATACGCCTGAACTACCCGACGGATTTCCAAGTTCAGACCACTACAAAAATCGACACGCTCAATGCACTGAGCGTACAACGCGTGGAAGGACAAATTGTGTCAGAGGACAAGAATGTGGTTTCGGACTTCAACGGCAAAGTGGATATTACCATTTACGACAAGTTGCAAGTTATACGTACACGCGATAACGACGACCGCACGGACGAGGCACGCGAATTAGCGTACAACGACTATCCGAGTACTATCTTTTCCGGAACAACGGAAGTAAAGGAAGGTAAGTTTGCTTACACGTTCATGGTGCCCAAAGATATTCGCTATAACTTCGGTAACGGGCGAATCGTCTATTATGCGGTCACAACGGATTCATTGGAAACAGCGGAAGCTGTCGGCCATTTCGAGCAGTTCGTTATCGGCGGAACAGGCTCTATTCTGAGTGCAGACACCGTTGGTCCGGAAATGAATATCTATCTGAACACTAATACTTTTGTTGACGGCGACAAGACCTACTCAACGCCGCGGTTCTTTGCCGACTTGTACGATGAGAACGGAATTAATACAGCAGGCGCCGGCATCGGGCATGACTTAATGCTTATCATTGACGATGACCCGAAAAAGATTTATTCGCTCAACGAGTATTTCACGGCCGTCAATAACAGTTATCAGGCCGGACAAGTCAGTTATATGATGGAAGAACTGCCGAACGGTCGTCACAGTCTGACCTTCCGTGCATGGGATTTGCTCAACAACAGTACGACCAAGAGTCTGAACTTTGTGGTAGAAGCCGGTCTTGACCCGTCTATCAGCTCGGTAACGACCTACCCCAATCCCGCGCCGCAAGCCGGAATAGTACGGATGATTGTGAATTACGACCAGCCCGATGAACTGCTGCAAACAGAAGTGTATCTGTACAACACCAACGGACAAATGGTATATAGCCATACACAGAACAATCCGGACGATGTATCAATCAACCTTGCGCAGTTACGCTTACAACCCGGAATATATGTATATCACGTAAAAATCAAATCTTCCTCCAGCCGATATAGCACGGCGTCAGGAAAGATAATTGTAACGAAATAAAATTGATAAACAATAATTGAAACTTAGTGCCTATGAAGCAAATCGCTCAATAAACGAAATTAACAAAAACAAAAATAACAAATTACAATGAAAAAAATCTTAATTTCTCTCGCTGCTGTTATGTGCGCAATGAGCATGCACGCACAAGCAACAGTTGACGACACGATGAATCCGCTGATTACAGCAATGCCTTCACTTTCGATTGCGCCTGACGCCCGCGCTGCAGGTTTGGGTGATGTCGGTGTTGCGACCGATGCGGATTTCAACTCTCAATTCTGGAACCCTGCCAAGTACGCTTACATGTACTCCAAGGGAGGCTTGACGGCAAACTACACACCGTGGTTGCGTAAGTTGGTGGGTGACATTGACCTTGCTTATCTGGCAGGATTCTACAATTTCGGAGAATTGGCCGGCGGTATCGGAGCCAGCTTCACGTATTTCTCAATGGGTGATGTAACTCTGTCCACAGAGAGCAATCCTGACCTGGGAACGGTTCGCCCCAATGAATGGGCATTGGATCTCAGTTATTTCCGCAAACTGCATGAGTATGTTTCGATGAGTGTTGCTATCCGCCTGCTCTACTCCGACCTTAACAACGGTCAGAGTCAGAACTCGACCACAGGAAGCGACCAGAACATGCATCCGGCAGTAACTGCTGCAGCTGATGTATCAGTGTTCTACCATCAGCCGTTAGAGTTGCCGATGGGAACGAGTTATCTGAATATTGGTTTCAGCCTCAAGAATCTCGGCGGTAAGATGGAGTACACAGACGACCGCAGCAACTTTATTCCTGCCAGCATGAATATCGGTGCGAGCTACGAGTTACCGTTCAACAAATACAACTCGTTGACTTTCAACCTGGAAGCCAACAAGATGCTTGTTCCGAGCCGTAAATCCAAATACGCAGTGGATGAGAGCGGCAACCAATTGGAAGAGCCTCGTTTGAGTGAATGGTATTCGGGTATTACGTCCGCCAGAGGCTGGTTTATGTCGTTTGCAGACGCTCCGGGCGGATCGGCAGAAGAGTTCAACGAAGTACGCTGGGGAGCCGGTTTGGAGTATTCCTACAACAAGCAGTTCTTTGCCCGTTTGGGTTACAGTTACGAGAACTATTACAAAGGAAACCGTAACTATGTTACCGTCGGTGCCGGATTCCATCTCTCGATTGTGACCTTGGATGTATCGTACTGTATCGGTTTGGCACCGTCCAATCCTCTGGATCAAACGATGCGTTTCACGCTGGGCTTCGACCTTTACGGAATCAAGGATCTTGTGAACAACAAGAAGAACAAATAAGTCGAAAGTCAAAAGTCGATAGTCGAAAGAAATGCGCATTGGCTTTGGATATGATGTACATCAATTTACCCCTGACCGCGAATTGTGGTTGGGGGGAATTGTTGTGCCGTATGAACGCGGACTGTTGGGTCACTCGGATGCAGATGTCGTTATCCATGCGCTCTGTGACGCCTTGCTTGGAGCGGCTGCATTGCGCGACATAGGCTATCATTTCCCGGATACCAAAGGGAACGAATACGAGGGAATTGACTCAAAGATTCTCCTTCGCCGCGTAATAACAATGATTCGTGAAGCGGGATATGCGTTTGGCAACTGCGACATTACAATCTGTGCACAGGCGCCCAAACTGAATCCGTTTATCGTTCAAATGCAGAGTTGTCTGGCGGAAGTAATGGGAGTTGAGCCAAACCGTGTCAGCATCAAAGCGACCACGACAGAGCACCTCGGCTTTGTAGGCCGTGAAGAAGGAATCGCAGCTTATGCCGTAGTATTGATAGAATGAGAACTTTTCTTCTTTCCATATCGTTAGCGCTGATAGCCAACTTGTTTCGTTTGGGCGGCAAGCCGGAAGTATTGGAACAAAGCGGCTCTTATACGCGCGTGGCATTGACTGACAGCACGTCGTTGGAAGTGTTTGAAGGCGATTCAATTATCGTGGTAATGACAGCATGCGCCCCGCAATGTTCTTCGCGCGCGCGTGTTTATAATAAGGAGTGGACCCAATTCCAGAATATAAAACCCACCGTCACTTCTATTTTTCCTCTTGCCTCTATAGACAAAGAATCCGGCCAATTAACATGGTCGGACAATGACAATTGGGAATACCAAGGTAAATGACCTTAACATTTACCATTTGGTCATTTGGAATTTACAGGTAGGCTTTGATGAATTGAAACAGTTCTTCGGCGATACGCTCGTCGGAGTCTTCATCGCATATGTCCACATCGAGAATATGATGCGCCTGTGCGTAGAACGGCTCGCGCGCTTCGAGTTGGGGTGCAATAAAAGAAAGCAATTCCTGCTCTGTTTTGCCTTGCAGAACAGGTCGTTCGCTAAGGTCAGTAAGACTCAGTCGTTTAGCCAGATGCTCCGGTTTCCAACGGATATAAATACTGGTACCCAACTCCTTCAAACAATCCATGTTATCTTCCCAGCAGGGATATCCTCCTCCGGTAGCATAAATAATTTTCTCAAAGGGAATCTGGTCCGCCAAATCCTCTACCACATATTTTTCCTTCTTCCGGAAATCCTCAATACCAAACGCACGGATATATTCCGCCGTTGAATAGCCATGTATTTCCTTGAACGCTTCATCCAAGTCAACGAAATGCCATCCGAGTTTCTCGGCCAGCAAACGTCCGGCAGTAGTTTTACCGGCGCCCATATAGCCAACTAAATAGACAGGGAGAGTCATGGGAGTTGAGAATTGAGAATTGAGAATTGAGAATGAAGAATGGAGAATTAGGAGTTGAGGGCGAGGGCGTAGAGTTTAAGTTGCTTGAGCATAGCCGCGACCCCGTTGGAACGAGTGGGACTGAGATGCTCACGCAGTCCTATCTCGTCAATAAAATAGAGATTAGCCTCGATAATTTCTTTTGGCGTGCGGTCATTGAGCACGCGCAGAAGCAATGCCACAATTCCTTTAACCAAAAGTGCATCCGAATAGCCGGTAAAGTGAATCACACCATCCTGCATTTTTGCCGTAAACCACACTTTAGACTGACAACCGTCAATCAAGTTCTGCTCGTTCATGTCGCTTTCGGGCATGGGTTGCAGTTCGTTTCCGAAATCAATGAGTAACTGGTATCTATCAAGCCAATCGTCAAAAGCCTCGAATTCCTCAATTACCTCATCTTGTACTTCATTGATAGAAAGCATAGTAGTATTCAGTGGTCAGTATTCAGTGGTCAGTATTCAGTAATCAGTGGTCAGTGGTCAGTTTTCAATTTTGATAATTCCGTTCTCAAAGAGCCATTTATGTCCGGCAAATTGTTCCGGCCATTGAAGATTGTGTGTTGAAACGAGCACGGTAATACCTGCCTGACTAATTGAATGGAGCAGTTCCATGATTTCCCTTCCGGTAACAGCATCGAGATTCCCTGTAGGTTCATCCGCCAGAATAATTTCCGGAGAATTGAGCAATGCTCTTGCAATCACGACACGCTGCTGCTCTCCACCCGACAATTCGTAGGGCCGTTTGTATGCTTTTGTAGCCATACCGACCTGTTCGAGCACTTCGCGCACATGATTCTTCATCAGTTTCTTGTCATGCCATCCGGTAGCCGAGAGGACGAAAAGAAGATTTTCCTCGACGGAGCGGTCCGTGAGGAGTTTGTAATCCTGGAAGATAATCCCCAATCGGCGTCTGAGATAAGGCAGTTTGCTCCGACGGATACGCGTCATATCGTATTCGAGCACTTGTGCCGAACCGGAAGCAATCGGCAAAGCTCCATAAATGGTTTTCATCAATGAAGACTTGCCGCTTCCCACCTTTCCGAGCAGATAAATCAATTCACCTTCATGCACCGTCAAATTAACGTCATGCAGGACTATTTGATCCGCCTGGTGTACCTCTACATCCCTATAGGAAATCAATTCATTTACCATTTGGTCATTTACCATTTGGTCATTTATTATTCATCTTCTTCGGCGTCGATTTGGTCTTGAATCTTAGCCAGTTGTGCTTTGAGTTCGTCAATTTTCTTCTGCATGCTATCGACGAGTTTGTTCGCCGTTTTGGATTTGGCGGTAAAGAAGAGAATATTGTTCTCGGCCGTTTTAATCTCCTGTTGCAGTCTGTCGCGCATGTGTCTCAGTCCCTCAACGCCTTGGTTTGCAGCTCTTTTAGCAAGGCGCGCGGCTCTTTCTCCGCGTTCACGCATTTTTTCTTCTTTGAACGCTTCACGCTTGGTATTGAAGAATTTATCGCAAGCCTCAGAGAACTGTTTCCACAGTTCGTCAGAGTATTTACGTGCCACAACACCCACTTCTTTCCACTCGGTTTGCAAGTCTTGCACTTTCTTTGTTGCCTCATTCCACTGGTCACGTGTCCATTCGCTGCCCTCTTCCAGTTGCTTTCCTATTTCCTGCACTTGTTCCAAGAGTGAACGTTTATGCTTCAGGTTGGTAGAGAATGTGTCACGAAGATCACGGAAGAACTCAGATTTGGCATGGAAGAAACGGTCGCATTCCGCGCGGTAAGCCTCGTAGATGGATTGGTTGTGCTTTTTCGGTGCAAAGCCTATTTTACGCCATTCATCCTGCAATGCTTGTACTTTTTCGGATTCTTCATCCCACTGTTTGACGGAAAGCGGTGTTCCGTTCACAATGGGTTCGTTGATGGCTTTGAGCTGGTCTATGATCGCCTGCTTGCGTTGCAGGTTTTCCTGCTCTTTGGCGTGGAGTTCATCAAAAAAAGCCTGATGGCGTTTGTTTACCACCGATGAAGCGGCTTTGAAGCGGTTCCATATATCCTCGCGCAGTTCACGTGCGACGGGCCCTATTTCCGCCCACTCGTCATGCAGTTGCTGCAGTGCGCGGCTGGCTTCCACTATATTGGGATTATTCTGCAGGCGTTCAGCCGCCTCGCAGAGGAGCGTTTTGAGTTCAAGATTCTTCTTGAAGTCAAGGTCACGGAGCTCGATATTGATTTTGACGAGGTCGTAGAACTGCTCCTGATATCTCTGGTAGTCTTTGCGTGTTTCCTGCACTTTGTCGGGAGCAACCGGCCCAATGGTTTTCCACTCAGCTTGCAGTTCACGCATGCGCTGGAGGTTCGCCATTACACCTTCTGTTTCGCCTTCGG
>Ga0310694_10004659_pt1 | contig 13205 bp, 29 predicted proteins | sample 174DNAGHGhighgp2_FD_203884 | JGI IMG/M metagenome (GOLD analysis project Ga0310694, IMG submission 203884) | Sheep rumen microbial communities from Palmerston North, Manawatu-Wanganui, New Zealand - 1742 DNA GHGhigh gp2 (v2) (version 2) | ecosystem: Host-associated > Mammals > Digestive system...
TTTTATCTAATTTCGCATTTGCTGCGGAATTGGAAAAACATCTTATACGAGAAAGAACTCTTAGTGCCTTAGCCGTCAAGAAACAACAGGGTGTTAAACTTGGAGGTGCAGCTGGCGCTTGGATTGAATCATATAATAGAAAATCAAAAGAAAAGAAACAAGAGGAATACATGAAACGAGGACAATTAAAAAACGAAAGGTATCTTGCAAGTCGTGACGTGCAGGTGTTCTTGAAAGTAATCAAGAACGTCTTCGCAGACGCTTGCAATGGTGATGATGCAACCCTTTGGGATTGGTCGAAAGTCAACACCAAAGGCGAGAACAAAGACAAGGTTTTGCGCTTGATGCGTGACTACAAGGAAATGGACGAAAGTGGTACGCTTTTCTTGAAGTGGAACTTTGATGATGATGCGGCAAAGTTGCAATTAAAGTTATGCGCACACTTGCAAAACATTAGAAAATCATTGAAAGTAAACAACAAGTAAAATATCACAATATCATGGAATACGAATTGAAAGAAGAAATAACGCCCGAAAACTTTCAGTTGTATGAAAGTGCGGAATTGGTTAGAGAAATGAACGCAGCACCAAAGCGATACAGAGATTTTAAAGAAAAGTATCAATATGTTATTGTACTATTTCTTGTTGGCGACTTCTATGAAACGTATTGCGAGGATGCAAAGACGTGTGCAGATATTCTTGGTGTTACATTACAAAAGATAAACACGGCAAACGTTGACAAGATGTATCGTATTTGTGGTTTTCCAAAGCATTGCTTGAACGAATATATTGCAAAACTTGTTCGTGTTGGCAAACGTGTGGCATTATGTGAACCAATCAAATAAAAACAAAACATTTAGAATCATGGGGAATAAAGCAAAGACATGCTGCATTTGCGGCAAAAAGTTTTATGGATGGGGCAATAATCCATACCCAATTAAAGACGAAGGCAAATGTTGCGACGAGTGCAATCAAAAAGTGATTGCGTATCGACTACTAAGAATCATAAGAAAAGAAAAGGAAACTATTTAATTTTATATGTTATGGCAAAGATTATTAGAGCGAATGGCGAGATAGAAACTATCCAGCCAAAGAACGGAAAGGACTTTAGTCTTGAAGAATTACAGTCAATCGTTGGAGGTCACATTGAAATCATCAATCTTGACGCAACGAACAGATTGATGGTGGTAGATGAAGAGGGAAAGTTAAAAAACAAACCTTACAATGAATTGGCGACAACTATCATTCGAAACGAAACGTTGTTGCTTGATGTTGTCGTTGGTGACGTACTTGTATGTAGTAGCAAACAAATCTTATAAAGTAATACTATGGCAATACATTATAGCGAAAAGACAATTGGCACTTTAACTTTGGTACAACAAAGGAAAGAAGAGGAAAAGCCACGCAAGTACAAGATACAAATACGACAAAGCAATTGCCTTGCTTGCTTCTTGCACATATACAAGTTTGAGAACAAGGAAAATCCCAAAATGTGCTGGATGCACGAACTTGTCATGTTCTTTGCAGACGAAAAGCACTTGAAGAATTACTTGAAAGAATACAAGTTTGAAGACTTGCTATGTGGTAAGTTGGAAAACATAAAACTCAACCTCTATTACAAAGAGTGCAATACTCTTTTGAAATACATGGTGCGTGACGGATTGGAAGTCAAATGTTATTACAAAGAAAATTAGTTATGGCAAACATCAATTTAAATGAAAAGGAAAGCAAGTCGCAATGCGATATGATTGCGGCATGGCTAAGTGAAGGCTATTCCATTACGAGCCTTGAAGCACTGAACAGATTCGGCTGCATGAGGTTAGCAAGTCGGATTTGCGACTTGAAAGAACGTGGCATGAACATTGGCAAAAAGATTGTCACATTACCCAATAAGAAACGTGTGTGTGAATACTTCTTACTCTAAAACAAAACAATTATGGAAGAAACAAAGAAAACAAGGAAATGCGAATGCTGCGGAAAGGAATTGCCAGAAAGCGAGTTCATCCAAAGACATTTCTGTGCATCAAGGATTTGCAAGCATTGTAACGCTTTTCACATCGCACAAGCAAAGGAAAGAAAACGTCAAGTCGCCACGATGGAAAGCGACTTGGAAAAAGCAAGGGCATTGCGATTGGTTGATTTTACACCACGTGAACTCATGCAAGAACTTGCTAAACGTGGCTACAAAGGTAAGCTGGTGTTTACCCAAGTACGTGAGATTGATTTGGAAAGCCTTTAATTTGCTTCCCACTGCCTTTTCCCTCGTATTGTAGGATAATTACCTACCTACATTTGGAAATGCGCTTAGAACGAAAGAAAATAACGATTATATAAAATACATATCATCATGAACGAAAAAGAATTTTGGTTGGTAACTACACTAACAGGAGGAAACAACGGATACGTCAACAACTATATCGACCATTTCCCCTTAAAAAAAGATTTGGAGGAATCAAGCCTTAAATATGGCGGTGATGGCTTGTATGCGATTATCTACATGAAGCAACTAACGGAAGAACAATACAACAAACTTACAAAAGATGAATAATCTATTATGATTAATATATATATAATTACAAGGATTTTTGAAAGTAATTGCTCACAAGCTAATAGAAATAACATCGAATGGCTTCGCAAACAAGACAAAATAAACGGAACATTCAATGTTACTCCTTACCCTAAAGACGATTACTTCAGAAGGAATTTTATCATGCCTATCTTGGATGATAATGATTTTATCAAGGAAGATATGTTTAACGTGCCACTTGTCAACAAAGACGGAATATCCTATTGCGTAAGAAAGTGGTGCAAATCACAACCAAATGAAATGTTTTAAAAGTCTTAACAAATATGGAAACGTGGATTGCAACAATTAAGGAGCGTGGTAACGATACGTTGCTAACGCCTTCATACTCTTTCGCAAGTGGAAGTGGCTTCGAGTATATCCAAGACGAAAGAGAACGTGAATACGAAATACGAAAGTTCTTGGTCGACTTTTGGGGATTGAACAACGAAGACGTGGAATGGTACACGTTGGAAAAGGAAACAAAGAAAGTCAACGAAGTAACGGCTTTCATGTACTACATTTGCAACCAATGAGGTGTTGATGAAGCAAAGAAAGTGTTTGGCGAAAATCTTGGCGAACACATATACAATAAGTTTGAGGAACATCAAAACGTTCTCGGTGCCTTACATTGGTACGCAAGTCTTGACAACGAATGTCGGCAGAAGATTGTCGATAGGGCAAACGAATTTTACAACAAATAATATAATGCGCACATATAAAACAACAAGACTATGAAAATAAAGAAATACAGACCAAACTTCTTTAGTGTTTTTGAAGATGTTTTCTATGAAGTATTTACAAAGGAAGAACTATTGGCAAGCGACTTGTGTAAGTATAGCATTGATAACGGCTTTGAGATTTGCTTATCGAAGGAAGATTGCTATGGTTGTATTATGGCTATTAAACAAGACAAAAATAGTGAAGATGGCGCGGAATGGTGGGTACTTGCAATAATTACCAACGAACAAGACGTAGAAATACTTGCAAGTTGGTTGCCAAATTATGTAGAGTTGGTTAAGAAATATTACGAGTTAAAATTAAAAAACAAACACAAACTATGACAGGGAAAGACGTATTGACACTGTTGCTATGTACATTTGGTTATGACCAAAATGTAAAAATCGAAGTAACAAGAACAGGGCTTGAAGAGCCGAGTTATGATATTTATGCTGAAAACAAAGATGGTGATGTATTTTGTTGCTATGTTTCCGAAGGGTTGATGTTTAGTATCTATAATATTATATCTTATATGACAAAATACGACCGCTACACCTGCGCTCCATCCGACAAGACACGATACCTCGACTTACAAAAACTTTACCTTGAAAGCAAGTGGTGGGAAGTGCCACCTAAAATCATTCTTGATAAAATAAAAAAACAAGTTAAACAATAAATAGTAACTATCATGGAAAAGAAGATTTACGTCGTAACATCTGGCGAATATTTCGATTATAGAATTGAAGCCATTTTTTCGACAAAAGAGAAAGCGAATGAGTATGTTCAACAAAATGGAACTGACTTTTGTATCGAAGAACACGACCTTGACGAAGAAGTTGTGAAGGAAACAAAACTTTGGGCTATTGAGTTTGAGATAGAAAGCCACAAAATAAAACTGGCTTCACCTGTAACATACGATATTGATAAAAATAAAGATACTTGCAAAGTTACAGAATATCTTTCGTTAAAGCCATACATAACATTCTATGTCGAAGCCGAAACAATAGATAGAGCCATCAAGATTGCAAGCGAACGATTTGCGTCGGTTAAAGCAAACGAGTACATTTGGTTAAGGTTGACAAGACCATACGCAATGGGGGGACTCTATGGAAAGAAATTCGAGAGATTCAACGTAAAGACAAATGAGTTTACAAAGGATTAAAATAAGATTGATTATGGAATTTACAAAAGGACAAAGAGTTTACGTATCTTCTTCTGATAGTAGGCTACGTGGCTACAATGGAACTGTAACTTCTGTTGGTAGTAAGTATATAACCGTTGTAGAAGATTTTCGAGGAAAACACAAGTTTGACAAAGAAACTCTTTATGACGTTGATTGGTGTTCATTTCATCTTGAAGAAAGTGAAGATTCATACAAGCAAAAAAAATTGAGAGAAGAAAGGGAACTTTTTATAAGCAAAAACCTAAATAAACTTTCTGATAGTGAAATAGAAGATGTTTTCAATAGGATAAATTATAGTTAAACAATAAACGAACGTCATGATGAATAAGCTAACATTCGCAGACATCAAGATACTTAACTACGATGAACGTTTGCCGTTTGAGTATGTTCTTGTGGACTTGCTATACAAGAAACAAATTGACGTAAACTTTGTGCTTTCCTGCTATACGGAAGCATTAGATAAAGAACGTCATCTAAACGCTATGCGATTCAACGAGGCTTGCACAAACCTTACGCAAATGCTTGGCGACAATTTCAAGGGCAAGGAAAAGCAGAAAGCAATTAAACGTGCTATCCACACATTCAACCTCAACACATTGCTTGTGCCACACGTTCATGACGCAAAGTATGGCTACACAAATGAAGATGAAAAAGAGTGGGACGATTTTTGCAAGTTGATATATGGTACTAACTTGAAACAATAAAAACCATGAAATACTACAATTACGAACAAAGAGAAAAGATGTTGCAAAATGCCCAAAACAAAAAGTTGAACGACATCTTGGAAAATTATTTTGGCAACAAGAAGAAATGGGGCGCAAACGTGTTGTTTGACGAACAAGGAAACGCAGATACGATAGAACTATGCAAGCTATTTGATGTAACGCAAAATAGCGAAACGTGGGAACATTACGCTACGATTGGTTTGTATCAATCCAACGATAAAAACAACAAGAACTATTGTGAGGTCTATTCGCAATTCAAGGGAAAGAAAGAAGACGAGTTGTGGGTGTTGGCTTACTACAAGGACTTTGGCAATGCCGTGCGCAGGGTTTTTCTTGGCATTGAAAAAATGAAACCATTGAAAGTTTATTAGCAATTTGAAGTGTTAAATATGTTAATGTGCTTGTTATATTTAAAGTTATTTTGTAACTTTGCAAAGTGATTTTACGCAAAAAGTATGGATAAGAACATTGTGATGTTGGAGGGTATCATCGGTGATGATTACAAGTACGGAAAGACGCAGGATGGAAAGGAATTTGCGACTTTCTCGCTTTGCGTAAACTCCTACATCAAGGAACTTGACGAAACAATCGGGCGGACACGTTCGCAAAACTTCATACGCATATTCGTGTTCAACAAAAGGCAAGTGGAATACTTGCACAAGGTGAATGCGCATCGTGGGCAACGTGCATCGGTGTTCGGGCGATTGACAAGCGTAAAGAACGAATATCGTGGAAACACGTTTATCACGCAAAACGTATCATGCAGGGACATTACAATCATAAAGACAAAAAACGAAAATGGATAAAAAGAAAAGGAAAATCTACATTTCATTGCCAATAAGCGGCTACGATTTGGAAGAGCGCAAGGAAACGGCAATGCAAGCAGAGGTAAAGTTGCGCAGTCGTGGATATGACGTGTTCAATCCATTGGGTGATAAATGGGAAAGCGGACTTACAACGCAAGATTACATGAAACGTGACTTGAAGGAGTTGCTTGAATGTGATACGATTATTTTCATGACTGGCTTCAACAAGAGCACAGGTTGCCATACGGAACTTTGCGTCGCTATGGCTTGTGGCATGGATATTTGGTTTGAGGATTTACAAGAAAAGGAAAGGATTTGAAATATGGAAGATTACAAGAGTGAGATACAACAAACAAGGAAGGGTTGTCTTGGTTCAAGTGATGGCAAAACGTTGTTGCAAATAGCAAGTTTGGGCGAAGTACCAAAGTCAGCATACAAGCGCATGGCAGTGGTTAATGGCTTGATACCGCAAGTGGAAATACCACGAAACGACGCAATACAAGCTGGCGACGATTTGGAAATGATTGTGTTCAATTACCTAAAGTCGCAAGATGAACGCTACGAAAGCAATCCATTGTGGGTTAGCAAGCGTTATTCAAAGAAAAACGTAAAGTTGATTTCACACCCAGACTTGGTTTTGGTTGACGAAGAAAACAAGGTGATAAACGTGTATGAAGTCAAGACAACGAAATTCGACGTTGATACGACACGCCAAACGTACAAGGCGCAACTTTTCATTCATAACGTTATCGCAAAGGAAAAGGCAATTGAACGCGGAAAAGATTGGAACGTTCGCTTGTTCCTTGTGCATTACAATACAAACGGATTGGATTTGTCGCAAGGAATTGATTTCGATGCGCAAAGATTGACGATTAGACGAGTAAAGTTTTCAACGCCTTTCTTCGACGTTGACAAAGCAATGACAATCGTTGATGGATTCTTGGAAACGTTCACGGAATACTACGAAGGCGATGAAGTTGACGCAAACTTGTTGCCTACGCAAATCAAGACACAATTCGATTGTGTTGCATCCATGTTGTCCGAGATTAAGGAACGTGAGCAAAAAGTCGCTGATTTTAAGGCACGGCTTTATGATTTCATGCTTGAAAAGAACATCAAGTCTATAAAGAACGAGGCATTTTCCATTACACGTGTTGACGCAACCACGAGCAAGACGTTCGATGCAAAGCGATATGTGGAAGACTTGAAAAAGGAACACCCACGCAAGGCTATGAAAATCGTAAGCCAATATACAAAGGAAAGTAAGAAAAAAGGCTATGTTACGATAATTGTAAGGAAAGAAAATAACAAAGGTTAAAAATTTGGTAAATTCAAAATAAAATAGCACCTTTGCAAATGATGGATAGGCAGAGGTAATTGGCTGCTGATAAGGGTAAGTCTATCGCCCTTCCATCATTTTAAATGATAGACGTTATTAAAGAATAGACAAAATGCCAAAGAAGTTGACACAAGAAGAATTACTTGGACGCTTTTGTGCTGTATGGGGCGACAAATACGATTACTCCAAGGTTAATTATGTAAACAAAAGAACGCCTATAATTGTCGGGTGTAAAGAACACGGGTTCTTTTCAATCATGCCGTTGTCCCACGCCAATGGACATGGATGTTCAAAATGCGGAAACAAAGCACAAGCAAAAAAGTTGTCAAAACCCAAGTACGATAAAAAAAGAACTTTTAAGAAGGTTATACGAAGTTCATGGGGGAAAACGTGTTTGACTTTTCTCTCATAGAAGACGATTCGTTTGCTTACAAAGGTGTTAAAACCAAACTTCCTGTTATTTGTAAAAAGTGTGGTAGCATGTATTCCGTGTTGGCTGCACAATTACTAAAAGGAAGCGGATGTAATACTTGTAGGCTTAAAACATTTTCAAAAATAAACCTTGGCAACTTTAAAAATGTAGAAGAAAGAGAACTTGTCGCAAGAGTTGGAATAGTAGACGTAGAATATGTTTGCGGAAACGAAAGAGTATTTCATATTTGGAGAGAAATGATTACACGGTGCTACAATGCTGATTATTGGAAGAAGCGTCCGACTTATGAACATTGCTATGTTTGTAACGAATGGAAACGTTACTCAAATTATCTAAAATGGTACAACGAACATTGTGTTGAGGGCTTTGAAGTTGACAAAGATTTACTTTCGTTTGCCATTGGCGATAAGATGTACTCTCCTAACACTTGTTGTTTTTTACCTACAGAAATCAATAGTGTTCTATCAACAAAAAGCCTTAAACGAGACATGCCAGTAGGCGTACATATTGTAAGTGGATGTATTACAGCTTCGTGTGGGCAAGATTATTTGGGGTCTTTTAAAACCGTAGAAGATGCAAGGATTGCGTATTTAAAAGAAAAGAAAAAGCGTATAGTCGAATTGGCGAACAAATGGAAAGACAAGATAGAGTCAAGAGTTTATGATGCTCTTATAAACTTAGATGTAGATAAATTTTTTAAATAACAAATATTTATGGCAAATGAAGTAGTAAAGAAGCCTCAGACTGGCTTACAGAAATTCAACGCAATGTTGGAAAACACAAGGACACAGGAATATCTAACAAACGTCCTTGGTGAAAAGAAACAAACTTTCGTGAGTAACATGGTTGCCCTTGTTTCAAGCAACAAAGCTCTTAGCGAGTGTGACCCATCAACTATTATGTTTAGTTGCCTTAAAGCGACTGCACTATCATTGCCGCTTGACCCATCGTTGGGGTTGGCTTGGGTACTTCCGTATAAAGATAACAAAAACAACACAACGGTTGCGACATTCCAACTTGGTGCAAAGGCGTATATCCAATTAGCTCTCAGAACGGCTCAGTACCGCAAAATCAACGTGCGTGATGTGCGTGAAGGTGAGATTGTTGGTGAGGATTTTGTTAGCGGTGAAATGCAATTTAAGAAACTGGAAAAAGACCGCAGCAAAGCACATGTTGTTGGCTATGTTGCCATGTTTGAACTTATCAATGGATTTAGCAAGCAACTCTATATGTCGGTAGAGGAACTTGACGCACACGCCAAAAGGTTTTCACAGACATATCGCAAGGGTTATGGGTTGTGGAGCGACAAGGAAATGCGCCCAGCCATGATGGAGAAAACGATTTTGAAGCGTTTGCTTTCAAAGTACGGTGTTCTTAGTGTCGAAATGGAACAGGCAATTAAATCGGATTCTGCCGTTCTTGGAGAAGATAATAGCGTTCGTTATATTGACAATGAGGAAAACGCTATTGATTTAGAAAAGGCGCAAGAGGTTGCCGATAAGTTTGCGGATTTCCAAGACGTAACAAGTGAAAGTAAGTAAGATTATGTCGCACGGATTAACGCAACTGCATTCACATAGCGGTATAGAAAGGGAATGTAAGTTCCCTAAATATGAAGTTCTTGTTGACGAAATGTTTGGCGATATGTTCACGCAAAAACAACCTTTCATGTTCAACGGAAAGTTGTATTATCGTGTGCCGACAATAGATTTTGTCAATAAATGCGGAATTTTCAAGAACTTAAACGAATAGTTAGGACATACGCATAAATATACATAGATAATTTTAAAAGTGTTGTTAAAAATTTGAAACTTCTGTCGGAACGTTCATTCGTGAGAATGTTGTTTCGTACCATAATCGGACTTTGCGATAAAAGATGATAATGGGCTTGAAAGTGGTGGTAGAAAACAAACAAACGCATACGTTCATAAATGTTCAGTAGTTACGATAAGCATTTGCCACCACTTTCATTTTATTCGCAAAAAATCTTTAACTTAACAAACAAAATTATGGAATCAAGAAAAGAAACTATTATCAAGGAAATCTTCGACAAATTGGAAGATGCCCTTTACGAACAAGACGAGTTTGACATTGAGAAAGAGGTTGAGTTTGGTGGCGTTGAAGCAAGCATAAGTGCAAGTATCGAATACAAGAATTGCACTATTGAATGCACGGTAAGCTATCATGCTCACAGCAAGGATTGGTTAGAGGTAATCATATATCCCGACAACGAAAAGCATAGCTTTGCGAACTTGGAGGAAGCGGTTAATGATTACTTCGAGAAGCACTTTGATATGGAAGCTTTGCTTGACGAAATGGAGGACAAGGTTATCGAAAACGAGGAAGACGAATGGACTTCTCACGGATTTCGCAATGAAGCCGATTACTACCATTGGCGGTATGGATAAAAAAAACGAAAGGAGGAAATGATATGGATAGTATAAATAATCGTAAAAACAATCCTTTAACTACTGGTCGCATGGTAGAGGCGATAATGAAATATAGGGGTGTAACCATTGATGAGTTTGCCAAGAAAATCAACGAACATAAGATGAATGTCTACAAGCTGTTGAACGGAAGTCGCATCATTACAAATGAAATGGCTATAAAGATTGGAAATGCGTTAAATATACACCCAATCATTATCATGCAAGCAAGGGATTTGGAAGTATTGAATTTGTTAAACCAAGAATAGATATATGAGTTACGTACGACGCATAATCATCGACCACAACGCATCGGCTATCATGGCTATTGAGTGTGTGGATAAATGCGAGAAACAAGGCAACGGAGAGTACCTATACCATTACGATGATGGCTGCGGTAATCACGGTTGGCTAAACGAGGGTGATACGCTTTGTCAGGATAAGGATGGTCTTTGGCATAGCGTGTCTAAGTGGAAAAGAATGAATTTAACTTAAAACTTATAGATTTATGGAACAGAAAAAAGAAAAGGTAATAACCGCCTACAAAGGTTTTGACAAGAATCTCAAATGTCGAGGATTCCAATATGAAATTGGCAAGGAATACGAGATAGAAGGTGACATTAAGGTGTGTGTGCGCGGATTCCATGCTTGTCCTAATCCTCCCGATTTGTTCGCTTATTACTCTCCTAATGAAAGTAGATATTGCGAAGTGGAATTAAGTGGTATCATTGACGATAGCGAAAATGACAAGTTGTGCGCATCACGCATTAAAATTGTACGAGAATTGACTCTTACTGAACTTGTCGCTAAACATAAACAATATGTGGAAGCGCATCTTGTAGATGATAATGAACACAAGGCAAGCAACACGGGTTATCGTTCAAGTGCAAGCAACACGGGTAATTATTCAAGTGCAAGCAACACGGGTAATTATTCAAGTGCAAGCAACACGGGTGATTATTCAAGTGCAAGCAACACGGGTGATTATTCAAGTGCAAGCAACACGGGTTATCGTTCAAGTGCAAGCAACACGGGTGATTATTCAAGTGCAAGCAACACGGGTAATTGTTCAAGTGCAAGCAACACGGGTAATTATTCAAGTGCAAGCAACACGGGCGATTGTTCAAGTGCAAGCAACACGGGTGATTATTCAAGTGCAAGCAACACGGGTGATTGTTCAAGTGCAAGCAACACGGGTAATTCTTCAAGTGCAAGCAACACGGGCGATTTTTCAAGTGCAAGCAACACGGGTGATTATTCAAGTGCAAGCAACACGGGTGATTGTTCAAGTGCAAGCAACACGGGTAATTATTCAAGTGCAAGCAACACGGGTTATCGTTCAAGTGCAAGCAACACGGGTAATTATTCAAGTGCAAGCAACACGGGTAATTGTTCAAGTGCAAGCAACACGGGTAATTGTTCAAGTGCAAGCAACACGGGTGATTGTTCAAGTGCAAGCAACACGGGTGATTATTCAAGTGCAAGCAACACGGGTGATTGTTCAAGTGCAAGCAACACGGGTAATTATTCAAGTGCAAGCAACACGGGTAATTATTCAAGTGCAAGCAACACGGGTGATTGTTCAAGTGCAAGCAACACGGGTGATTGTTCAAGTGCAGAGGTTAGCGGCAAGGATTCCTGCGCTGCCGTATTTGGCAAAGACAACAAAGTTCGTGGTGCATTAGGGTGTGCATTATTCCTTGTTGAGCGTGGAGATTGGAATGGCGAAACTTATCCTATACTTAACGTTAAGGCTGTCATTGTAGATGGCGAAGTTGTCAAAGCTAATACATGGTACACACTAAGAAATGGTGAATTAGTTGAAGTTTGATAAATGACTTATAAATTATGGAACTGATAGATAAAGACGCTTTAGTAGCGGAGATTAGAAAACGCTTACTGCCAGTAATTAGAGATAAGCATTATAACGAATGGGAAGAAGGAAAAGATAGCGAACGTATAGCCATACTTTCCATCATCAACACCATTGAAGTTAAAGAGGTAGACCCTAAAGATGCCTTTATTGAGAAGGCATGTGAGTGGTTGAAAGAAAATTTTCAATTTGATGAAGCAGGATATTGTAAAACAAATATCTATAGTACAGATAGTATGATTTATAATTTCGAAAAATATATAGGAGGTGAGTTATGAAAAAAGGAATTGATTTAATTGCTGAAGAACGACAAAGGCAGATTAATAAAGGTTATGATGCTAATCATGATTCACAACATGATTTTGGAGAATTAGTACAAGCAGCAAGAACTTATATAGATGCATCTATTCTAACAACTAAATCGAAAGAAATTGGTAATCTTGATGAAGCATCTATTTCTTGGCATAAAGATAATGAACCATTTGAATGGAAATATCTTAAACTTTGGTGGCCTTGGGAAGAAGAATTATTTAAACCAACAACACCTTTAGAAGACCTGATTAAGGCAGGCGCATTAATTGCTGCTGCAATTGATAGGCTTAAAGCACAGAAAGGAGAATGATTATGACAGATAAAGATTATTGGCAGATGTTAAAAAGCCTACCACAAGAAGTAATAAAAGAAAGTGGTACATACACAGGACATTACACACTAAGTATTGAATCGTTTGATGGAATATACTCATTGGAATATGTTATGCCATCTTTTTCGGAAGATTTAAAATACCCATTTGGTTGCACGGGTAAATCTCTTGAAGAAGTAGTAGAAAAAGCCTTTGTGTTCTTTGAAGAGAATTTCGGAAAATATAAAATTGTAAAGTATTAAGTGATAATTGAAGACCATTATTCAGAGTGAACTATGATAAAAGAAGCATACGTTAGTTTTGAAGTAGCAAGGCTACTCAAAGAGAAATGATTTGATGAGCCAACAAGAATGGTATGGTATGAGCATCTTCCAAAAGAAAATGCTTGCCATCCTACAGAAATTTATAAACCAAAATTGGATTTATATTACCCTGATGCTCAAACTGAACGTGAAATGAAATTTAGAAATTCAATGCCAGTTGATGAGTATATTT
>Ga0310694_10004660_pt1 | contig 13205 bp, 11 predicted proteins | sample 174DNAGHGhighgp2_FD_203884 | JGI IMG/M metagenome (GOLD analysis project Ga0310694, IMG submission 203884) | Sheep rumen microbial communities from Palmerston North, Manawatu-Wanganui, New Zealand - 1742 DNA GHGhigh gp2 (v2) (version 2) | ecosystem: Host-associated > Mammals > Digestive system...
GTCCGTCCACCTGAGGGTAGAGAAGTTACTTCCTTCAACCCATCCGCCGTAGGCAGGCCGTCGCATCGAAGCAAGGTATTCGTGATAGCCCATGTATTCACGATACATATTCATGTCGCCCACCAAGAGTCGTTTCATCCATTCGGCAAAGGAATTAGAGCCGGGGAACCATCCAGGGGTGAAGCCTGCATCTATGCACTCATTGAACGCCTCGTATGCATCCCGCACCACGGCAGGATGATTTGGGTCGTAGGCACGCAGTCCTCCATGCTTGCTTCGCACCGTCACTTGCGCCAGCGTTCGTCCGTCGCGAAGTGAGGGAATCAGTACTGTTCCCTCGCGAGGGGGAGCCACATGCGTATGGTAATAGCTGAAGGGCTTGCAGAAGCGGGGATGATAGGGCGTCAGGCGAACATAGAACTCGGGGTACTCTGTCTCGCTGGGCATTATCCACTGGTGTTGAGGGGCAGGAACGAGATGAAGCTTACCGACCTTCTTCCGTCGTCTTTTCTGCATACGCTTCGTTTTCTTGCTCTCAGGGTTCGTATATTTCCACTTCGTCGTATCGGAAGCCGACAAGTCCATGATACAATCATGGTAGAAGCCGGGCAGTTCCAGGACGAAGCGTCCGTTGCGCGTCGTAATGTCGCCATAGACGCTCTTCAAGCCAACGTCCGACACCTGACGATACTCCGCATGGACGCGCACCTCGCGCCTCAGGTTGCCCTGGTCGTAGTAGTTGCGTCCGTCGAAGGTGGCCGACTCGTTGTCCTTCAGCAGATAGCTGTAGGCGTTGTGCTTGTCTCGCTCCTCTCCGGCATTGCCAAGCAGGGGAATAACGCCTTGCAGCTTTTGCCGCTTGCTTTGCGAGAACCATTCGCCTCCCACGGGTCGTGAGAAGTCGTAGTGCTTGATTTCCTGATCTGTCATGTTACTCCATCCGTACACTCCTTCATGTCCTATGGCGACATAACGATAGACGGCACCGAAATAGACAGGTGTCTTTTCTATAGGATGATTGATGCGGAAGATGCCGGGCGTGGCCATCGTTATCCAATTATGGCGACGCCATCCCTGCACCATCATCAAGAGGTCGAGATGGCGGCGGTGCAAATCGTCGTCCGCCTCGAAGTAATAGTGCGGCTGCTCCACGAAGCCTCGTATCTGGCTACACAGGAGCATCTCGGTAAGGATGTTGCTGCTGTCGTATAGGTACTCTGAAGTTGAGGCATCCCTCACGGCCAAAGAAATAGTGGAGCCTGCCGCTATGGGATTCTCTACGGAGAGGTGTATGGAGTCGAAAGGTTCGTAGCTGTCCTGTATGCCTGCGAAGTGCATATCCGCATCCTTGATGTCCTGCTGATGCCGAATGAAGCAAAGCCTGTCGCTATAGACACGACCATGGGCATTATACACCGTCACCTGTGCCACGCCTGTTGGAAGCGAGTCGGTGGGAATGCTGATGACCATCGTCTGTTGTCCATCGTCTGTTGTCTTTGTACGGAACTTCTGGAAGTAATGCAGCGCACCGCCCACCATAACCGTAACGCCCAATGTCTCGCCGGCTGCCTCGCCACGGGGCTGGAGTGTGAGCAGAAGCTGGTCGGCCGTCACATCGGTACGCACGGCACACCCGTCTGTCTCGGCTTTGGGCATACGCTGGCGTATTACGACATTGCTGTCGGTAGTGAAAACGGTGGTGTATGTTACGCCATGCTCGTAGTCAAACTCTAGCGTTCCGCGTCCTCTGTTCTCTGTGCGGCACTCCTGTAGGAGCAGTCCTCCCCGTCCGTACAGCCGCATCGTGCCTGACAGGTGTTCGCCATCTGCCTCGTTGGCTTCAAAAGCTACGCGAGCCCTTGTTCCTTCCACAATCACGCCTCCCTCGGGATAAAGGTTCAAGATGGGAGGGTCTTTCTTGACTTCCGTACGGAAATAGCGCATGTGTGGGCGCTCCGTCATATCGTGACTATAGACGCCCGGCTCTTTAGGCTTGTCGTAGAGAGGGAAGATGCGGCAATAAAGCTTCTCGTAATCTCGGTAAAACTCCTTGGCCATCTTCTTGTTGAAGAACCATTGTTCGGCTGGCCAAGTGTGGGGATGCTGGTATTCACCCCAGTTAAGCTGCCATCGCGTGTACGCTCTCAATTCATAGAAGCCACCATAGAGGGAGTCGCTAAAGACAAAGGAACCTGTGCCTTGCCCGTCCTTCAGCTTCACCTGATGCCGCTCCAGCATGTAGCCTTCCTGGTTCCACAGCTCTGCATAGAGCAGCTGGCTGAGGTTGGTGAGCTTTCCCGTGTCGCTTCTGCGGACGTATGCCTTGAAGTAAAGCGTGTCGCCGGCAAAGTAGCAGGTGTTGTCCATGTGGAGGAACACTTCTTCCTGCGGGATGTTTCTGCCGAAGAGGTCAAGGTGTTCCTTCCAGCCTTCCAACGATGATGGCAGAGCCGGGTTTGTCTTTGTTCCCTGGAAGATATCGCTAAAGTCCCACATGAGGCTGTCGCTCTGCTGGGCAAGGATAGAGGGCCATGCGAACAGGAGTATTAAATATAGTATGTAGTAACGTCTCATAGGCTTAGTTTTGTTTCTTCAGGAATTGCGACTCTATTTGCTTCAAGTTGGCCTTCCCTTCTATATATATAAGGATAAGGGATTGGCTGTTGCATTTATAGAAGATGAAGTAATGTGTTCCCTTGCGCGAGGGGAGTTCGTATAGTTTGTGTCCTGCATTCTCTTCATGCAGTATTGCTTGTTCGGCATCCGACAGAAGGAGTGCTTCTACGCGTTGTTGTTCGGCAGCTGACGGATTCTTTATTTCAAGGCTGTGGAAGAAGCTGAGGTGAAACTTCTTCAGCCTTCCTGCTCCCATCACCACCTCCGTCGCGTTCTTCTTTACGGCAAGCTCGTCGAAGGCAGATTGTATGGCCAATCCCTTTTGGGCAAATGCATCTGTCCACACGCCCCCAAGTATCAGTATGAGCAACACTATCCTTTTCATCTGTCTTTATTGGTCGAGGGGGTTAAACATTTCCGTCATCTGCTTTTGCATCATCAGCGAGGCGTCTGCCTCTATGTCCTCACCTGCAATACGCACGCAGCTGATGTTATGCTGATGATATTGATACCATCCCAAGAACATTGCGATGCAGAGACAGGCAGCAATGGCAATGGCTTTGAGGGGCAGTCCCATTGAGGGTTTTCTCTTTGGACGGCAGATATGCAAGAAGGACATAGTTGCCCTTATCTCGTCGAAACGCGGGTCACGAGCCTGAATGCTGCAAAGGAACTTGCGCAGCTGTGCCTCCTCCTCTTCGGTGGTTTCTGCCAGGAAGTATCGTTCTGCCAATGCTTCCCAATATGATAGGTCGTGCTGTTTCATTTCCTTGTGCCTTTATAGATTTCCCTTATTTTCTTTCGAGCCCTGCTCAGTTGCATCCTGACGGCTGCTTCCTGCATTCCCAGCTTGTCGGCTATTTCACTGTATGTCTCATCGTTGATGTCGTGGCGTTGAAGTATATCCTGTTGTAGAGGTGTAAGTTTGGTTCTTATCAGTTCCTGTATTATAAGATGTGTATCGTCGGCTTCTGTATCGGGTGAGGTGTCTGCAATGTGGACGTCCAAAGGAATCCGTGGGTGTCGTTTCTCGCTTCTCCATAGGCTTATCTGTATTCGTCGCATTGCCTTGTAGAGAAGTTTCTCTCCTTCTTCTTCTGTCGCCGGATGGTATCTGCCGACCCATAGTTTCAAGAAGGCATCACCCAAAGCATCCTCCTCTGTATGTGACAATCCATAACGTAACCTGCGTTGCAAATTCTTATAGGCCACTATCAGGAAGTTACTGCTCATTTCTCACATATACTTTATTATATAACGCCGAAAAGTCCGTTTTGTAACATTATAACTACCTTTTTTTCGTTTTTTACTATATAAATCATCTGCAAATATACAAAAAAAACCTAATCCCCAATCCCTAATCCCTAATCTTTTCGTACCTTTGCAGCCGCGTATCAATAATTAACCAAAATTGTTTTCAAGATGAAGCGTAAAAACACTTTAATTAAGACGATGCTGGCAGTGGTGCTGGCCATCTTCAGCAGCATGCCTGCAATGGGACAACAGGCAGGGCAAGAGACAAAAAGCAGGGGTTTGGAAGCCCTTCGTGAAAAGACACCCGACTGGCTTCAGGACGTCGCATCACGCATCAAGCTTCACGGCTATGCGCAAGCCGGCTATACCTATTCCCACAAGGACGGTGCCAACACAAACACTTTTGACCTGAAGCGTGTCCTCTTCTGGGCAGAGGCCCGCATAACGGACCGTTGGTCGTTCCTCTTCATGCACGACTTCTCGAGCGTCGTGCAGGAGTACTACACCGACTACCGCATCACGAAGAACAAAGCCCTTACCGTCCGCTTCGGTCAGTTCAAGAATGGCCTTACGCTTGAGAACCCTCTTTCCCCTACCGCAATGGAGGCCATCGATGTCTATAGCGAAGCCGTCACGTTCCTTTCCGGTTGCGGCAGCGACCCCTTGCTGGGCGTTCAGTATGGCCGTGACCTTGGCCTCGCGCTCTATGGCGAAACGAACAATGGCAGGTTCCACTATGAGCTGGATGTAATGAACGGGCAGGGTATCAACAAGAAGGACGGCAACAACTTCAAGGACATCATCACACGATTTGAATATCACCCTGTGGAGGGCTTGAAAATCGTTGCAACAGGACAGATAGGCCGCGGCCATGCCATCAACACTTCCCTCTACAACCCGGCCATCGCTTTGGGGCAGAACTACAAGCGCCACCGTTGCTCGATAGGTGCCGACTACAAGTCCAAGCCCATCAAGGTTCATGGCGAATACCTGAATGGCTGGGATGGCGATGCGCACAGCTGGGGTGCATACGTCACCGGAGCCGTTCCCTTGGGAACGCCAAAACTGGAGCTTGTGGCTTCGTACGACTTCTTCAACTTCAACACAGACCTTGGCATGGATCAGCACAAAGCTATCGGCGGCCTTCAGTACTGGTTCTTCAAGAAGTGCCGCCTGCAAGTGCAATATGTTTACAAGAATGCCTTCACCGCAGGCAACCAGTTCGTACATGGAGCGAACCACGGCATCCAGTGCCAAGTGCAAGTGAGGTTCAACTAAAAAAGAAGTAATAAAATAGAGATGAATAGGAAGTAATGCCTGCTTGCAGGCTGGAAGTAAAGCACTGCGTGCAGGACGTTAGTTTGGGATGCTGTCCGTCTATATGGTATTGTCCTTTTATTACTTCCATTTCATTTCCATTTTAACTTCCATGAGCAAAGCGAATTAAATTCCATTTATATAATTATGTTTATCAAAATCTTCTTGACCATCATCTTCCTGGCCGTGATGGTCGGCGTGGGTGTCTATTCCCACAAACAGGCCAGAAGCGTCGATGGCTTTGTCCTCGGAGGACGTGCCGTCGGTCCTTGGCTCACTGCCTTTGCATACGGCACAAGTTATTTCTCTGCCGTCGTCTTTGTCGGCTATGCCGGACAGTTCGGCTGGAAGTACGGCTTGTCCTCTGCCTGGATTGGCATAGGCAATGCTGTCATCGGTTCTTTGTTAGCATGGCTGCTGCTTGGCCGTCGTACAAAACTGATGACGCAACACATCGAGAGCCGCACGATGCCCGATTTCTTCGGCACACGCTACAGCAGCCAGAACCTGCGCGTCGTTGCCAGCATCATTGCATTTGTCTTTCTCATCCCCTATACCGCAGGTGTCTATAGCGGCATTTCGAGGCTCTTCGAGATGGGCTTCGGCATTCCCTACGAGTACTGCGTCATCGGCATGGCAGCCTTCACGGCCATATATGTCATTTTCGGAGGCTATAAGGCAACAGCAATGAACGACTTCATACAGGGCATCATCATGCTCTTTGGCATCGTCACCGTCATTGTTGCCGTGCTCTCTTCCAAGGGCGGACTTACCCATGCTGTCGAGGAACTGGCCAAACTTCCTTCGGACGCAGATCCTTCTGTCAACGGCGGCTTTGCCTCATGGCTCGGCCCTGACCCATGGGGACTGCTGGGTGTTGTGGTGCTGACCTCTCTCGGCACGATGGGCCTGCCCCAGATGGTCGGCAAGTTCTACAGCATCACGGACGAGAGTGCCATTCGTCGCGGCACCATCATCTCCACAATATTCGCCTTCGTCATCGCAGGCGGCTGTTATTTCCTCGGCGGCTTCGGACGTCTTTACGACCCTGTCGTCAATGAAGCGACGGGCAAGATTGCCTTCGACTCCATTATCCCCGCAATGCTTGTCACGCTGCCCGACGCCCTCATCGCGCTTGTCGTGCTGCTCGTGCTTTCAGCCTCTATGTCCACGCTTGCCTCGCTGGTGCTTACATCGTCTTCTACAATGACACTCGACCTCATCTATCGCGACAAGAAGTCACTGCCGGGCGAAGTGGAAGAAGGCAGCATCGACGACATCGTGGCCGAGCGCGTGGAGCGTAGGAAGGTAGTGGTGATGCGTGTCCTCATCGTCTTCTTCATCGTCATCTCGCTGTTGATAGCCCTCAATCCCCCGACGTTCATCGCCCAGCTGATGGGCATCTCGTGGGGCGCACTGGCAGGTGCATTCCTCGCTCCCTTCATGCTGGGGCTTTATTGGCGTGGTGTGACGAAGGCAGCCGTATGGGCATGCTTCATCTGGGGCGTAGGCTTGACCGTTGTCAATATGCTGATGGGTAATCCCATCAACCCCATCAACTGCGGCGCATTCGCCATGCTTGGCGGTTTCCCTGTCGTTTGGATTGTCAGCATCGTAAGCCCGAAACTCGCCAAGAGCCACGTTGAAAGAATGTTCGACTGCTACCGTAAGTAAGAATCTACGATTGACTGACATAAAAAATGCTGCCTGCTATCGTCTTTTAGCAGGTAGCATTTTTGTTCCCTCAAGTTCCGTTATTTCCTTATCTGCTCTTATGCTTTTTCATCCTCCAGGAGGTTGAGCATCTTGATGGTACTCTTGATGGCGGCTTCCGTCTGGTCGGCATCAAGGCCCCGGGTACGGATGACGCGGTCGTTCCAGTTCCATGTGATGACGGTCTGCACAAGGGCATCGGTGCGTCCGCCAGGGGGGATGCTGACGGTATAATTGGTGAGCCACGGGAAGCTGCGATTTAGACGGTCTTTATAGATGTGGCGGATGGCACGCACGAAGGCATCAAACTGGCCGTCGCCCTTTGCACTTTCTTCGTAAGTCTCTCCGTTTATCTCGAGCCGGACGCTTGCCAAGGGCTTGAGGCCGTAAGCCGTCGTCACCACATACGAAAGGAGCTTGACGTGCTCCTCAGGTGCGCCGTGCTTCAAGACGTCGCTAACGATATAAGGAAGGTCTTCCTGTGTCACGAGTTCCTTCTTGTCGCCAAGCTCGATGATACGCTCCGTGACGCGCTTCGTCTGCTCCGGGGAAAGTTCAAGGCCAAGCTCTTCGAGGTTGCGAAGGATGTTTGCCTTGCCCGAGTTCTTGCCAAGGGCATACTCGCGCTTGCGGCCAAACCTTTCTGGCAAGAGGGCATTCTGATAAAGCCCCGCTTTGTTGTCGCCATCGGCATGAACGCCGGCAACTTGCGTAAAGACGCTCTCGCCAGTGATGGGCTTGTTTGGGGGGATGGCAATGCCGCTGTAGCTCTCCACGAGGTGCGACACTTCGCCCAAGCGACTCTCGTCAATATGGGTCTGGACGTGAAGGTGGTCTTTTAGGACGGCTTGCACGCTGGCAAGAGGTGCGTTGCCCGCTCTTTCGCCCAAGCCGTTGACGCTCGTGTGTATGCCTTGGCAACCTGCCGTAACGGCAGCAAGCACATTGCTTATGGCAAGGTCGTAGTCGTTGTGAGCATGGAAATCAAAGCATTTACCATTTGACCATTTACCATTGACCATTTGCCCGACAAACTGGGTTACTTCCATAGGATTGAGGATGCCAAGCGTGTCGGGCAGCATAAAGCGCTCGATAGGTAAGTCTGCAAGGCCGTCCATCAGGGCAAAGACGTAATCAGGGCTATCCTTCATGCCGTTGCTCCAGTCTTCAAGATAGACATTGACCTTGACGCCCTTCTCCTGGGCATAAGCAATAGTACTTCGGATGTCAGCGATGTGTTCCTCGACGGTCTTGTGCAACTGGCCTTCGCAATGCTTTCGGCTTCCCTTACAAAGAAGGTTCAGGCGGCAACAACCGCTCTCCACAATCCAATCGACGCTCTTCGTGCCATCGACAAAGCCGAGTACTTCTACCCTGTTGAGCTTGTCGTTCTGACTTGCCCAACGCGAAATGCTCTTCACGGCTTCCATCTCTCCTTCCGAGACACGTGCGCTTGCCACCTCGATGCGGTCAACATTGAGGTCTTGCAGCAAGGCACGCGCAATCATCAGCTTCTCGTGAGGCATGAAGCTAACGCCACTCGTCTGCTCGCCGTCGCGCAGCGTAGTGTCCATTATTTCAATGGCCCCTTTCATACTCTTCTATCTTATCTTTATTTGCCAGCAGGAAGTCGATGTCGTCGTAGGCGTTCATCAGGCAATACTTCTTGTAGCTGTTGATGGGGAACTGCTCGCTGTGACCTGTCGTGAGGTTTGTGACGGTTTGGTTGGGAACATCCACCCTCACCTCTGCCCTCGGGTTCTCTTTGACCGTTTGGAAGAGTTCTTGCTGGAACCCGCGGCTGACAATAACGGGAAGCACAAAGCAGTTCAATAGGTTATTGCGATGGATGTCGGCAAAGCTATTGCTGATAACAACCCTTGCCCCAAAGCCAGCAATCGCCCAAGCCGCATGTTCGCGACTGCTGCCCGAACCCCAGTTCTGTCCGCCGATAATGATTTCATGGATGCCTTTGCTTGGCGCTTCCGAGTACTCCGGCTTGTTCATCACAAAGTCTGGTATTGGCTTACCTTCAGCATCATAGCGAAGGTCGTGCATGAAAGCCTCGCCATAGAACTTGGGGTCGCGAGTGGTGAAAGCAAGATAACGTGCAGGAATGATGTTATCCGTGTTGTTGTTGTCAATCTCGATAGGAATGCAAGTTGACTGTATGATGTCGAATTTCTGCTTAGACATGATTCATAATTCTTAATTCATAATTCATAATTACGAGGGTCCGTAATAACACCAGTAATGGCACTTGCTGCCACGACGAGAGGCGAAGCAAGGACAGTCCTTGCGCCCGGCCCTTGACGGCCGACGAAGTTGCGGTTGCTTGTCGAGATAGAGAGCTTGCCTGCGGGAACCTTATCGGGATTCATGGCAAGACAGCTTGAGCAAGAAGGCAAGCGAAGTTCGAAGCCTGCTTCTTCAAGCACCTTGTCAATGCCTTCGTCGATGATTTGCTGACGAACCAACCAACTGCCTGGCACAAGCCAAGCCACAACATTAGGAGCTTTCTTCTTGCCCTTCACCACAGAGGCAAAGGCGCGGAAGTCCTCGATGCGGCCATTCGTGCAAGCCCCAAGGAAGCAATAATCGACAGGCGTACCTTCGAGCTTCTGCCCTGGCTTGAACTGCATATAGTCGAGCTGCGCAAGGAATTGTGCTCTGTCTGCTTCAGGAATGCTTTCGAGCGTAGGGATGCATTCGTCGATGGCGATGCCTGCACCTGGGTTTGTGCCGTAGGTGATGCGCGGCTTGATGTCCTCGGCCCTGTAAGTCACTTCCTTGTCGAAGACGGCATCGTCGTCGCTCTTGAGCTTCTTCCACTCCTCCACAGCCTTGTCCCAAGCCTCGCCCTTCGGCGCATATTCGCGACCTTTGAGGTAAGCGAAAGTTGTCTCGTCGGGAGCGATGATGCCAGCGCGGCTGCCCATCTCAATGGAGAGATTGGAGAGTGTCAGACGGCCTTCCATCGACATGTTGCGTATGGTGCTGCCTGCGTATTCCACTGCATAACCCGTAGCACCGCTCGTCGTCATTTGCGCCATGATGTAGAGGGCAACGTCCTTTGCCGTAACACCCTTTTGGAGTTCGCCTTCGATGTTGATGCGCATCGTCTTGGGCTTTTGCTGAAGGATGCATTGCGAAGCCAGCACCTGTGCAACTTCACTTGTGCCGATGCCCATCGCAATGGCTCCAACGGCACCATGTGTGCTGGTATGCGAGTCGCCGCATACAATCGTCATGCCTGGCAAGGAGAGTCCCTTCTCGGGGCCAACAACATGAATGATGCCGTTGTCCTTCGTCCCCATTGCAAAGTGGCGGATGCCGAACTCTGCACAATTCTTGGCAAGCGTCTCCACTTGTTTGCGTCCAATAGGGTCGTCGATGCGTTCCTGCTGGTCGCTCGGCGTGTTATGGTCGGGCATTGCAAAGATATGTTCTGGGCGGAAAGCCTTGATGCCTTTGTCGCGAAGCGTGTCGAAAGCCTGCGGAGTTGTCACCTCGTGGGCATAAAGCCTGTCAATATAAAGTTGTGTCGGGCCGTCCTCAACGTTTTGAACGACGTGGGCATTCCAAATCTTGTCGAAGAGAGAGACCCCCTCTGACTCCCCCTCTAAGGGGAGAACTTTAGTTTGTATATTCATTTATATAATCTTGTATTGTCTTTAGTACTTCTTCTATTTCCAGAATTATGTTCTCATTTCTGAAGCGGATGACCCTAAATCCTAATTTCTCTAATTCTTCTGTCCTATAGGCATCCAATTATTCCATTTGTTCGCGACTGAAATGATAGCCACCATCAACTTCAATGACAATAGATTTCTCAAGACATGCAAAGTCGGCAATGTAATTTAGGATAACCAGTTGCCTTTTGAATTTAACGCCCAGAGCTTTTCCTTTTAACTGTCTCCAAAGGAACTCTTCTGCTTCTGTTTGATTCCTTCTGTTTTCTCGTGCATAAGACTTGAGCAACTCATAGTGAAAAGGGTCAGCCAATTCAAAGTTTCTCTTCATCAACTTTACAATCTGTGTCCTCCCCCTAGAGGGGGAGTCAGAGGGGGTCTCCTATTTGAACTTGTTTATGCAATCAATATATGCTTCGACCGAGGCGGTGACGATGTCGGTGTTTGCACCGAAGCCGTAATAGACGCGGCCGTCGTATTCCACCTGCATGTGGACCTTACCCATGTCGTCCGAACCCTTTGAGATGGCTTGGATGGTGAACTCGCGAAGCGTCATCTGTCGCTTGATGATGGTCTTCAAGGCCTTGATGGCAGCATCGACAGGACCATTGCCCGAAGCGGCGCTCTCGAACTTCTCGTTGGCGATGATGAGACCTATGCTTGCTACACTGCGGACACCCTTACCGGTCGTGACTTGCAGATAGTCAAGCTTGATATTATGCGAAGCCGAGCGGTCGGCACCGGCAAGCACAAGGATGTCGTCGTCGGTAATCTCCTTCTTCCTGTCGGCAAGGTTGAGGAAGTCCTGATAGATTTTGTCGAGACGCTCGCCATCGACCTCTACGCCATTGACGCTCAAGCGGTGCTTCAGGGCAGCACGTCCGCTGCGAGCCGTCAGCACGATTGCGTTGTCGTCGATGCCCACGTCCTTCGGATCCATTATCTCATAGGTCGAAGCATTCTTGAGGACACCGTCCTGATGGATGCCGCTGCTGTGCGCAAAGGCATTCCTGCCGACAATAGCCTTGTTCGGCTGCACGGGCATATTCATCAAGGAGCTGACCATGCGGCTCGACGGATAGATTTTTGTGGTGTTGATGTTCGTATCGATGCCAAGGTCGGGATGCGTCTTGAATATCATCGCAATTTCTTCAAGGGACGTATTGCCTGCCCTCTCGCCAATGCCATTGATGGTCACTTCTGCCTGACGAGCACCGTTCAATACGCCAGCCACAGTGTTGGCCGTCGCCATTCCGAGGTCGTTGTGGCAATGAGTCGAGAGAATGCTCTTGCCGGCAGCAAAGGCATCGACATGTTCATAGAGGTACTTTATCTTCTCGCCATATTCGTATGGCGTGCGGAAGCCTGTCGTGTCTGGGATATTGCAGACGGTTGCACCTGCCTTCGTAACAGCCTCTATGACACGAGCGAGGTACTCGTTGTCCGTCCTACCTGCATCTTCGGCATAGAACTCCACGTCCTCAACATACCTCTTGGCATACTTCACGGCCGCCACGGCACGCTCGATGATTTCCTCGGGCGTGGAGTTGAACTTGTAGCGAATGTGGCTCTCGCTCGTGCCGATGCCGGTATGGATGCGCTTGTGCTTGGCGTATTGCAGGGCCTCCGCAGCCACGTCGATGTCCTTCTCCACGGCACGTGTCAAGGCACAAATCGTCGGCCATGTCACGGCCTTGCTGATTTCTATCACACTGTTGAAGTCGCCAGGGCTGCTGATGGGGAACCCTGCCTCGATGACATCAACGCCGAGCGCCTCAAGCTGCTTGGCGACCTGAATCTTCTCCACCGTGTTGAGCTGGCATCCCGGCACCTGTTCGCCGTCGCGCAGCGTCGTATCGAAAATAAAAAGCTTGTCAGACATATTATATATAATAATGTATTTATAATTTGCGCGTGCAAAGATACGACAAATATCTCAAAGAATACACAAAGTACCCACTAAAATTATCTAAACAAAAGTTTATCGCAGGAACCGCTCAGCGAGTCCATATAAAACAACAGCAGCTGCAGTCGAAAGTGATTGCAGCTGCCGTTGCTATAATATAATGTATTACTACCTTTGCCTTGTCGAATGATTATACCTTCATATATTACCTATAGCGAAGTATGCTCCTCATCCGACAAAGCAATCCTTCTGCCTTACCATTCATCTTCCCAGATGTTGATGTCGGTAACGCCTTTTGCCATACCATCTTCTCCAGCTACATCTTCAAAGAGAGAACCTGTCAAGGTACCATCTGTATTTTCGCTGAGACTTGAGCCCGCAAGGATAGTTCTCGTTTGAATGCCTACTACCAACATACTTGGATTGATATATGTCTTTTTCATTGTTTTGCTATTTTACGTTTAATAACTCATTTATTCTTCCGAAACTTAAATTCGGTGCAAAATCAAACATTTTTCTACATTTACTCCCCCCATTCAGTTAAACTATGTTAAACCAACGTGTTTTGTCACGAAATTCCATTTTCGGGCTTTGTTCGGGAGGATTTTGGGGGCAGAAAGGGTCAAAAAGTACGTTTCCAAACACACCGTGCTGCGATGGCAAACACACCGTGCCGCGATGACAAACGCAGCGTGCCGCGATGGTCA
>Ga0310694_10004661_pt1 | contig 13205 bp, 20 predicted proteins | sample 174DNAGHGhighgp2_FD_203884 | JGI IMG/M metagenome (GOLD analysis project Ga0310694, IMG submission 203884) | Sheep rumen microbial communities from Palmerston North, Manawatu-Wanganui, New Zealand - 1742 DNA GHGhigh gp2 (v2) (version 2) | ecosystem: Host-associated > Mammals > Digestive system...
ACGCCAGGGCGGAGCGGGTCTCCAAGCTGGCGTCAAGGTTCGACGGAGAGGACGTGGTGTCCAGGTTTCCGACCAAGTGGTGGCCAGGATTCTCAGGATACACGCCAACCGTAGAAACAGCCCCGTCTACAAGGTGGCAGATATTCGACGGGCGGTCAATGTGGGCGCACATAATTAACGCCCCGTACTGCGCCGGAGGAACAGTGCCAGTGCTGGACAGGAAGTCTCTTCCGCAGTTCGACAACCTGAACACCGACTGGGACTCAATACTGTCATGCCTGAACAACGTTGGAAGACCATCTGGAATGGGTGAGTTCAGACGGCCAAAAGGGCCATTCATATATGACGTTGTAACCGACCCTGACGGATGGAGGCTGCTGGAGGCGGCGCACGCGGTCGCTCACGCAAGAGCAATTGTCAGGCATGATAAGCCGAGGTTCCTAGAGACGCTGGCTGAACTCGTTCTCGCCAGGAGATGGGACGCTACGTTCTGGGTTCCGACCGTGAAGCAGATGGCAGGGATGGATCCTCCTGATGAATACGGACTGATGTCAGGTGGAATCAAGGTGGCGGTGTCTGTAAACATGCGTAAACCATGGCTTACTATGCCGGCGGTAGGACCTGACGGACCCAAACCAGGCGAGCACACAATTGCGGTGCTCATAGGAATACACCTCGAGCCAGAGCCATGGTCAACTCGGGAGGACAACCCAAACCCTGATGACAAATCGTGGCTGGAAATGAACAGGTGGTCCTGCATGCCTACAATTGTATGCATGTCAGGGTGGAAGGGTCTAGACGAACTGTACAAGGCTCCGCTAGTTGGAAGGTATCGTAACTCAAAACGAGAGGACGTATGCCTGACTCTGCCGGTGTCTGCACTTGACCCGCCGTCGGCGCTTGACGCATGTGTTGACGCTATTCGACATGTTGTTACAGACGTGGAATGCGAGACGACAGGCAGATGGAGGCTGGACAAGTTCCTGGTCAGCGACGCGCTGAAGAACCTTCTAACGGTTACTCCCACGCTGCCGTGCCGTGACTGTCTCAGGCTGAACATGGCTTCTCCTGGTGCCCCTACACGTCCGGCGTTTAGGAGGCCTGACCAGAAGAAGTTGGACAAAAGCGATTCCGCAGCCGAGAAGGAGTGGGCCGAGTACGACGCCAAGGTCGACAAGATCTTCGAAGTGGTGGACAAGGCCTGCGAGTTCTGTGACATCAGGTTCGGAGATGGAAAAGCGTCCAGGCGAAACCGCAAGAGAAACTCCAAGAAGCTCGGTGAGCTTATGGAGAAGGCCGACCGGATAAGGTCAAAGGCGGATGAACTCAGGAAGAAGATGGAATATAGCCGCGCAAAGGATGAGGGTGTAAAACTGTCAGAAGTCAGGCGCAAAATATCTGAATTAGTAGGAGTGTGTCGATGAACGAGTACGCGCTAATAGTGCACCCTGCAGTTACAGATGCCAATTGTAATCGAGCTGGCGCCAAGGTGGCTGCTGGACGAGTACTACGAGCACCTTGCCAAGACTGACAAGGATTTCAAGATAAACCAACAGGAGGACAATAAATGAGACAACACTGTCTGCAATGTTTCCGCAAGCACCTCGGTAACGCCGCGGTGCTAATCGAAGAGTGCTTGGACGGCTACAAGTACAAGCACCTTGTCGTCGGAAATCTCGACCAGGCGGCGCAGGAGATACGGGAGATGTACCCGTCGCTCGCAACGCTGGTGAGAGCACACCGCATAAAGCTCCAGAACGACTGGAAGTATTCGATCCCATTCGAGGCCCTGGACTCGTTCATCGAGATCCTAGAGGCGTTCGGAGGCGACGACATTATGCCCGATGAGATCCCGGAGATCCCGGAGGACTGCTACAAAGGTCTTGACCGCAACGCGGCCAACGACGGCTGGGACCTGTACGAGGGCGACCAGCGATAATCAACAACACACAACAACCAATAAGGAGAACACCATGAAGGACAAGAACACCAACACCACTAACAACGAAGCCGAACTCACCATGACAAAGGCCGAGCGAAAGCGCGAGATCGCCAAGGCTGTTATGAAGTTCAAGGGGGAGATGTCAGCAGCTGGCGACGCGCTGACCCGTGCTGCCAAAATCTATGCGGACACTATCGCAAAGTTCGGAGACTCTGCTGGCGAAGCGTTCCGAAAGGAGTACCCCGCTGTGACCTCTGTGACATGGAACAAACTTTTGCAGCTGGCTGCTGGCAAAATTGTTCCAGAGATGATAATGGTGTCTGACCGTGTTTATAAGAAATACGTTAAGGAACCAGTTGAAAAGCAGCGCAAGATGTTCGGCGGAAAGAAGACGGTTCGTGTCGTTACTTCCAGCATGAAGGTGGCCGAAATCAAGCTTAGGCACTTGACAGACACGGATGTTGAACAGGTTTTCAAGGATGACGGCAGCATGAGAACCATCGACGAACAGATTGAAATCGTGAAAAACCGCAAGGTGGTTTCAAAGACAGCCGACTACGAAGTATGTGGAAACGTCCTGATTGTTCACCGTGCAACCCGTATCGGAAAGTGCGAGCTCGTCAAGATCCTTGAACAGATGAAGTAATAATACCGGGAGGGAGGAGGGGACCATGGACAAGACTTACATTCAGACTGTAGAGGCTAGAATAAGGAGAAGGTCTTACGAAGAATCTCACAAGGATGAGATAAAGGTCAGGAAAAAGGCATACTACGCTGCCCATAAAGAGGAAGACAAAAAGAGAAGTAAGGCTTACTACAGATCGCATAAGGACAAGGTACTGGACACTGCAAAGTCCTATAGGGCTAGCCACAAGGAAGAATATAAAACAAGAAGAAGGGCTTATTATGCTGCACACAGGGATGAGATACGCGCCAGACAAAAGGCTTACAAGGAATCTCATCATGATGAGATAAAAGCAAGAAAAAAGGCCTATAGCGACGCTCACAGAGAAGAGACAAGGTCAAAAAATAGGTCTTACCGTGAAGCAAATATAGATAGAATAAAGGCCAGGGAAAAAGCCTATAGGGAAGCGCATAGGGACGAGAGAAACGCCAAGAAAAGAGAGTACTATGCAGCTAACAGGGAAAAGATAAGGGCTAAACAAAAGGCATATAGGGAGGCTAACATAGATGAGGCGCGTGCTAAGGCAAGAACTGCGCAAAGGGCTTGGAGAGATGCCAACAGAGACAAGTTAAGGGAATACATGAAGGCCTACTGCGAGGAGCATGAAGACGAGCTTAGGGCAAAGGGTAAAATCAGAAGAGAAGCCCGCAAGGATGAGATACGCGCAAAAGGTAAAGCATACTATGCGGCCAACAGTGAAAGAATAAAAGCCTATCATAGGGCATATTACGCAGCCCATAAAGATGAGCTGGCAGCCAAGGACAGAGCCCGTCACGAGGCCAACAAGCCAGAATACCTTGAAAGACAACGTAGATACTATGGCGGGTCTAGAGTATCACGTCAACTTCTTGCCTTGGGTATTTTGGCATAGGAGGTATTATGTCAACAACGCAAGTAATACGATACGAACGGGATGGAGGATGCGGGTGCGGAACGATCATCATAATCGTCCTGCTCCTGTACATCATCAGCCTTCTGGGAGGATGCTGACATGGGTGATACGATAGTCGCGGTGGTAGGAATGATATGCGCCACCGTAGTTGTCGTGGCGATCATACGCAGCCTTTAGGAGGCCACAATGCCAATGAAGACATACACTGTGAACGTAGTGTATACAATGGTACACACCATGTACGTCGAGGCAGACTCGCCGTCCGACGCTATGACTCTGGCAGTGGATAGATTCTCCGGTGAACCTGACTTATCCGACGATGAGATAGACGACGTGCTGCGCGCAGACGTCGTTGCAGACCCTGACGACGCGGAATCGGAACCTGTAATGGAGGATGAAAATGGCGGAAAATGACGTTGGAAATGTGGCCGCCATGCGCGAGGCGCTGGTGCAATGCGAACTATTCCTCAGCAATGTGTCTAGGCATGCGCACCCGACGCTTAACCCCGGCGACAAATGCACGGCTTGCGACGACGTAGACAAATTGAGTGGAATGGTAGACAGAGCTCTTGCAACACCGCCGAGGAATTGCGACAAGTATACAAATGTGGAAGCTGCTGAGGCCGCGTGGTTTTACTACAAGGTATCTTGCCCGTTCCCTCCAGGAGGATGGCGGGATGGTGACTTGCTTGAGTGGTTCTTATCCCAGGTGGAAGGAGGAGACAAATGCTGACACTAGGTGAGGAAGCCCTGCTTCACGGCGCCATGTACGAGGCGCATGAGCTTGAGAGCGTTGATGAAAACGACAACCGTGCGTCGATAATCAAGCGTCTTGTAGATCTAGTCAGAGACAAGGACCACGAGATCCGGGAGCTGGAGCTTAAGATTTCGTCAATGAAGCGAAGGGCCAGTAGGGGGCTGCCGTTGTTCTGATGATTGACAATATATTGCATGTGTTTGCAGGGCTGTGTCTTGTAATCGTTCTGTGGGCGGCGTACGAGATTATACCGGCGTGCATCGCCCTGTTGGTTGATTGGTTGTTTTGGAGAATGAAAAAGCATGAATGCACTGAAGCTGAAAAAGCTATACGCGAAGACAATTAGTGATTCGCCGTACTTCTGCGACCAAATGCTGCCTACGCAGCCGCGTGACGAGATCCGTCTCGCCACGGTGAAGATGCGTAACGCCGCACGGCACCGCGTCGCGAAGGGAATTGAAGTCGGGAACCTAATGTGGAACGAGATTCTCAACGAGAACGTCTGTGAGGCTACAACCCACATGGCGTTCGACGAGAACACCGAGGCGATCGACAGCCTGTACGACGCCATGGTTACAATCATGAGGACGCTTGACGTTCTTGAAGGAAGGCAGGAACTTGGGAGGAAAAACGATGCCGGGAATAAATCTGACAAGTGATGAGTTCAAGGAGCTGGCGGCGAAGGCGTACAAGTACGACCGTCTGTCTAACTTGCTGAAGGAGTACATCGACGACCCGAACAACATGACGGACGTCATGGATCTATGCGTAAGAGCAGGGTCAGACGACACCCTTGACGAGGTCATGGACATGGCAGGCGTTGACACGCTTGACGATCTCCATGACAAGATAAAGAAGTGGAGAGGAGACCAGCAGCCAGGTGACGACACCATCTTTGCCGAACTTGAGCGTCTGAGAAACTCCAATGAGTTCACAGACGACCGCTACTGGGACTGCAAGTGCGATGGCGACTGCGTGCACAACAAGTCGGAACTGAAATGCGAGAAGTGCGGAACAGTATTCGACGAGGATGACCCAGACATTCCGGACAGCCACCGTACTGAGGTTATCTCGCATCTTCTCAGAAGGCTGTCAAGGGCGGAGCTGGCATGTGCTATGGATGTCATCATGCATCATGTCAACGATGAAAACGCCATCGAGCCGTGGCTGATGAACGGAATCCCCGACGGGATGAACACGGACATTCTAAATCCCAGGTCCGGAAAAGAGCGGTTATCCGACTACATTGACTACGGCGACATGCCTGACGATGAGTTCGAGGACCTTGTAAAGCTGTTTGCAACCATTGTCAGGAACGAGTGTTTCAAGGTCAGTAACGGAAAGTTCGAATACCAGAGGAAGGGGTTTTGCTGATGTTCAAAAGATACGTGATGAATGACGGTCATCACACCATTGACTTCTTCGTACACTCCCATAAGACCCGCAACGGGTTCTGTCATGAGGCCGCCATGTTTGGCATTCCAACCGAGAGGGACGGGAAACAAATAGACTTTGAAGAGGCACTTCGACACAGGTATGTAAAAGTGCCGTACTCGAACCGGGCATGGGAATCCTATGATGGTCAGACAGCCCTAACAAGGCTATGGGACAAACTGTCCGAACTCAAGGACTTTTGGCCGTTTTTCGACGGTGAAAACCCATTCTCAGGAGAAGAGCCGGTGCACGAGAACCTATATGAGCCGGACGATCTTTTTGGCCGGTTTGGCGGGAGGTAGTTGTGGAAGAGCCAAGAACATACGGAACGAAGTGCCTGACATGCGAGGTACCTAGAAACAAATACAACTACGAAGGTAGCGTGGTGTTGTTTCATCCAGGTCACGGTCTAATTAGGATCGCGTTCGGAACCGGTGACAACCTGGACCAGGACGACATTCTGGAAAAGGACCAGAACGGAAACTCGATCGACGACTACATGTATATCTCAGTGTTCAACGAGTTGCGCGGGGACTACAGCAGCAATGAGAACCTGGAGGCAGACGAAATCGATGGAGGAATGCTGCTGTTCTCACACGACACATACAAGTCCGGGGACATACGCGAGATGCTTGAGCCGTCTCTGGAGTTCATGGGGTGGCCAGACAATATAGAAGAGTACGTGTACATCTCGGAGGGATGGTAATGAATGAGCTTGAAAAAGGCGTCGTGGACGCTGTGATCTTGTTTATCGTAGCGTACATTTTTTACAGGATCGGGTACGACAACGGGTACTTCGACGCGGTCAAGGAGTATATTGACAAACTTGGCCGTCGTCCAAGTAAAAACTGGAGCAAGTGCCTGGCAAAATACTCCGAAAAACGTAAGGAGGCCGACGATGGGAAAAATAGTTCTTGCAGCGGCGATGGCCGCGATGACGGCGTTGGGGGAGATAGAGGTCAACAGGAGCCTGTTGGACAAGCTAGCGTACGTTGAGTCAAGATGCGACCCATTGGCTTTCAACCGAGGTTCGGGAGCGTACGGCATGTACCAGATACGCATGCCGTACCTGTCGGACGCGAACGACGCCATGGGAACCGACTACACGCTTGACGACATGCTTGACCCTGAAAAGGCGGAGCAGGTTGTGAAGGCGTATCTTGTCAGGTGGGGTTCGAAGTTTGCCGAGAGGCATGGAAGGAACCCAACAGACGAAGAGCTGGCCAGGATACATAACGGTGGACCAAGGGGCGCCGAAAGGAACAGCACGCTTAAGTACGCGGAGATGTTCAGAAACGCGCCTGAAGGAGGCTGTCAAAGATGAAGCCTGATAAAAAGCTGGACAGGCTGATGAAGCGGTTGATGAAGTCGGCCGAGGACTTTAAGGACGAGTATATTAAGAGAGCTCTTAAAAAGACAAAGAAGGAACTCATACAGGATAGTCTTGAGATAGCTCTGGTATGCGAGTTGCCGTTCGTAGTGTACAAGCTTGACATGCTCATGTATGACACGGAGCTGCTGTACGCATGCGACCCGGACAAGATCAGCTATGACACGTGGATGGATGTGATTAACGCTGAGAAAGAGCCTAGAGACGATGGAAACTATGACTTGTTTGACACGTCTGATGGAAACGATGTGAAGACTGTCATGGCAGAGCTCAGGGAAGCCATCGAAAGGGAGAGCGTAAACGATGAAGATTAATCTATATACCGCGTTTGCAGCGGAACACCTAGAAAATACTGCCAGTTCATGTGCGTCTGAAGACTTGACATGCTATGGTAAGTCATCGACGTGTCGCGCAGAGGTTCTGAAGTGGATACATGACGACATACTCGACGAGATTGAGGAGGCATGGGAGGACAATCCAAATAAGACAGACATTGACGTCGTCGAGGAGGCCAACCGGGTCTTCGAGTCTGGAAAAGAAATTCAGTGGACGTGGGAATGCTGCGACAAGCAGTACATCTGGAAGCTTGTCGAGCAGGAGATCGACCTGGCGTGTATCAAGGACTACAATAAGGATAGTTAGAATGGCTGGAATCAGGTTTGCGAACGAGGCCGCGCACAAGCGGTATTGCGAGTGTGCTCAGATGTCGTGCGGTATGAAGAACTCGCTGGAGAAAGTGACGGCGAGATTTCTGAGCTGGTACCCGTATGACTCCACAGTCACGATAGGGTGCGACTGGGACGACAAGTCGTTCTACTTCTTCGAGGAGAACGCGGACGGTACAAGGGGTATGAATGGCGGAATCATCTTCCACGGCGCACGCGACAACGGCGGCGACGGAGGGGCACCGACATTCAGCGTGTGTCTGTCACCGGTCGAAGGTTATGCAATACATACTTAGGCCATGGCAGAAGATGTAAATGGAGTCTCCCTTGAAGCGGGTGACAGAGTGTACTGGGAAGACCCAGACGAAGGACTGTGCAGCGGTTTCTGTACTGTAACCACCGTAGATGTCCCTTACGGGAGCCAAGCCGTCACTCTTGAGGAGGACGGAGGAGGCTTAGTGAAGGCTTATGCGTGGGAATGTAAGAAAGTGATCGGTAATGGCAATGACCGTGTAGACAAGGCTAATCAACAGGGAGAGAAACAATGAAGGAAGCAACGTATGAACTCACGCTCACCGAGATGATGCTTGGGAGCAAGCCCTCAAACGAGGGCGTTTTCACGGACTATATCGCGTCCAACAAGAAGGACGGAGTCGATCCGGAGGAAATCGCAGCGGCCAAGGAGGCCGAAGAGCGTGTCAAGGAGTCGATCACGATCTTCCACCGCATGGAGGACGGAGAGACACCGATGATCTGGGACTATCAGATCAAGGGATTCTTCAAGGACGCGTGCGGAGGTCTCCGTCGCTCTAGTGAGACGAAGAGCTTTGGGGTCAAGGCGTACAAGTCCGTCATCGATACCACGATCTTCGTGTTCCCACGTAAGATCCCGCTAATCATGCCCGAGGGTGGCAAAGTCGGGGTGTTCGAGCGCCCGCTTCGTGCAGAGACAATGCAGGGACCGCGAGTTGCCCTTGCCAAGTCGGAAACTGTTCCGGCTGGAACAAAGCTGGTTGTAAAGGTCAAGCTTCTTGTGCCTTCCATGAAATCGGTGCTTGAAGAGTGGCTCGACTATGGCGAGCTCCGCGGGCTCGGACAGTTCAGGAACGGATCTTACGGCCGTTTCACATGGAAAGAACTGTCAGAGGACAAGTAGCAGTGCACAGCCCACGGCCGATGCCGGGGGCTTGCTGAGGCATGGTTCTGTGAAGCAGCGTTCGCGACGCAAAGGCATTGAGTGGCTTGGCTACGGCTACGTGCGGAACAGCGCGGCTATGCTACGGATTAGCTGATCATGGTAAACCAACGCCAAGGCAAGGCAAACCGGAGCGGTGCGCCGCGAAGGCTCAGACGCGCACAGCTATGCACGTCAAATCGAAGCAATGGCACTGCATATCAAGGGGTGCTTAGCTCAGCAATGGCGCGTCAAGCCCAGGCGAGTCGCCGAAATACGGTTCAACGCAAAGGCAGGGAACAGCAGCGTTTGCGCAGCTATGGCACAGCTGTACGGAGCAATCAAGGCACAGCAGCGGCATCGATACGCGGCCACAGGCGACACGTCGCAACGGCCATGAGTGGGTGAGCACTGCAAAGGCACAGCAGGTAACTGAACAGCTGCTCTGGGCAAAGGCTTTGCACATCTCGGACCCGCACAGCACGGCTATAGCCAGGCGAGGCACAGCACCTCAACGAACTGCGCCACTAAGGCGCTGCACCGAACAGCGAAGGCAAGGTAGAGCACGACTGAGCGTTGCCACGGCGAAGCTGATCTGGGAATGCGGAGCAAGGGCTATTCGAAGAAAAGCACAGCAGCGGCTATGCGTTGAAGTCCCGAGCAAGGTAATGGCTTGGCTAAGCAAAGAGTTGCGTTGCGACGCAAGGGCCATGAGAAGCATAGCCAGGACCTGCGTGGCAATGGCTGTTAATGGAGGGTAGCATGGTAAAAGTGGTGATAACAATGGTCGCCGTACCATCGGAAGACGGTAAGTGGCGGTCTGACATGTACTGCTACGAGGAGGACGACGGAGATGGGGTCAGGTTGGCCAACGCGGCCACCGACTCCATCAGAAAGGCGCTCGGGCAGGCAGAGGATGAGGGGTCGAAACCGTTTAACATGGGAAGGCCGCCTCCTGGAACAATCCCTCTTTGGGATGTGTGGGTGGGCACGGAGAAGACTTCCGGAAGGATGTGGACGGACGTCTGCGACTATAGGAAGCATCCCGGTTGCCCGCAGGCCATGGTGGCCAAGATGATGGACGCGTACAAGATTCTGCGCGCCGATCTGGTTGACAAGAATAGGAAAGGTAAAAAACATGCGTAAGATGAAGGTGATGAGCACGGACGACGAGTCGTTCCAGAACTGCAGGGAATGGGTCGAGCTCCACAGGGACGTACAGGGGTACAACCCGTTCGAGGACTGCGAGCAGGTGTTCGAACTGTGGTCCAACATCCCCAGGGAGATTGGGTCAACAAGGGGCGCCGAGAACCCGCTTGAGGAGGTTCTGGACGATGATGGCTACGGCACCGGCAGGTACCAGCCAAAAGAGGGATACATAATAGTCCCTGTGAGCGTCATGATCCACAGCGGGATGTACTTCAGCGTCGGAACCGTTAGGTGCATGTTTGGTGACACGCCTGGTCCTGGAGGTCGAGGCTGGGATACAACTCCGAATGCATGCTTCCTTTACACGTACAAGGAGCTGTGGGAGCACATGATGGGAAAGGACACCTGGATGAAGGTCCGCAACAATCCCAAGTCCGACACGGACTGGACAAGGCGTCCCGGAACGCGTGAGGAGTTTGAGAAGGAGGTAGAGCGCCAGGCCGGCTATCTCGTTGACGAACTCAACCTGGCCGAACAGGGGTCTGTCTACGGGTACACCACGCACAAGCGCGTGCATTACACGCGCATAGATGACGACGGTACTAAAACAGACTGCTGGGAAGAGCAGGACGGAGAAGACTCCTGCTGGGGGTTCCTTACGGACAAGGTTTCCGACATCGACTTCCCGCGTGAACTTCCTGTGTACGCCGACCCGAACGGTGACTGCCGGTGGTTCATAGGGGACGAGTATGAGATCCCGGAGTTCCTGGTCACGAAGTTCGACAAGGAAATCGGAAAGCGGGCGTTCCTGAAGGACTACGAGGTTGATTCCGACGGAAAGTGCCGACGATCCGAATGGGTATACGACAGGAACGAGGCTCTCAAGCACATCTCCTGGTGGCAGGTCCAGAATGTGGCGCAGCTGGTCATTCCGAAGGACGAGTACGACGCCCACCGGAACTGCGTAGAAAAAGACAAGGTGGACGAGCTTGACAACCCCGGTTCAAAGTCCGAGGTGTCGGAAAAGGCGTAGGATGCCCGTAGAATCGACGTAGAGGCCCGTAGAGCGATGTTTGGGGTCTTGGGTATACAAACACACCCTGAGAACTTTCAAACGCGTCTACGGACCTCTACGTCGAAGTTCTGGTTTAACCATGGTTTTCAGCACCGATAAATATACGCGCACGCACACGCGCATCCAGCGAGTGGTTTTTTAGTGAGGGAACGTAGTGAACCTTTAAACACGAAGTGTTTAATGAATACTATTACGTAGTAATAGGATGGGTGAACGTAGTGACCGAACGTTAAGAAAAACCACGAGCTGGTAGCGAGTGGTTACCTAGAACCTTGGCGTGCCACTGTGCAGAACCGGCACACATTACGTAGTCATATTATAATACTACGTATTATATATGCCTACTTCAGTGTGAGGATTTTCAGCATTTTGTACAACACTGGTTTCCAGCATTCTAAAGAAAAGAGGTGTTCAATGGATGACAAAAAGGTTGGTATTCCTGTTACAGGATCCGAACCAAATGGCGAGGTTTCATGGTGCATAACCCATGGATGGGGTGACCTGAATGGAATGAAAACGCCATTTACTAGGGCTGACAGCTTTGAAGACGCTGTTCAGGCCATAGCGTCATACGCCAGAAGAAATTACCCTAATAGCATAAACGATGTGTGGACCTACAGCTTCACCGAGGACGGGCAGGGAGTGGTGTGCGACTGGGGAAACTGGGTGTATTTTGGGTTCATCAGGGGAAAGTGCGCCATACAGTCACAAGCTCCAGATGTTCATCCGGATCCTCCAGGAAGACCGGAGAAGGAATGCTCCGCCGCCGACTACCTAGAAAGCGACGACGGAATAAAACTAAAGCGCATGTTTGACAGATACTTCGGAGATGACCTTCCAGGACGTTTGTCGTGGTGGCAGTCGCACGCCCTTGAGTACTGCATTGTAAGCGAGTGGTGGTCGATGTTCATGTATGAAGACCCGTCCATTGGCGAGATATGGGAGCACGACCTCAGCCCTAACGACGTATACGAGCATGTCCTGAGATGGGCGAGGGGCGATCCGGACGGCGCCGAGATACTTCTGCAAAGCTCTCCTGACGCGAGATGGGATGCTTTCCACAGCGCCTTCACATGGGGTGAAGAATGACCTGAAAAAGGTTATAAATATATGAAAGCCCCAGGGCTTAGTTTCGCAGGAACCGTTTCAAACGAGTTGGTACGGACCCCTGCGAGGCCCGGGGAATGGAGGTCTATCATGAGTGACTGGTATCGCGCCCGCTACTCGACAACGGGTGACGTCGCACACGAGATCGGTGGCACCCAGGAGAAACTCGCTGAGGCCATGTCGTACATTGACGAGCACGACTGGTTCAGTGACAACGACAACATTGGAGTCTTCTGGCGTTGGGACGGCGCCATAAAGCACTTCCTCGACAACGAGGACGCCTGGCGCATCGCACGCCGCGCACTCGACGCGGCAAACATCGCCTTCAATGACAAGGAGGAATAATAGTGGCTATCGTCAAACTGGCGGCCATGTTCCGCCACAACCCGGACGAGGACGGGTCCACCATCCCGGCCAGCCTCGAAAGGCCCGACCCCTCGTGTGAGTGGGAGACCATCGTGGACCCGATTGTCGGGTTCATGGCGATCTCCTACAACGGGAGAATCTCCTGGAGCTTCGTCAAGTACGAAGCCCCTGACGCCAGGTATCCGCGTCGTGACTCACAGCACCCGGTCTACAGGATGGCCAGGATGTCGACTACCAGGGTAGGTCACGTCACTTGCCCTGCCTGCGGAAACTCGTGTATATACCCTGTCTGGGGAAATTCCGACGAAAACCGATGCCCCGCGTGCTGGCACAAGGGCCAGGAGGTCAGCATCATCAAGGAGACCGACCAGGAGTTCTTCGATCTTCTCGGAGACCTACGCGACCCTCTCGAGCAGGCTGTACAGTCCGTGGATGAATCCACGGCTGACGAGTTCAGGTTCCCGGAGCTCATGCTCCTCGGAAGGCTTGAGCCATCGGCTTCAGTACCACCTGGCATCCAGGGTCTGGCCACCTCGCGTGGACTGGCCTTGCGCATGGCGAGGGAGACG
>Ga0310694_10004662_pt1 | contig 13203 bp, 7 predicted proteins | sample 174DNAGHGhighgp2_FD_203884 | JGI IMG/M metagenome (GOLD analysis project Ga0310694, IMG submission 203884) | Sheep rumen microbial communities from Palmerston North, Manawatu-Wanganui, New Zealand - 1742 DNA GHGhigh gp2 (v2) (version 2) | ecosystem: Host-associated > Mammals > Digestive system >...
AATACTACAACGAGAACAAGACCGACGCCGCAGAAATCCAAAACTACTCGAAGGAATTAAGGTCTGCCATCAATGCCATCTTCCGTTATAGTGCCGATGTCAAGACTCTGAAAGCCACCTACGACATCTGCCGCTTGATGGAGGACAAGGGTTACTGGGGTACTGCTCTCGAGGATGCAGTTGTTGCTCTCGACACTTGCTCTGCTCCCAGCCAATGGTCTGGCGTTCTCAACAATCTGCGCCATGCCCGCAAGGCTACCGCTATGGAGCGCCACACCGAGAACTACAAGGGCACCGTGCCTCAGGCTGTTACAATGGATGATCTGGGCATAACCGAACTTGACGACCCCACCCTGCCAAGATACTATATATATAATGTAGGTGCGAAGAACTTCCTCGGTGGCGGTGAGAGCTGGGGTGCACATCAGGTTCTCGAGTACGTTTCCAACCCGATGATGATCGTTCAGTCTGCGAAGGATGTAATTGATCCGGAGACAGGCGACGTCACCTATGACGAAGACGGAAATCCTGTTACTGAACCTATCGAAGGTGCATTCTACATCGAGACCTACCGTCCAAACGGCAACCTTGGCGAAATGGACTTCTTGGGCTGGAATGGTTACGTTGACGTCGGCATGGGTAACAGAGAGGCTGGCGAAAACCTCTGGGAATTCATCCCCGTCGAAGGCAAACCCAACGTCTATAACATTGCTCAATACGGAAAGACCTTCGATTCTCAAACTATTGTCGACGAGGAAGGCAACGAAACCATTATCCCTGGTGGCAAGAAGTATCTCGGTCTGCGCAATGGTGACAATGCATACGCTCCCTCTCACTATATAGTTGATACCGACAACAAGACTCCCGAGTTGGAGACCAACCAGTGGATGTTTATCACTCGCGAAGAGATGCTCAGCTTCATTGCAAATGCAAGCGAGACCAATCCTGTTGACCTCTCCTTCCTCATCCATAACCCAGGTTACGACCAGCGTCTCAGCATTGATGACTGGATGTTTACCAATGGTCAAGTATGGGGACGTTATGGCGATCACCAGAACTTCGTACTTGAATCATACAATTCAGAAGAGTTCAACAACAGTCAGGTTCTTTATCCCAATGAGGAAGCAGAAGCACTGCCCGCAGGTACATACGTGCTCGAAGTTCAAGGTTACTATCGCGACGGCATCGAGCAGAAGCACCTCGAGAAGGTAATCGCTGGCGAGGAGATCTCACAGCGTGCCCTCATCTTTGCATATTCTGGTAGTGAAGAGTATTATGAGGACATCTCCACTATGTGCGAGACAATGCCTCTCATGCCTATCCACATCGAGGCTAACAAGGTTCCTGGCATCGGCTTCACTTATGGTGGTATGAGCGTGCCTGGCACATACGACGGCCAGCCCATGTCTGCTTGCGAACAGGCTGCTAACGAATACTTCCAGTATGGCCTCTATTGGAACAAGCTTCCTTTCACCATCTCTGAAGATGATCCTGGCCACGTAGCCATCGGTATTGACAAGCAATACTCCGAGGAGAGACTCGGCGGCGACTGGATCGTAATGGACAACTGGCGCCTGAAGTACTATGGCACCAATGTTGAGGATCCTGATGCAATCAACGGCATCGTTTCCGACGAGATCAACAAGGGCACTAAGGCCAGCAAGGGCATCTACAACATGCTTGGCCAGCGTCTGAGCAAGACTCAGAAGGGTGTGAACATTGTTGGCGGCAAGAAGGTTATCAAGAAGTAAGACACCATCTTACCAATCCTATTATCGGGCGAGCTCAGCAGTTTTGTTGAGCTCGCCTTGCTTTCCCACAAAACATGGGCAGTGACGATGGCAAACGACACACGTGATGATGGCAAACGACACACGTGACGTTTGCAAATGACACACGTGACGTTGGGCATTATCACACGTGACGTTGACGAACTTAACACGCCACGTTTATTCGCAAGCTATTTCGCAAACAAAATACCCTCTGTATTTGCGACTTTGTAAAAAAAGTCGTACCTTTACACGCGAAATATAATATATTAACACAATGAATGATAAAAACGTCCTCTTTCTGGCAGCTATGTTGCTCCAATTGCCGCTCTCGGCACAAGAATCACGTATGGTAAAGCCCGACGAGATCAAAGCGACTTCTACCCTCTACGTCAACAACCGAGCTCCCTTACCTGCCAATCCTTTTATCAAACTGGCTCCCGCAGCCGTCGTTCCCCGCGGATGGGTGGGCGAGATGCTGCAAAGGCAGAAGAACGGACTGAGCGGACAGCTCGGAGAAATCAGCGACTGGCTCGACAAGAAGGGCAATGCGTGGCTCGAACCTGGTGGCAGTCACGGCTGGGAAGAAGTGCCGTATTGGCTCCGAGGCTATGCCAACCTTGCTTACATCCTGAACGACAAGGCGTTGCTCGACGAGACAAAGTTCTGGATTGAGGGCATCCTGCGCAGCAGTCAGCCTGACGGTTTCCTCGGTCCCGTCAACGAGAACAAGGGCCGCAGGGAGCTTTGGGCGAACATGCTCGCACTCCAAATCCTGCAGGACTACTATGAGTGGAGCGGCGACGAGCGTGTCATCAAGGTGCTTACGGCATACTACAAGTGGCAGCTTGCCTATCCCGACGAGAAATTCCTCCGCGACTACTGGGAGAACAGCCGCGGCGGCGACAACCTGCTCTCTGTCATTTGGCTCTACAACAGGACTGGCGAGGAATTCCTGCTCGAACTCTGCAAGAAGATACACCGCTGCACAGCCAACTGGATGCAGGAAAGCGGACTGCCCAACTGGCACAACGTCAACGTGGCAGAGTGCTTCCGCGAGCCCGCAGAATGGTACTTGGTAAGTGGCGACAAGGCCGCACTCAAAGCCACATACAACAACTATTGGCTCATCCGACGCATTTACGGACAAGTGCCTGGAGGCATGTTCGGCAGCGACGAGAACTGCCGTCACGGCTACATCGACCCGCGACAAGGCACCGAGACCTGCGGCTTCGTCGAGCAAATGCTCTCGGACGAAATACTCATGGCACAGACTGGCGACCTCCTTTGGATGGAGAACCTCGAAGATGTCGCCTTCAATGATTACCCCGCAGCCTTGACAGAAGACATGCGGGCTCTGCGCTATCTTACCTGTCCCAATCAGGTTCAGGCCGACTCGAACAACCATAATCCGGGCGTTGACAACGGCGGCCCGTTCTTTTGCATGAACCCCTTCAGCAGTCGCTGCTGCCAGCACAACCACTCGATGGGTTGGCCTTATTATGCCGAGAACCTCGTTCTGGCCAGTGCCGACGGCGGAGCTGCCCTGCTCATCTATGGCGACTGCACGGCAAAACTCAAAGTGGCTGACGGACAGGAGGTTGTACTCGACGAACAGACGCACTACCCCTTCAGCGAAGACATCAAGGTTACCGTCTCGGGACTCAAAAAGAAGACGACCGCAACGTTCCCCCTCTACTTTCGCATCCCCACGTGGACCGAGGGCGCACACGTCACGGTGAACGGCAAAACGATTGACTGCAAGGTCAGCAGCGGCCTGCTTCGCATCAATCGCGAGTGGGCAAACGGCGACGAAGTGAAGCTCTTCTTCCCCATGCGTCTCACGAAACGCGTCTGGGCGCTCAACAAGAACTCCGTCTCCATTAACTACGGTCCGCTTACCATGAGCCTCAAGATAAAGGAACGCTACGACGAGAAGGACAGCCGCACGACTGCCATCGGAGATAGTCATTGGCAGGCAACTGCCGACCCGGGCAAGTGGCCGACCTACGAGATTTACGCTGATTCTCCGTGGAACTATGCACTCTCTGGCAACCTCGACGGCATGAAGGTCGAATTCAAGGCTTGGCCCGAGAACAACTATCCATGGAGTCACGAAGGCACGCCCCTCACAGTAAAGGCAAAAGGAGCCCTCGTCGAGGGCTGGGGACAAGACGCAACTGGCCTTTGCCAAATACTGCCTGATATCGATGCACCTCGCGGCAAGAGCGAAGACATCACCCTCATTCCCATGGGAGCTGCAAGGCTGAGAATCAGCGCATTCCCCCCAATGAGATAATGTATCACCCTAAATAACACCACACATCTTATGAGAAAACTATTCCTCTCCGCACTCTTGGCAGTAGCTGCCACAGCATGCGCCCAGACAGCCGAGTTCTTCAAACCCTACAAGGCAACCGACCTTAGGCTGCCCTCTGTACCCTTGATTGTCAATGACCCTTATTTCTCCATCTGGAGTCCGTACGACAAGCTTACCGACGGCACAACTCGTCACTGGACAAACGACGAGAAGCCCATCCTCGGCCTGCTTCGCGTGGACGGCACAACCTACCGCTTCATGGGTGCTCAGCAGGAGTACGTCCTCTCTTCCATTGCCCCCATGTCCGATGAAGAAGCTTGGGAAGGCAAAGTGAGCCGCGACAAGCAGAGTGGCGAGGGCTGGACAAAACCCTCATTCGACGACAGTTCTTGGCGGACAGAAAAAGCCGCTTGGGGCAGCGAAGGCGAGAACATCCGCAGCCGTTGGGGACGTCAGGGAGGTACCGACATCTACATCCGTCGCAACGTCAACCTCAGCGATGCTGACCTCAACGAAGACCTCTATCTGAAGTACAGCCACGACGATGTGTTCGAGCTCTACGTGAACGGCACCAAGGTTGCCGACACAGGCGAAACTTGGGTAAACGGCGTGGTACTCCATGCAGACAACGACATCAAGAAGCTCTTCCATAGCGGCAGCAACACCATCGCAGCACATTGCCACAACACGACAGGCGGCGCCTACGCCGACTTTGGCCTCTTCAAGAACACAAAGCCCAAAGGTCAGGACGTCAAGTTGGCTGAGCAGAAGAGCATCGACGTGCTTGCCACCAACACCTACTACACCTTCTCATGCGGCACAGTTGAGCTCGACCTCGTCTTCACTGCTCCTATGCTCATCGACGACTACGACCTCATCTCCATGCCCATTAACTACATCTCTTATCAGGTAAGGGCAATCGACCAGAAGAAGCACGACGTGCAAATCTTCTTCGGTGCCTCTCCCTTGCTGGCCGTCAATAAGGACACGCAGGCAACCCTCACCACGATTGGCAACGAGGAAGGCGTGCGCTATGTCCGCACAGGCACCGTCGAACAGCCCATCCTCGCTAAGACAGGCGACGGCATCTGCATCGACTGGGGCTACTTCTATATTCCCGCCGTCAACGGACAGGTCATGATGGGTACGCCCTCTGAGATTGAAGATGCTTTCGCACAAAGAGGCAACATCATCCCGCAACGCGGCCAGGGCGGACGCGGCCAGGGCGGACGCGGCGGCATGAATTGGTTCCGCGGCATCACGGCTCGCAAGGCTGCCGATATGCCCGTGCTTGCTTACACCCACGACTTTGGTTCTGTCGAGACTGCCACCAGCTACATGATGATGGGCTACGACGAGATTGAGGACATCGAGTACTTCTACAACCGCTACAAAGGCTACTGGGCACACGGAGGAAGTGTCAGCATCTTCCAGGCCTTCAAGACCATGCAGAGCCGCTACGCTGGCATCATGAATCGTTGCCGCGCCTTCGACAAGATGATCTACGACGACGGCATGAAGTCGGGTGGCAAGGAGTATGCCGAGATACTCTCCGGTTCCTACCGTCACATGATGGCTGCCCACAAGCTCTTTGAAGACAAGGACGGCAACCTGTTATGGTTCTCTAAGGAGAACAACTCCAACGGCTGCGTCAATACCGTTGACCTCACTTATCCCGAAGCACCCATCTTCTTGGCTTACAACCCCGAGCTGCAGAAGGCGATGATGACGTCCATCTTCGACTACAGCCTCTCGGGCCGTTGGACCAAGCCGTTTGCCGCGCACGACCTCGGCCAGTATCCCCGTGCCAACGGACAGGTTTATGGTGGCGACATGCCACTCGAGGAAGCAGGCAATATGATTACCCTCGCTGCCACCATCTGCATGCTGGACGGCAACACATCGTACGTCGAGAAGTACTTCGACATCATGACCACTTGGGCAGACTACCTCGTAGAGAACGGTTTGCACCCCGCCAACCAGCTCTGCACCGACGACTTCGCAGGCCACTGGGCAGGCAACTGTAACCTCGCCATTAAGGCCATCATGGGTGTTGCCGGCTATGCCGAGATTGCCAAGCTGATGGGCAAGGACGACGTTTATAGCCGCTACAATACAAAGGCCAAGGAAATGGCTGCTGCTTGGGAAAGCGAGACAAAAGTAAAGGACCACTACGAACTCGCTTACGGCGCAGGTGCCGACACTTGGAGCCAGAAGTACAACATGGTTTGGGACAAGCTCTGGAAGACCGACATCATCCCCAACAATGCCATGCAGACAGAGGTGAAGTACTACCTGAAGAAGCAGAACAAGTACGGCCTGCCACTTGATGTCCGCAAGGACTACACCAAGAGCGACTGGATTATGTGGTCCGCAGCCATGGCCGACACAGACAAGGACTTCCAAGCCTTCGTCAGCCCGCTCTACAAGTACATCAACGAGACCCCGAGCCGAGTGCCCATCTCCGACTGGCACGACACGAAGACCGGCCGCATGACAGGCTTCAAAGCCCGCTCGGTCATCGGCGGCTACTGGATGAAGGTGCTGGCAGATAAAATGAAATAATTCAACAATTAACGTTAACCGTTAACGCGATGTTGGCGGTTAACGTTAACACTATTAATAAACACGATACCATGGAAACAACGGAAAAGGCAGGCTTCTATCGCCTTTCGTGGTTGCAGCGCATAGGTTATGGTTCAGGAGATTTGGCACAAAACCTTATCTTCCAAACTGTGGCATGTTATCTAATGCTGTACCTTACGACCGTATTGAAAATCAACCCCGCTTTCGTTAGTGGATTGATTCTATCGGTTCGACTCATTGACTGCTTCTGGAGTCCTATCGTCGGACGATACATCGACAATCGCAATCCCAAGTTAGGCAAGTATCGTGCTTACCTTCTTTATGGCGGTATTCCTCTTACCATTGCCGCTTGCCTGTTGATGCTGCCTCAAGCAGCCACATGGTCCATGAGCATGAAGATTGTCTATGCGACAGTCAGCTATACCGTGCTGAGCATGATTTACTCGGTGGTGAACATCCCGTACGGGTCCATTATGGCAAGTATGACGCGTGACAATGATGAAGTACTCAAGCTCACATCCACACGTATGGTCTGCGCCAACATCGGTCAGATAGTTGTTCAGGCAGGTTTTCCAATTGGACTCGCCATCGTCGCCCATACCGTAATCGATTGGAACCAGGCAACTTTCATGGCAATTGGCACTATCCCTGCCTTTGTTATCTTGCCTTCTCTGCCAATGTTAAAGAAGCTCGTGGGTAAGAAGGGACTTTACTATCTGCTCCTCTCGATTGGCTTTATTGGGTTTGTCATCCTGTACTCTGTTGGAAAGTTCTTTGATGTCGAGAGTTGCAACACACTCATTCAGGCAGCAAAAGTTATGACTGGCGTCGGGCTTCTTGTAGGCTCTTTGATGTGGGCGCTTGTGCCTGAAGTCATCACAGAAGCTGAATATCGTACGGGCAACAGACCGGCAGCCACAGTGAATGCCCTTGCAGGTGTTGCTTTCAAGGCTGGCTTCTCAATAGCAGGTTGGATTACGCCATTGGTAATGGGTATGATAGGCTTCAATCTGGCGAGCGAGCAATCTGCTTTGCCAATAAATCCTAAAGCATGGTTTACCGTGACATGTGTCTTCGCCATCGTTGGTTTCTTCCTCTTGCTTCTTTGCTTCCTAGGTTGTAAAGAAAGGATTGCAACTACGCCCGAGAAACCTGTCACATATGGCGAAATGTTTGCTGAGTTCAAGGCCAACAAGTGCCTTCAACTGGTACTAAGCATCTTCGTTGTAGTTTTCCTTGCATCATTCATTAGCGCTCCAGTAAACGCTTATTACACTAAACTGAACGAGTATTCGCCAACCGCACAGAATGCCATCCTGTGGTTTACCTGCATCATCCCAGCCATACTTCTCATTGTCGTAGGATGCCTTATTTATAAGTACCCGCTAACAGATGAGAGACTCGACGAAATAAATAAAGAAATAGAAAAAAGAAGTCAACGCTAACTATGAACGATGAACTAAAAAAACAACGCTATTTATTCCCTTCCGACTATATGGCCGATCCTTCGGTCCATGTGTTTGGCAATCGACTCTACATATACCCTTCTCACGACCGTGAAACAGGAGCTGCCTTCGACGATGACGGCGGGCATTTCCAGATGCGCGACTACCATGTGCTCTCCCTCTCGGGCAATCCCCTTGAAGCCAACGTCACCGACCACGGCGTCATTCTGGATGTCGACCAAGTTCCCTGGGCAGAGAAGCAGATGTGGGACAACGATGTGGTGGAAAAGAACGGTCGCTACTATCTCATCTTCTCGGCTAAGGACTACAATGGTGTATTTCATTTGGGCGTTGCTGTCAGTGAGCAGCCCGAAGGTCCCTTCATCCCTCAGGAGCACCCCATCCGCGGTTCATTCAGCATAGACCCTTGCGTCTTCAAGGACGATGATGGCGAAATATACTGTTACTTTGGTGGCCTTTGGGGTGGGCAGCTGCAGTGGTATCAGACTCCCTCTATGTTGACAAAGGAAGGCATTGATTTGGGCCCCGCTGCTGACAAAAAGACTCAACTCTTCTGTCCAGCAGATGTACCTGCCTTGCCATCGTTTGTGGTACGCATGAGCGATGATGTCCTGCAATTTGCCGAGGCGCCGCATTCTGTCGTTATTGTTGATGAGAACGGCGAACCTCTCAAGGCTGGCGACCCGCATCGGTTCTTCGAGGCATCGTGGATGCACAAGTGGAATGGACGCTACTATTTCTCCTACTCTACTGGCGACAGTCACTTGCTCTGCCTCGCTGTCGGCGACAATCCTTATGGACCTTTCCGTTTCCAGTGCGAACTGTTGCAGCCCGTTGTGGGTTGGACCACCCATCACAGCATTGTACGCTACGAAAACCGATGGTGGCTCTTCCACCATGACTGCATACCCTCAAACAACATCACTCACCTCCGCAGCCTCAAAGTTAAGCCACTGGACGACTCGTTGTTCGAGTAGCCCAACCTAATACTAATTTGAACTTTACCAAGCGAAGACAATCTCGACGAAATAATCAGCAAAAGTCAAATCCTCAGGATAACAACTATCCTTCCATCTGGAAACTCGTTGTCTCCATGCTCTCATTATTGTTGGCTGCCACAGCCACAACACGGGCTAACGACTATCTTTAAATCCAAAGTCACTATTCCATCTATTCGATTGGCCTCGAGGCTATACACGTCAAGGTGCCTCTCTGGGCATACGGACGCGTCAACAACTACTACATTGCCAATGGCAGCTACCTATATTTCAAGTACAAGGGAAGCCAGGACAAATGGTTTGCCGTCTATTTCAAGGCCGACCAAAAGGGAGAAAACGATGTCAACAACGGCAAGGGTAGCGGAGAAGTGTTCATCACGCCCGGCAGAGGTAATATCATCATCACCAATACTAACGACGGTGTCCGACAACAAGTGAACGAGTCGGAAGGCTGGAAAAAGTTTGTGGTGAAACAAGGCGCGGTAGACGACTGCTCGCAGCTCACCTCTCTGGAGTTCGACTGGTATCCTCCTGAAAGCCTCAACGGCAGTGCTGGCGGACAAATACCAGGACCTAACGACTTGGTCGCAGCCTTCTCTGGTGAGACATGTCTGGGAGTGGCACAGTACATTGACGGTCTATACTTCCTTTACATCGCCAATCCACCCAAAGAAGCGAATCAAGCCATTGACATCCGCTACTATTCAGCTACGCTAAAGAATATCTTCGTGGCGAAGAAAGCATTCACTTTCATAGCTGATGAATGTATGGGTTCTGTTTCGGCACCACTTGAACCAAGTTTCCTGAAGATAGATTAACCACAGAAACCGTTTCAACCATACACTATAAAGGAAAATTTTATTCGTATAAGAATCGCTATAACACAATAAGCCCCTTCTCATCGGAAAAAGAGAGAAGGGGCTTGTTGTATTGAGAAATGGATAACCCTTATACAGTGCTGACCCTGAACCAGTTAAGGGCTATCCAGAGAGGGCTACAGGTCTATCGTCACACCACCCATAAAGGTTGCCTTGGGCATCGGGTAGCCGAGGTTGATTTCATACTTTTGGGCAAGCAGGTTCTCACCCTTTGCCCAGATTTTCAACTGCGGACAAATGCGATAGCCAAGTGAGATGTGGAGCAAGGTTGCATCCTCCTGAATGGAATTTGCACCAGTTTGTGTGTAAAGGCCCACAAGCTGTTGAAGTCCTGCAGCAGCACTGAACTTGCCATAAACGCAGTCGGCTCCGATGTAACCCTTGTAGTCGGGAGCGCCCACGATGGGGTTGTCTTGATGAAGATAGCTGTGATTGGTGCTGAGACGCCAATGGTTGCCAGCCTTCCACGCAGCCTCGACCTCCACGCCCATATTGCGGAACTCGCCTGTATTGACCATCGGTGTCATGGGAGCAGGCACGATAATCATGTTGTCTCCATCAATGAGGAAGAGGTTCACACCATAGCTGAGGCGGTCTTCAAGCAAGCGATGACGCCAACTCAGCTCGTAGTTGAGCATGCTTTCAGCACGAAGATCGGAGTTGGCTGTCTTGTAGAGATACATATCCTTGGCTGTCGGATTGCGGAAGCCCTTACTGAACATGAACTTGAATTCGCCTGTTTCGATGGGTCGAACTACGAGTCCTGCCTGCGGAATCCACTCGCCTCCAGCTTGAGAATGGTGGTCGTAGCGAAGTCCTGCACTGAGAGTCACGTACTTAGTTATCTCTTGGCGAACGTCGGCATAACCAGCCACTTCGTTCTCATGAGCATGTGTGCTTTGCATCTTTCGCTGGCCTGTCGTTACGGTTTCACCCGTCTCCTTGTTCTGATACCAAGCATGTCCGTATATGTGCTGGTAGTCAACACCGGCCGTGATGCGGGTTGTGGGAGTTGCCAGAACGCTTTGATACCACGAAACACCTGCTACGGCGTCACGAGAACGGAACAGGTCTGTCTGCGGAGCCTTGCCCATCTCGTAGCCGTCATCAATGCTGTGATTGCCATAATTATTGTAGATGCTGACGGCACCACTTGTCTTATCATAGTGATTCTCCACTACGAGATTGGCCGATCCGCGAGTGATGCTTTGGTCGTTATCGAACTTCAAGGCTGTGATAAGGCCAGGATTGCTGGCGTTGAAGTGTGTGATGTCGGCCATCGCATTTGCGTTCCAATGGTCGGACAGCTTGTAGCCGAGACTGAAGAAGCCGCCATATTGCTCGAATCCCATGTTGGGACGATGGTTGTCCGAGCGTTGGTACTGAGCTGCGACGGTGCTTGTGAAGCGGCCCACACACAGTTGGTTGCTGCCCTCAACCTGTACAGTTCCGTAGCTTCCGGCTCCCGCGTTGATGGTTGTATGCTGGGAAAGTTTGCCATCTTCCTTTGGTTCGAGCTTTCGCGTCACAATGTTCACGACGCCTCCCATCGCGTTTGAGCCGTAAAGCAAAGAGGCAGGACCGCGAAGCACCTCTACCCTATCTGCAATCATCGTCTGGTAAGCGTCTGCTATTCCATGCCCGAAGATGCCCTGATACTGCGGGTGTCCGTCGATGAGAACGAGCATTTGTCCGCTTCCAGAACTGAGTCCGCGAACGTTGATACTGCCCGAGCCACCCGTGCTGACACCATATCCCATAACGCCTCGGCTGGTGACAACAACTCCAGGAACTTCCTCCATGACGGTTGGAAGCACGCTTGTCCGCTCGTTTGCCAAGAGTCGTTCGCGACTGAGGGTGTTGACCGTCATTGGAAGATGACGGATATCCGTGGCAGAGCGGCTTCCAGTGACGACCACTTCGCTCATCTGAGTGGTGTCCTTGATGCCCTCGCTCTGTGTTTCAGCCTGCAGAGAAAGCCCACAAAGGCTGGCGACGAATAGTAATGATGTACGGATGCGCATAATTCTAACTGTTTTGATGTAACAAAGTCAATACCTTATAATTCCGAGTGCAAAGGTATTAATAATGTACGCACGAAGCCAAACCCAGATTTCGCAGAGTGTTACCAAGATTTCCCTGAACGGCTGAGATAGCGGCTGAAATGTGATGTGTTGTCGAAGTTCAGCTTGCTTGCGACCTCTTTTGCCGAGAGTTTCCCATGCATTTGCAAGTGCCTGATTTCCATCACGGTGAACTGCTGAATCCAATAACTTGGGGTTCGTCCGCTCACTTGGGTGGAGACCTTGTGCAGGTGCTTTGGCGTGACGCATAGTTCCCCTGCGTAATAGGCTACAGTCCGATGTTTTCTGTAGGCTCCCGCCTCCAGCAATCTGATGAATCGCGACATGATATCGGCCGACCTTTGAGTGGCCTGCTCGCGTTCAAAGAGAGAGGCGTGAGCGTTCATGACATCAAGATAAAGGGCTCGCATACCCTGCAGAATGGCGTCTCTCCGATAGGCTTCAGGTGTGTTTTCAGAGCGGAAAGCGACATCCTTGAAGTCGTGCTCGACAACAGTTAGCGCGTCACCTTCCAACTTGAAGATGGGGTGCATGAAGAGGTGAAGCCATCCGCAAACGCCATAACTGCTGCGAGGCATGCAATTGGCCTGCCAATCGGCTGGCATCAGAAGCCGATAAAGTTGGCAATCTTCGCTGGGTTGGATGCTGCCAACATGGCTTGCCATAACTATCATGCAACAGCCCGGCTCCAGTTCATGCTCGTGTCCGGAAAAGTGGAGACGGCATGTTCCGGCTGTACAAAGAAGGTGGAGAATCTGTTGTTGCATGAGGTGGTTTGATCTTTTTACCTTTGCAAAAGTACGAAAAAAAAGGCAAACCTACAAACAAAACAGGCAGAAAATGCGAGAGCCAAGTGGAGTCTTTCAGGACATCTCCAGTTACGATTGCAAACATCTAGTGTGACGATTGCAAATTACTAGTGTGAAGTTGGCGATTTACTAGTGTGAAGTTTGCAATTTACTAACGTGACGTTTGTGATTTACTAGTGTGACGTTTTTCCCCGTCAAATTGCTTGCGTGTTTTTTATCCTTTTCGTACCTTTGACTTTGTCGAAGGTACTTGCATTCGGAGGCACATAAAGAAAATTCTTTTCCTTTTCTTT
>Ga0310694_10004664_pt1 | contig 13200 bp, 13 predicted proteins | sample 174DNAGHGhighgp2_FD_203884 | JGI IMG/M metagenome (GOLD analysis project Ga0310694, IMG submission 203884) | Sheep rumen microbial communities from Palmerston North, Manawatu-Wanganui, New Zealand - 1742 DNA GHGhigh gp2 (v2) (version 2) | ecosystem: Host-associated > Mammals > Digestive system...
ATGGTGCCGGATGCATTCTGCCGCCCAACCTTGATAGAGGATTTTAAATTTCGGCAGCATCTTGACGTGCTTCCAAGCGGGGTCTCTCTCCTGCAAATGATTCAAGACCGAACATATCAATATCTTATTATCGTCTCTCATAGGCCGAACGTGATTTTAAGGTTGATGATATCAGCGGCGTTGTAGTTGGCTTTGCCTTTATCGGCATAGTTTCGCCGAACCATTTCAGACGCGGTAAAGCATTTCGCCTCATAGAGGGCAGATTGCAGTTCAAGCCAATTGACCTTGATATCGGTGATATGCAGTCTGTTCTTCGCCATTTCGGCGCAGATGACGATGAATCTCCAATGACCGTCATGGGGGACATTATGCTTCGAACGCTGACTGAAAAAGCGCTTACCGCGTTGAACGATAAAATAACCGTGACCTCTTGATAGCATACCACTGAGGGATATACATTGTTTGCATAAGAATATTTCCATAATGATAACTGATTTTTAATAAAATGAATGATCATTCAATCATTCCATCATTCCATCATTAAATCATTCCATCATTAAATCATTCAATCATTCCATCATTAAATCATTAAATCATTCCATCATTAAATCATTCAATCATTCCATCATTAAATCATTAAATCATTCAGACTTTTAACAGAGTCTAAACGGAGTCTTAACGGAGTCTTAACGGGTGACCGTTTTTCCCTTTTCATCATACAACCGGGCCATGATGTAGCCGCGAAGCGTCACGTATTTCTTGCCGTTGAACCGGTAGTTGGCTTTTCGCCATTCTTGCGCATAACGCTTCTTGTCTTCTTCGCTCATACAGCTGATGATATGGCTCACGTCTGAGAAGCGATTCCGCAGGGCTTTTTCCTTCTCCGATACACGCGTCTTGCGTTCGTAGCCGAACTTGCCGTTTGAGCGTCTCGGCATGAGATAAGCACGTGTCTCGGTCTTTCCGTCCGGACGTTTATAGGTCTTGAACAGCATATTGCCGACCTTGCCGGACATGCTCTTGATGTTTGAATCTAATTCACATTTCATAATGATTGGGATTTTAAAGGGTTAATACTATGTCGGAATGGTATTCCGACGAAACGGACGCTGTTTTACCAATCGCGGACCCATTCCAGTCCGAAGAGTTCCATTGTGGCGCGGGTGCAAAGCTTGTAGGCTCCGTTGTAGCGGACTTGTACGATGTCGCCGCCTTCGTCTCCGCGTAGGAAGACGGGTTGGGGTTCGTCGTGATTGTTGAGATAAAAGAACGGATTTCGCTCTTCGGTAAAAGTTCCGTTCATCTGGTGTTCGTTTAACTCTTTCATGATTGCTTGTTTTTTTGCGCGCGAGAAAGTCTGACTCTCCCAAAGTCGGCGGCAGGCATTCTCTCGATTCAACATTTCTTCCGGAGCGGAAAACAAGAACCAAAAATCCATGAAATCCAAATTTTCCTCCGTCTTCTTTTCTTCTGTACGCGCGTCCTGCGCGGAAGAAGATAGTTGATTTTCGTTCATATTATTTATAATTATAGGGGGGTTATTAGGGGGGAGTACATTTTGTACCAAAGTTGGTTCATTTTGTACCAAAGTTGGTTCATTTTGTACCAAAGTTGGTTCATTTTGTACCAAAGCGAATAACTTTTCATCGCGCTTCTCTATTAACCCCAAATTTAACAATTTTTGTATAGCCCGTATAACGGTAGGATGAGAAATGACGAAAGGCATAGCGGCGGCGAGTTCGCGATAATTGCCGTACCATCCTCTGCCTGCACGGGTGCATTTGAGGATAGCGGCAAAGATACACGCCTCGTTGGCATTGAGGTTGCAGCCGCGGTGTTGCTTATCGTCGAGAAGGAGTTTCATGCTAAAGGGTTATTAAATCTCCATACCTGATCAAGGCTGACAAAATTGAGGACGGAGAAGGAGCGCCACTCGTTTTTATCGAGATCGAAATAAGGGATGGCTTTTACGGTGTCTTCCCACACACCTTCAGGGAAAGGTTTCGGTGCCTTATCAACGGGAATAAGTGACGGTGCACGTGTACCGAGGGCTTGCCGGAAAGTGCCGTCTTTCTTGCGGTAGGTGAAGCGTGCGAAGCCGTTGGAGATGGCATCGCGGAAGGACTCGAACCACCATGCGGTGGAGAGGGCAAAAGACATGTTCCCGTTGGCGGGATGTTCATTTTTAAGATAGTTAGCTGTGCGCATCAGTCGGCGCAGTTTGTTGATGTCGTTAGGCATAAGATAATAATGATTTAATGATGGAATGATTTAATGATTGAATGATTGAATGATTAAAACTCGCGGTGCCGCGTGAAGTCGCGATCCATGTTGGTGTCTTGGGCTTCGATTCTGAAATTAGTGACGAAGAACTGAAAATCAATCTCCTTCATGTTGAAGAAGTTCTTGGCGACCTCGGGCGGCATCTCGTTGGTGCGCATACCCATCTTGCGGAGTGCTTGCAGTCTTTTCGACCGGCGTATGTTTTCTTTGGGAGAGACCTGTTCGAGGTTGCGCGCCCGATAATCGAGTACGTTGCCGTTGAGGTGGTCAATCTGCATGCCGGGTTGCCTCGGTCCTATCCATGCCTCGTAGATGAGGATATGGCAGTACTTATTGCCAAAATTGCGCATTATGGGATAGTCACAGCCTCGCTTGCCGTTATGGCAATGCCTACCGGCTGTCCAGCGGCTTGGTGGAAAGCGGTGTTGAACTTGATGGACAGAACGGCGAGAGACGGAAAAGAACCGTCCGTCAGACGCGCAATAGAGCTGCATGTTTCCGTACCGCGGTGCGTTACATCGGCGGAGAAGAACCTCTTCGCCGGTTGATGGAATGGTGTGGATGAATTCCACGGGTGGTAAAACTTCCCCTTGCTCAGGGTGGGAAAATTTAAACGACCGTAGAAAATGAGCAATTCAAAGTTTACGATTTTTAAGATTTTGATGTTTATGTGCGCGGTGATAATGACCGCTTGCAAACCGTCTCCAAAACCCGTGACGGTTAGTAAATCTCTCTTTTACAATCCCGACTCCCTATTATATTGGGCACAGCGCGCGTACATGCACGATGACCCGCAAGGCTTGTATATCACCGGCGCGGCCGCGTTTCTGCGAATCCAAGATCCTGACTTCCCCGATAGTTGCACCACCGTGCCTATCGAGGAAGCGCGTATAATGTTGCTTCGCGCAGCAGAGCTCAATGAGCCTAACGCCAAGCAACTTATTCATTGTCTCCGGTCGGAGGGATGTTGGGGAGAACAAAATGAATAAATAATGCCATGGCAAAATACGATTTGGATATTCGTGAAGAGTCTATTAAACTCAAAGTTGCTAAAGACTGGTTTAGTAACTATGATACGACGCAAATCAAAGGAAATATTGACTTTAGTGTCTGCGTACCTACCGAGCCCGGACAGTTAGAACTATTCGATCTTGATTTCTTCCTTTGGGCGGAAGCTAAAAAGGGTAATAAAGAAGACATCGACGATTCACTAGTGCAACTCATTATTACCATAATGAAGGCACGCACATATAATGACTATTTGCCACCCAAATACCTAGGTGCCTTTGATGCCGAGAAAATCGCTTTTATACCTTATGACGACAAACTACAGCGCCAAGTTATATATGACCAAGTTTTAGAAAATAAAATAGATTGGACAAAAATAACCCCTTCCGATCATGGCTCTGAAGAATTTGCATTAGTAAAAAAGAAAGCATATGATATCTTATCAAATAATAAGTCACAATATGACTTTGTAAAAGATGAGAAGGAGTTACGACAATTCATAAAGAAAAATTTTGTTGCAAAGACTGGCACCAACAAAATCAACATCACCCTTAATCGAATGACATCTATTTTTAATAGATGGCTGGAAGAGGTTAAGCCTACAATCAATGTGCCTTGGCCGGATTTAGCCAAAGAAAATATCCTGCCCGCTGATTTTTTCTTAGCGGATGCTATTTCAAAAGATAATTATTCCCTTGGCAGGACATTACAGGTGTTACTTCATTCTAATTCATATCAGATAAAGTTAAAACACAAGATAGGAAGCTTATATAAAGATTTCTTAAGTGAGGGTTTTGAATTTACAGACAACCAAAAAGCACATAAAACATTCTGGAACAAATATAATCGCCCTCCGCGCCGTAAGGAAAGAGAGGCAATGCAAGCTCGGCGTGACTTGCTAATTGAGCCTGACAGACGCGAGAGAAAAGGAGCATTCTTTACTCCTCACCAATGGGTAGATTTAAGTCAGGAATATTTAGCAAATATGCTAAATAAAGACGGACAAAATTGGCAGGAAGAATACTATATATGGGATTGTTGTGCCGGTACAGGAAATCTCTTGTTTGGTCTGACTGAAAAGGAACGTATTTTTGCTTCTACTTTAGACGAAGCCGACGTCACTTATATGAAGACACAAGATAACCTATTACCTGCGCATGTGTTCCAATTTGATTTCTTGAATGATGACCTGCAAGGCGACAAAGTGCCCGAGGATCTTAAACGCATCTTAAAAGACCCAGAGGAACGCAAAAAACTCGTCATTTATATTAATCCACCATACGCGGAGGCAACTGGATTTGGTGATAAATGTAAGCCAAATGTAAGTTCAGGGACAATGGTATATACAAAGTATAAAAACCTGATAGGAGCCGCAATAAAAGAATTATTTGCACAATTTTTCATTCGAATATACCAAGAAATTCCAGGCGCGACGCTTGCAGAATTTTCAAAGTTGAAAATTCTGCAAGCTCCAACGTTTAAGAATTTCAGGTCGATATTTAAAGCTAAACTACTCAGTTTATTCATTGTACCTGCTGATACATTCGATAATGTGAAAGGTCAATTCCCCATTGGATTTTATATTTGGGATACAAAACAAAATGAATCTTATTCTTCCTTTGAAGCTGACGTCTACGACAATAAAGGGAATTACATTCAAAAGAAGAAGACGGAGGTTGTTTATGAAGAAAAGTTGATAAACAAATGGCTTAGAGCGAATTATGACAAGGAGAATAATCCGATTGCATTCTTGCGTTTCGTTCCAAATGATTTTCAAAGTAATAGAGGAGTATTTATTACTTTATCCCCTAAGGAAAGTGATGTAAGAGAAAGTCGTATTACTCCTATTACTAAAAATAATTTGGTTGTTATTTCCATATATAATGCTGTCCGTAAAGTTATCCCTGCATCCTGGTTAAATGACCGCGATCAATTCCTTTGGCCGAGGAAGGTATGGAAAGAAGATAGAGAGTTCCAAACGGACTGCCTGGCTTTTACGCTATTTAACAATAATATCCAATCTGAAGGCACAAACCATTGGATTCCTTTCAAAGAAAAAGAGGTGAAAGCACCGATGCTTTTTGAGTCGCATTTCATGTCGGACTTCATAGCGGGAAAAATAAAGCCAGACGTACAAGATACTCTCTTTGGTGCAGAGGATAGTCTCATTCCTACAGAGCCTATCCAATTTTCTCCGGAAGCTCAGGCTGTTATGGATGCAGGCATGGAACTTTGGAAATATTATATGTGGCATAAAGATGTAAACGTTAACGCCTCGTACTACGACATCCGCCGTTATTTCCAAGGAGAGAAGAACGGCAAAATGAACCCGGATAGCGACGACCCTACATATATGCGCTTATGGGGAAATATCAAAGAAGCACTCAAAGTGCTCGCTAAAAAGATTGAACCGAAAGTATATCTGTATGGTTTCCTCTTAGACGAAACCACTCTGCCAGAAGATGAACCGGAGGAGGTCGCTGAGATGCCCAAAAAGAAACCCGAAAAGATAGCAAAAGCCAAGACAAAGAAGGATACTAAAACCCAAACGATCATCAATTACGGCACAATAAATTTCAATGATAATAGCAAAAATTTCCGCTTAGATTGATTTTTATTTGCATATTTCAATTAAAAGCAGTAATTTTGCACCCGATTTCGTCAGCTCTTAGACGCTAAATAGGAGGACATATTTAATTCAAGGCATATTCCTTTACCAACCAAGCGGCAAACTTATTTAACGAAAAGAAATATGTCCCAGTTATCCGTGTTTTGCATGGGTAGGTGGGGCATCGTTATGGGTTGCCGCCCTGGTTGGTTGTCCCACTTATCTGTGCTTTTTTATGCCAAATAATTAAGCCATGAGTATCAACATAACGAATTTAGGTGGAGTCGTCAATTACCATGACAACCACAAAGAAATTACCATTCACAACGCAGGAAATACGTCTGAGATCGTCCGTAAATTCATGGCGGACGATGTAGAACCGGTTGAAGAAGCATCCGAGCAGGTAGATTCTATTATCTTTACCAAGAAAGCCAAAGTAGAACACAAAGAATCGTACATCATCGCCGCTCTGCAAAAGTCCGTACAGGGCCGCAAGGACAAGACCCGTGCTTTCGTTCAAGAACTGCACGACTGGCAGAACCAAGCCTACGTGGATGCGCACTATAATGCGCGAGTGATGTACGATGAATTGGAAAAGTTAATGCCGATTTCCTTCGGCTATGATGGGTTCAAGCGGCTCTATAACAACTCACGAAACTAATCCCGTTTTATTCCCGTTTCGTTCCCGAAAATCCCGAAATAATCCCGCCAATCCCAAACGAGTCCCGAAATTCGAGGCTCGTTTTTTTTATGCATACCTTTGCATCGTTTTTGGGAGACAAACCATCCCTCCCAGGAGCGTTGTAAAAATATGTCAATTATTAAGATAAACTCTGCTCAACCTAAACGGTCGTTTTAATTGACTATGTTCAAATTCGTCGCAAAGGTACAACTATTTTTTGACATATGCAAGAAAAAGTAAAACTTTTTCGATTGATGATTTATGATTGAAGCTATTTTTGTGAAAAGGTAGCCGTAAAGGTCTAAAGAAATTAAAAATTGTTACGTCCGCTATCGTGCAAACAGCAATCTTTAGCCGCAAAAAACCAAATTATGCAAGCATTTTCGATTTTTTTGCAACCAAATCTTGCACATTTGAATAATTTGTAGTAAATTTGCAGTCCAAATGCAAATGAGTATGGCAAAGATTGTTGTTTTTACGGGAGCAGGGGTGAGTGCCGAGAGCGGTCTCGGTACGTTCCGCGACAGCGACGGACTATGGGAGCACTACCGCGTAGAGGATGTATGCACGCATGAAGCATGGCTGCGGAACCCTCAGTTGTGTGTGAAGTTCTACAACGACCGTCGTCGTGACACATTGAATGCGCAGCCTAATGCGGCGCATGTGGCGATCGCCAAGTTGCAGCAGGCGTTCCCTGACACGCGTATCATCACGCAGAATATTGATGACTTGCACGAGCGTGCGGGTGCGAAGAACGTGGTCCATCTGCATGGCGAAATCACCAAACTGCGTTCGGAGAACGATGAACTGGCTACGGTTCCTCTCGAGGGTTGGGAGCAGCATTACGGAGACCGTCATCCGGACGGTTCGTTGCTCAGACCGTATATTGTGTTCTTCGGAGAGAGTGTGCCTTATTTTGATGAGGCCTGTAGGATCGCTTCTACTGCGGATATCATGATTGTGATCGGCACGAGTCTCAATGTTTATCCGGCGGCGTCTTTGCTGCATTATACCAAACCGGGTATTCCCATTTATTTTGTGGATCCGGGTCAACCGGAGTTCGGCGTATGGGCGGACAAGATCACCCATATCAAGAAAAAAGCGACGGAAGGAGTGCCGGAGCTTGTGGACAAGCTCATTGATGGAATGATGGAATGATGGAATGTTGGAATGATTTAATGATGGAATGATTTAATGATGGAATGATTTAATGATGGAATGATGGAATGATGGAATGATTTAATGATTTAATGATGGAATGATTTAATGATTTAATGATTTAATGATGGAATGATTTAATGATGGAATGATTTAATGATGGAATGATGGAATGATGGAATGATTTAATGATTTAATGATGGAATGATTTAATGATGGAATGATTTAATGATTTAAGATTTTAGGATATATGAGTAAAGCATTATTAATGATTTTAGATGGCTGGGGACTTGGCCATAAGGACAAAGCGGATGCTATCCATTGTACGTCCACGCCCCACTGGGACAAGTTATTGGAGACGTATCCCAATTCACAGTTGCAAGCGAGTGGCGAGAATGTAGGTCTGCCTGACGGACAGATGGGTAACTCGGAGGTGGGACACCTCAATATCGGTGCCGGTCGTGTGGTGTATCAGGACCTGGTGAAGATCAACAGAGCCTGCAAGGACGGCAGTATTCTGGATAATCCGGAGATCAAAGCGGTCTTTTCCTACGCCAAAGAGAACGGGAAGAAGATCCATTTCATGGGTCTGACATCCGACGGAGGTGTACACTCGAGCCTTGAGCATCTCTTCTACCTCTGCGACATCGCAGCCAAATACGGCTTGCAAGGCAGGACGTTTATCCATTGTTTCATGGACGGCCGTGACACCGACCCGCGTTCCGGTATCGGCTTTATCGACCAGTTAGAGGCGCATTGTGCAAAATCAGCCGGTGAGATCGCTTCTATCATCGGTCGTTTCTATGCCATGGACCGCGACAAACGCTGGGAGCGCGTCAAAGTGGGATATGACCTGCTCGTGAACGGGAAAGGTGAAGCTTTCGAGTCGATGCACGCAGCGATGCAAGCCAGCTATGATGCGGAAGTAACGGATGAGTTCATCAAGCCGATCGTGCATGTCCGCAACGGCAAGCCGTTAGCTACTATCGAAGAAGGCGATGCGGTTATCTTCTTCAACTACCGTAACGACCGTGCCAAAGAGATTACGATCGCTCTCACCCAACAGGATATGCCGGAGAACGGTATGAAGACCATTCCGAATCTCCATTACTGCTGCATGACGCCGTACGACTCTTCTTTCCGTGGACTGCATATCCTCTTCCCGAAAGAGAACGTAACCAATACCCTCGGTGAGGTGGTTAGCAAGTTGGGCCTCAAGCAGTTACGTATTGCGGAGACGGAGAAATTCGCGCATGTCACATTCTTCTTCAACGGCGGTCGTGAGGCGGAGTTTGAGAACGAAGACCGTATCCTCATTCCTTCGCCGAAAGTGGCCACGTATGATCTTCAGCCGATGATGTCGGCTCCGGAAGTGACCATCGCCTTGCGTGATGCGCTGAACAGTCAGCAATACGACTGCATCATCCTCAACTATGCGAACGGCGACATGGTGGGGCATACAGGAGTGTATAATTCCATCCAGCAGGCTATCACGGCGATCGATATATGCGTGAACGAGACCGTAGAAGCCGCCTTGCGTAATGATTATGAGATTATTATCATTGCCGACCACGGTAATTGCGACAATGCCATCAATGCCGACGGCACGCCGAACACAGCCCATTCGCTCAATCCCGTTCCGTTTGTATATATCAGTAAGGAACATACGCGTGCTCGCGTGGAGAACGGTATCCTGGCGGATGTCGCTCCGTCCATCTGTCATATCATGGGAATCCAGCAGCCGGAGGAGATGACGGGACATAGTTTAATCAATGATTAAACAGTTGAGAGTTTAAAGTTTAGAGTTTAGTGAAAAAGAAAAATGCAAAAAAGAAAGCGGCCCGAAGGGGTCGCTTCTTTGTTGATGACAACAAGAGATTACTCTGCTACAGCCTCAGCAGGAGCCTCAGCAGGAGCCTCTACAGGAGCCTCAGCAGGAGCTTCAGCTTCCTCAGCTGCCGGCTCTTCAGCTACTACCTCTACAGCAGGAGCCTCTTCAGCCTCAGCACATTTTTGCTCGCAGCACTTGTTGCCGCAGCTCATTGCAGCGAAAGCAACAGCTACGATAAGAAGCATCTTTTTCATACGATAAAATGTTTTTTAAGCTTAAAAATTATGTTATGTCTTCGCCTTTTTGCGAAAAACGGTGCAAAAATACAAACTTTTTTGCATATATCCAAAAAAAATTGTACTTTTGCGCAATATTTTTGAATTTTTATGGGAAAAAGAGCTGTTTTTGATAAATCTGACGTCAAATTTTTAGGTTGGAACGTCTTTTTGGCCATTTTGATAGGGGGTCTCCTCCTGGTCGGATTAATTGTTTGGTTGCGTCAATATACCCAACACGGCATCGAAGTGGAGGTGGAAGACGTACGTGGAATGGTGCTTGCGGAAGCGGAACCGGTCTTGGAAGCCGAAGGGTTGCGGCTGATCGTGGTGGACTCTACGTATTCGGATAAGGTGCCGTTTGGCACGATTGTTGAGCAGGATCCTAAAGCGGGTAGTCATGCCAAGAACGGTCGTGCGGTATATGTGACCATCAATGCCACTACGAAACGCCGTATCACCATGCCGGACTTGGAGGATATCAGTTACCGGCAGGCCGAGACCACCTTGCGCGGCTTGGGTCTGCGCGTGGATACGGTATATGAATACAGGCCGTCCACCTACCGCGATCTGGTGTTGGATGTGTTGTCAGATACCGGAAGCATCCACCCCGGAGACAAGGTGACGGTAGGCACGCGTGTGCGGCTGGTAGTCGGTTTCGGCAGAGGAACGGAGCAGGTTACAGTGCCCAATGTCATCGGCTTGACCCTGAAGAATGCGCGTAAACTCCTGTTGAACCGCCGTCTGACGGTAGGGGCGGTACATTATGACGACCCGGATGCAGAGGCGGAAGGAATCACGCAATATGTCTATAGCCAGACTCCCGCGGCCGGACGCAGACTATTGGAAGGAGAGACAGTGATGCTCCAACTGTCCGGCGATCCCGATAAAGCCATGAGTGGCGGAAGCGATAATAACGATGACAGTTGGTTCTGAGATGACCAATGACGAAACCCAAATAACGAATGTCGTCGAAGACGACGTGCTATGGGAGCGTTGGCGCTGTGAGGTGGACAAGGGTCAAGGCAAAGAGCGCATTGACAAATACCTCGCGGAGCACATGACCAATACCAGCCGGAACCGTATCCAGACGGCTGCGGATGCAGGGAACGTATGGGTGAACGGCAGTCCGGTGGCATCCAACTATCGCATCAAACCCGGCGATATCATTCAGGTGCTTCTGGACCATGAGCCGCATGATTTTACCATCACGCCGGAGAACATACCGCTGCATATCGTTTATGAAGACGATGACCTGATGGTAATCAACAAACCCGCGGGGTTGGTCGTTCATCCCGGGCACGGCAACTACGATCACACCTTGCTGCATGCCCTCGCATGGCACTTTAAGGTACAAAGTGACAAAGGACAAGGGACAATTGATATCAATAATCCTGATATCGGCCTCGTGCATCGTATAGACAAAGACACGTCGGGTTTGTTGCTGATTGCCAAGACGCCGGAGGCGAAGGCGCACCTCGCCAAACAGTTCTTCGATCATACGACCGAGCGCACCTATAACGCGCTTGTGTGGGGTACTTTCAAAGAGGACAGCGGAACGATAGAAGGCGCCTTGGCGCGCGATAACCGCGACCGTACGATTTATAAGGTATGGGATTTGGAAGAATGTCCGCAGGCCAAAGAAGCCGTTACCCATTGGCGGGTACTCGAGCGTTTCATGTATGTGACGCTTGTGGAATGTCGCCTGGAGACCGGACGTACGCATCAGATCCGCGTGCATATGAAGCATATCGGTCATCCGCTTTTCTCTGACGAGAAGTATGGCGGCTGCGAAATTCTCAAAGGTCTTCGCACGCAGAAATACAAGCAGTTTATAGAGAACTGTTTTGCCCTTTGTCCGAGACAGGTCTTACACGCGCGTACCTTGGGATTTACCCATCCGCGTACCGGAGAGCGGATGTTCTTTGATAGCGAATGGCCGGAAGACATGACGAACCTAATCAATAAATGGAGGAACTATGAACCGAATACTTTGGGTTGATGACGAGATAGACTTGTTGCAACCGTACATTATTTATTTGAAAGAGAAGAACTACGATGTCGTTACTGCCAGTAACGGCGAGGATGCGTTGGAAGTTTTCAGTCATCAGCATTCCGCTTTCAGTATCGTCTTCCTGGACGAGAACATGCCGGGAATGACGGGACTGGAAACGCTTCAGGAGATCAAACGTCTGCATCCCGAAGTACCGGTGGTTATGATTACCAAATCGGAAGAGGAGCATATCATGGAGCAGGCTATCGGCGAGAAGATAGCCGATTATCTGATCAAGCCGGTTAATCCCAGCCAGATACTCCTGTGCCTCAAGAAGCATATCCATCAGCAGGCGATTGTCAGTGAGCAGGTACAGCAGAACTACCGTCAGGAGTGGAGTGATATATCCTATATGATAGACACCGCCACGACGATTGAGGAATGGCAGGCTATCGAGCGCACGCTCAGCAAATGGGATATCGAACTGGAGAACAGTTCCATGCGTTCGCTCATTGAGGACCAGCGCACCCAGGCCAATGCCGCTTTCGCCAAATGGATCGCCAAGAACTACGTTTCGTGGTTTGGGAATACAGACCAAATTACTCGTCCCATCATGTCCCCGGACGTGATGAAGCATTCCGTGTTCCCGTTGCTGGACAAAGGCGAGAAAGTGCTGCTGTGCGTTATCGATAATTTCCGGTACGACCAGTGGAAGACTATCCAGCCGCTTATCAGTGAGTTTTATACCATCCGTTCGGAAGAGCAGTACACCTCTATCCTTCCGACGGCCACTCAGTATGCCCGCAATGCCATTTTCTCCGGTCTTCTGCCGCTGCAGATTCAGACCATGTATCCGCAATATTGGGTGGAAGAAGGAGACGAAGAGAGCAAGAACCAGTATGAGAAAGAACTGGTCCGGACGCTCCTTGACCGCTACCGCCGCCGCGAGACATTCAATTACTGGAAAGTGAACGAGAGTGATTTCTGCGAGCGCGTGATAGCCCAACTCAAAGGTGTGCAGACGCCGCTCAATATTGTCGTATTGAATTTCATCGATATGCTGTCCCACTCACGTACTGAGAGTAAGATGATGCGCGAGTTGGCGAATGATGAAGCGGCTTACCGCAGCCTTACCCTCAGTTGGTTCCGCCACTCGCCTACCTATGAGTTGTTGCGCCGTGCGGCAGAGTTGGGATTCACCTTGGTTCTTACTACCGATCATGGTACCACGCGTGTCAAGAATGCCGTGCAGATCATCGCCGATAAAAACACCAACACCAATATCCGTTATAAAGTGGGCAAAGCGCTCAACTGTGCGTCCAAGAATGTGTTCTCCATTGAGCAGCCCAAGCGTGTCGGGCT
>Ga0310694_10004665_pt1 | contig 13199 bp, 13 predicted proteins | sample 174DNAGHGhighgp2_FD_203884 | JGI IMG/M metagenome (GOLD analysis project Ga0310694, IMG submission 203884) | Sheep rumen microbial communities from Palmerston North, Manawatu-Wanganui, New Zealand - 1742 DNA GHGhigh gp2 (v2) (version 2) | ecosystem: Host-associated > Mammals > Digestive system...
AAGAAAAGGTAAGGTCGATAAAAAAACTGTTAGTGCAACATTTGATGATACTATAACACCTGAGGTAATTACTAACGATGAATATATTAATAGATATGGCTGGTTACCATTTCAGGTATTTGGTTATATAGTTAATAAAGATACATTGAAAGAAGATATTACAATTAAAGAAAATGATGATAAATCATTTGATTTAAAAATAGCCTTAAAGCCTGAATCAGATGCTGCATTTTATTATAAAAGAGAAATAGGTACAAATGCTAAATCACCTAAGGATCCTGAATTTGTAGCTATTGATATAGAAATTAATATTAATGATAACTTTACTATTAATACTGTTAAATTTGAAGAAGAATATAAGGTAGTATCAGGTGATTTTTCATTCGTTGGTGCAGTAGATACTAAAACATCTATAGTTGATACATATAATTATACAGATGTTAAATTTAATGAAGATTATTATAAATATTTCAAAAATAAAATAAGTGAAAGTTAAAACGACATGATTGCCGTTTTTCTTTTTTTTTTAGGTTAATTATTGTATAATTAACTTAGCGAGGTATTTTATGTACGATATTATAATTATAGGTGCAGGAGTTATTGGTACTGCAATCGCTAGGGAATTATCCAAATATAAGGGTAATTTTTTAGTGCTAGAAAAAAACAATGATGTTTCTTGTGGAACAACTAAGGCAAATTCAGGTATAGTTCATGCCGGATTTGATGCTGAGGTAGGAACTAAAAAAGCTTTTTTTAATGTGCTTGGAGCCAAAATGTATCCTAGTTTAGCAAAAGAATTAAATTTTCCATTTAAACAAAATGGAGCCTTTGTTTTAGCTTTTGACGATGATAAAGAAGGTATATTAGATAAACTAATGGAAAGAGCTAAGCTAAACGGAGTAGAAGGCTGTAGTATTTTATCGGGAGATGAAATAAGAAAAATGGAACCTAATGTTAGTAAATATGTTTCTAAAGGATTATATGCAAAAACATCAGGTATTGTATCTCCTTATGAAATGTGTATAGCATTAGCTGAAAATGCATATAACAATGGAGTGAATTTTGAATTTGAAAAAGAAATTATAAATGTTAAAAAAGAAAATGATTACTTTGTTATTGAAGCTAAGGATGGCGCTATTTATAAAACAAAGGTATTAGTTAATGCGGCAGGCTTACATTCTGATGAAATAAATAATATGTTATCTAACCATAAATATCATATTACACCAAGAAAAGGTGAATATATGTTATTAGATAAGGAATATTCTTTTTATACAACAAAAACATTATTCCAGTTACCTACAAAAATGGGTAAAGGTATATTAGTTGCTCCTACATGTCATAGTAACATTTTAGTAGGACCAACCTCAAAAGATGTCATGGATAAAGATAATACATGGACAACCTATGAAGGATTAGAAGAAGCATGGGCTAAAGGACTATTAAGTGTACCATCTTTAACAAAAGGCGGTATTATTACTCAATTTGGTGGAAATAGAGCACACGAAGATGGTGGAGATTTTATTGTTGGATTTAGTAGTGATGTTAAAGGCTTATATAATTTAGTGGGAATAGAATCACCAGGTCTTGCATCTGCACCTGCAATTGCTAAATATAGTGTTGATGAAATAAAAAATTATTTATCATTAGAAATAAACGATAAATTTAATCCTAATAGAGAAGCTATTAAAAAGATTTCAAATATGAATCCAAGCGAATTAGAAAACCTAATTAAAGAAAACCCATTATATGGTCACGTTATCTGTAGATGTGAGGTAGTAAGTGAAGCTGAAATAGTTGAAGCAATCCATCGTTTCCCGCATGCAGTCGATTTAGATGGAATAAAAAGAAGAACACGTGCTGGAATGGGAAGATGCCAAATGGGTTTTTGTACTCCAAAAATAATGGAGATATTAGCAAGAGAACTTAAGATTGAAATGAAAGATGTCACTAAAAAGGGCAAGAATTCAAAGCTTATAGTATCTTCAATAAAGGAGTAGTGATTATATGGATGTTAAGATTTTAATCGTTGGTGGAGGTCCTGCAGGACTTGCGGCAGCAATAAGTGCATATGATAAAGGTGAAAAAGATATTTTAATATTAGAAAGAGAAGATAGATTAGGTGGTATTTTAAACCAATGTATCCATAATGGATTTGGTCTCCATACTTTTAAAGAAGAATTAACAGGACCTGAATATGCAGCTAGATTTATAACTGAAGTTAAAAAAAGAAATATAAAATATTTATTAAATACAACAGTTATTAGGTTGGATGATAATAAACATGTTGTTGCCTTAAATGAAGATGGTGTATTAGAAATAAATGCTAAAGCAATTATTTTAGCCTGTGGATGTAGAGAAAGACCAAGAGGAGCTATTAATATTGCTGGTTCTAGATGTAGTGGTATTTATTCAGCAGGTACTGCTCAAAAGCTTGTAAATATTGATGGATATATGCCAGGACGTGAGGTTGTAATACTTGGTAGTGGCGATATTGGTTTAATAATGGCAAGGCGTATGACATTTGAAGGCGCTAAGGTTAAGGCAGTTTTAGAATTAATGCCATATTCTAGTGGCTTAAATAGAAATATAGCTCAATGTCTAAATGATTTTGATATTCCTTTAAGATTATCTACAACTGTAGTCGAAATATTAGGAGAAGAAAGAGTTGAAGGCGTAGTAGTAGCTAAAGTAGATGAAAAGCTAAGACCTATAATGGAAACAAAAGAAGTTATTAAATGTGATACATTATTGTTGTCTGTAGGATTACTACCTGAAAATGAATTAGCTAGATCAGCTAATATTGATATTTCAACAATCACTAAGGGAGCTAATGTAGATGATATGCTAATGACAAGCATTCCTGGTATTTTTGAATGTGGTAATGTATTACATGTTCATGATTTAGTAGATTTTGTATCGCTTGAGGCAAAAAAGGCAGGAGAGAATGCAGTAAAATATGTAAATAGTAATGATTTTACAAATTACGATAAAACATTAGTTGAAGTATCTGGTGGAGTAAGATATGTAGTTCCTGAATTCATAATAAAAAATAATGATTTTGATTCAATTTCATTAAAGCTTAGAGTATCTAATGTGTATAAAAATACATATCTTGAATTATCTTGTGATGATGAAATCATTTATTCAAAGAAAAAACAAATATTAACTCCTGGTGAAATGCAAAGTATTGATTTAAAGCCTGAAGAGGTAAAAAAGCTTAGAGAAGCAAAAAATATTAAGGTTTATTTGAGGTGATTATGAAAGAATTTATATGTATAAGCTGCCCAATGGGCTGCAATTTAAGTGTAGATGATAAAGATAAATCTAATATTATTGTTATAGGTAATACCTGCCAAAGAGGTAAAATTTATGGTATTAATGAGGTAACTAAACCTAAAAGAATGGTTACATCAAGTGTAAAGGTAATTGGAGGTGCTGATTTAGTTGTATCAGTAAAAACTAAAGAAGCTATCGATAAAAGTTTAATATTTGATGTATTAAATGAACTAAAAAATATTGAAGTAAAAGCACCAATTAAAATTGGTGATATAGTTATTGAAAATGTATTAAATTCGGGAGTCGATATAGTGGCATCAAGAAATGTAGGTGAAAAGAATGAAAGATAAATATATATTAGCCCTAGATCAAGGTACTACATCATCTAGAGCGATTGTATTCAATCATAAAGGTGAAATCCTTGGCATGGCTCAGGAAGAATTTAACCAAATTTATCCTAAGCCAGGCTGGGTAGAGCATGAACCAAAAGAAATATTATCTAGTGAGCTTGCCTCATCCTTACAGGCTGTAATTCGTGCTGGTTTAACTATGTCTGATATTGCAGCAATAGGTATAACAAATCAAAGAGAGACAACTATTTTATGGGATAAATTAACTGGTCAGCCTGTATATAATGCGATTGTATGGCAATGTAGAAGAACAGATGAATATTGTAAGGAATTATTAAAAATAGATGGCTTAAATGAAAAAATCCATGAAAAAACAGGTCTTAAAATTGATGCATATTTTTGTGCTACTAAGATTAAATGGATTTTAGATAATATTCCAAAGGCAAAAGAATTATTAAGTGAAAATAGATTATTATTTGGTACAGTTGATACATATTTATTATGGCATTTAACTGGTGGTAAGGTATTTGCTACAGATTATACAAATGCATCAAGAACATTGCTTTTCAATATTAAAGAATTAAAATGGGATGATGAATTATTAGATTTATTTAAAATACCTAAGGAAATATTACCTGAAGTTTATCCATCAAGTCATTTATATGGATATACTGATGTTTCTAAATTTGGTGCATCTATTCCTATTACAAGTATTGTTGGAGACCAACAAAGTGCTCTTTTTGGTCAGCTTTGTATAAATAAAGGTGATATCAAAAATACATTTGGTACAGGATGCTTTATGTTAATGAATACAGGAGATGAAATGATTAAATCAAAACATGGATTAATCACATCACTTGCTGCATCAGTTGAAGGAGAAAAACCTGGCTATGTGCTAGAAGGTTCTGTATTTATTGGTGGTGCTGCAGTTAAATGGCTAAGAGATGAAATGCGTCTAATTAAAAATTATAAAGATATAGATACATATTGTAATAGCATAAATGATACTGATGGAGTATATGTTGTACCTGCATTTACAGGCCTTGGTGCTCCATATTGGGATGGAGAAGCAAGAGGTATAATAACAGGTATTACAAGAGGAACTAAAAAAGAACATATTATTAGAGCTACAATGGAAGGTATTGCATACCAGGTATATGATGTCTTAAAGGCTATGGAAAATGATTTAGGAATTGATATTAAGGCATTATGTGTTGATGGTGGTGTATCAAATAATAATTTCTTAATGCAATTTGAAGCTGATATTTTAGCAGCTTCAGTTATTAGACCTAAAAATGTAGAAGTTACAGCTTTAGGTGCAGCATATCTTGCAGGATTAAAGGTTGGATATTGGAAGGACTTAGAAGAAATTAAAAAGAATAAAGAAATTGATAAAGAATTTATTCCTTCTATGAAAAAAGAAGATAGAACATATAAAATCCATAATTGGCATAAGGCAATTAGACTTACTTTAGTTCATGAAAAATAAAATTATTTTAATAAAATTAAAATAGGCGTTTTTAACGCCTTTTTTCTATGTTATAATTATGTTAATTTATGAGGGGGTATACCATGGATTTTAATAAGATGAAAGAGTATATAAAAAAAATACTTATTGAAAATGATGCCATAATTGATAAAAGACATAATTTAACATTTAGAAATAGATATGAGCATTCCATAAGAGTTTTTAAATGGGTTAAAAGATTATCGGTTGATTATGATAATTTTAATTATGATGTTGCATTAACTGCTGCATTATTTCATGATGTAGGATATTCACTTGGAAAAGAAAATCATAATGTATCATCAGTTAAAATGTTTAAAGATTATGCAATAGCTAATAATTTTGATGAAAAATTTACAGAAGAAGTTAGCTATATAATTTTAAATCATGAAGAAAAGGATTTATTAAAAACTAGTAAAAATATTGAATTTATTGTTTTATTAGAGGCTGATCTATTAGATGAAGAAGGTTCTTTAGGAATTGTATGGGACTTACTTGCTGCAGGTCAGAAAAATCCAAGAAGCTATTTAGATGCAATAGATGAAATTAAAAAGCATTCAAGCCATATCTTATCACAAGATTATATGGTAACACCTACCGCAATAAAAATTTGGGATGAAAAGAAAAACTTAGTAAAAGATTTTATTAGTCAATTATATGAAGATTTATTTATGGAGGAAATCTAAAATGAATTCAAAAAAGGAATTTGATCAAGTAATTAATGAAAGATTCTCATGTAGAAGTTTTACTTCAGATAGAATCAAAATGGAAGAATTAAATTATATTTTAGAAGCAGGAAGATTAGCTCCTACTGCTAAAAATAAGCAATCAGAAAGAATAATAGTAGTAGAAAATGAAAATCTATTAGAAAAATTAAAGGAAGCAACACCTTGTACATTTGATGCAAAAACTGTATTAATTGTATGTTATGATAAAAACGCGTGTTGGATTAGAAGTACAGATGGGAAATATCATGGTGAAATAGATGCTACAATTGTTGCAACACATATGATGCTTGCAGCAACATCTATTAATTTAGGTTCTACATTTGTTTGTGCATTTAATTATGATATTTTAAAAAATGTATTAGACCTACCAGAGAATTTCATACCTATATGTATGCTACCTATTGGCTATCCTAAAGAGATTAAGCCACATAACACGAGATTAGATTTAGAAGATATTGTAATTTATAAATAGAAGGTTTTATTATGGAAATTAATGTAATTGGAGCCGGACTTGCTGGATGTGAAGCTGTTTGGTATTTATCAAAAAAAGGATATAAAATAAATTTATATGAAATGCGTCCTAAAAAGATGACGCCTGCACATAAAACAGAGAAATTTGCCGAGCTTGTTTGCTCCAATTCTTTAAGAAGTGATTCAATTGAAAATGCTTGTGGCATTTTAAAGCGTGAAATGGAAATGCTAGATTCTATTATCATAAAGGCTGCAAGATTAAATCATGTTGAAGCCGGAGGAGCATTAGCTGTAGATAGAGAAGGCTATAGTGAATATGTAACAAATACAATTAAATCACTACCTAATCTTAATATCATTTATGATGAGGTAACAAAAATAGATGTATCAAAGCCTACAATTATAGCAACAGGTCCTTTAACATCTGGTAGCTTGTGTGATGAGATAAAGAATTTATTTGGATGTGATGATTTCTATTTTTTTGATGCACAAGCTCCAATTATTTATGCTGATTCAATTGATTACAATAAGGTTTATTTAAAAAGTAGATATGATAAGGGTGAAGCATCATATTATAATTGCCCAATGACAAAAGAAGAATTTGATAGATTTTATGATGCATTAATTAATGCTGAGGGAGTAGAGCCTCATGATTTTGAAATAAAGGTATTTGAAGGATGTATGCCTGTTGAAATAATGGCAAAGCGAGGTCCTCAAACATTAACATTTGGTCCTATGAAGCCTGTAGGATTAAAAACACCTGATGGTATTAGTCCATATGCAGTAGTTCAATTAAGACAAGATGATGCTGCTAAAACTATGTATAATTTAGTAGGATTTCAAACTCATTTAAAATTCCCAGAACAAAAAAGAGTATTTCAAATGATACCAGGACTTGAAAATTGTAGATTTGCTAAATATGGAAGAATGCATAAAAATACATATATTAATGCACCTGAAATATTAAATCCTACATTCCAAACTAAAAAATATCCTAATGTATTTTTTGCAGGCCAGGTATCTGGTGTTGAAGGATATGTTGAATCTGCAGCATCAGGTATTTATGCAGCCATTAATATGGATAGATATCTAAAAGGAAAAGAATTAAAGGTATTTCCTGCATCAACTGTAATGGGTTCTATGTCATTATATATTTGTAATGCATCAAAGGAAGGATTCCAACCAATGAATGCTAATTTTGGTATAATGGCAGATCTTGATATACCTCATAAAAAGCACGAAAGAAAAGCATTATATGCTAAAAGAGCATTAGATGTTATGCAAAAGGAGGTAGATAGTCTTGATAACTGATGAGGATGCAATTAATGAATTTATTAATGATTTATCTTCAGTAAAGAATTATTCAGATAATACAATTGAATCATATAAAAATGATATATCTGAATTTCAGGCATTCTTAAAAAATGAAAAAATGGCTAGAGGCTTATTATTTATTAGAAATAAGGTAGCACAAAATTATGTATATTACTTGTCTGGTAAGAATTTAGCATCTACATCTATACATAGAAAGATTTCTTCATTATCAAGCTTTTATGATTTTTTAGTAAAAGAAGAAATGTTTAAAGAAAACTTTTTTAAAGATTTAGATGAACCTAAAATACCTAAAAGATTAGTTCAAGTTATTAGTACAGATGAAATATCTATGCTAATGTCTTCATGTGATTTAGATAATAAGCTTGGTTATAGAAATTATTGTATTTTAGGCTGTTTATTTGGTTGTGGCTTAAGAGTTTCAGAATTATGTAATATGGAAATAAAGGATATAGATTTCCAAGAAAGAACTATTCATATAAAGGGTAAAGGAAATAAAGATAGAATAGTTATTATGTATGAAGATTTAGCAGCTTCCCTAAAGCATTATATTTCTACATTTAGAACTGAACTATTATATAATTCAGGATCTACAGAAAATAGACATGTATTTTTAAATAAAAATGGTACAACACTAACTAGAGTTGGTGTAAGAAAAATATTAGAAAAATGTGTATCAGATTGTGGTGAGACATTCCATATATCACCTCATATGCTACGTCATAGCTTTGCAACAGCTTTATTAAATAAGGGTATGGATTTAAGATATGTTCAAGAGCTATTAGGTCATGAATCATTATCTACAACTCAGATTTATACACATGTAGCTTATGATACAATTAAAAAAAGCTATACATTAGCTCATCCTAGAGCGATGAGAATAAATGAGAAGAAAGACAAAAAAGAAGATAATTAATTATTTTTCTTGATATAAAGTTAGTAATTTGTTATAATTGTTTCGTTCGAAGGAATGGTGATAATTCTATGAAAAAATTATTCGGAATTGTTGGAATTGCTTTTGCAGGTTTATTCGCATTATCATCTTGTAAGAGCTCAAAAGATTTACAAACATTAAGAAAAGATACAATTTCAGATGCAATTAAAGCTGAATATAACATTGAATTTGATGATACTAATGGTAAGGTTTTATACAACAAAGAAAGAAGTGCTAAAACTACAAGTTATTATGATGTTTATATCGCAAATAACGATGACTATAAATCAAATTTAGTAACATATTCTATTAATTTATCTGAATTAATTAAAAAAACACCTGAATTAGAAAAGAGATTAAGCCAAAAGAAATTATCAGGAATTCCTGTTTATGCACCTATGTTTTCAGCATCTGCATATTCTGATGAATTAAGTGCATTCATTAAGGAATTATATAATTCAAGCTATGGTATTTTATCTACTACAAAGAATGAAGATAAATCATTAACTAAGAATTATGATTTTGGTATTGAAGTTGATAAAGCAGCTAGCTGGACTAGAACATTAGAAGGTAAATATTTAAATTTAGCTTATCTTGAAGCAGATAGTGATATTACAATTAATATTACATACTTACCTGTATACCTATATCGTATGTATAAGGGTGAAACTATTGTTAAGCTATATGCATTCTTGCCTGTTCGTGAGGCTGCATTATTAAATGGTAAAAAGATTGTTGCCCCTAAGGATAAGGGATCTAAATATTCTTTAGAGGATTATGAAATAGTAGGAAAAGAAATTAATTTTAATTTCGATCCTGAAACTAATTTATTAGTTAAAGAATAAATTTATAAACTGTCATTTAATTCGTGACAGTTTTTTTCTTTATAATAATAAATTATTATACAAAAATAATTTTTTTCATTAATAGTTGAAAAAGAGAAATCTTTGTGTTATTATGTTAAAGGCACAAAAATACACATGCTGTTGGAGCAGGCCGTCGTGTGCAAGTAAAATTGATGGAGGCTTGTGTTGAAAATAGCAGAGGACATAACAAAAATAAAATGGAGGAAATTAAAAATGTCTGAATCAGTAGTTTCAATGAAACAATTATTAGAGTCAGGTGTTCATTTTGGACATGCTACTCGTAGATGGAACCCTAAAATGGCTAAGTACATCTTCACTGCAAGAAATGGTATTTATATCATTGACTTACAAAAAACAGCTAATGAAATCGAGAAAGCTTATGCAGCTCTATTAGAGATTGTTAAGGGCGATGGAAATGGCGAAGGAAAGGTACTTTTCGTAGGTACTAAGAAGCAAGCTCAAGAAGCAGTTAAGGAAGAAGCTGAAAGAGCTGGTCAATTCTATGTTAACCAAAGATGGTTAGGTGGTACTTTAACTAACTTCAAGACTATCAGAAAGAGAATTAAGAAGTTACAAGATTTATACAAGATGGAAGAAGATGGCGAATTCGCTAAGCTTCCTAAGAAAGAAGTAATCAAATTAATCGCTGAAAGAGAAAAATTAGAAAAGTTCTTAGGCGGTATTAAGGAAATGAAGAAGCTTCCTGATGCTTTATTCATTGTTGACCCTCGCAAGGAACACAATGCAATTTTAGAAGCTAGAAAGCTAAACATCCCAGTATTCGGTATTGTTGATACAAACTGTGATCCTGATGATGTTGATTATGTTATCCCAGCAAACGATGATGCTATCCGTGCTGTTAAATTAGTTACTTGGGTTATGGCTAACGCTGTAATTGAAGCTAACGGTGGTGTAGTTGAAAAGTTTGATGATGAAAAGGAACAAGTTAACTTAGGTGATGAAATCGCTAAAGAAGCTGCTCCTAAGAAAGAAGTAAAAGAAGAAAAGGCTAAGAAGCCTGCTCAAAAGAAGCCAGTAGCTAAGAAAGCTCCTAAGAAGGAAGAAGCTAAGGCTGAAGACAAAGCAGAATAATTGGAGGATACAATAATGGCTAATATTACTGCATCAATGATAAAAGAATTACGTGAAAAAACATCTGCTGGTATGTTAGATTGTAAAAAAGCTTTAACAGCTACAGATGGTGATATGGAAGCTGCAATCACTTGGTTACGTGAGCGTGGTATTGCTAAAGCTGTAAAGAAGGCTTCTGCAGTTGCTGCTGAAGGCTTATGTTCTTATGCAGTTTGTGGTAACAAAGTTGTATTATTTGAATTAAATTCTCAAACTGACTTCGTTGCTCAAAATGCAAAATTTACTGACCTTTTAGCTAAGGTTGGTGAAATCCTTGTTAAATCTAATGCTACAAATGATGAAGAAGCATTAAAGGTTGAATCTGAAGGTAAGACTTTAGAGACTATTATTCTTGAAGCTTCAGGTGTAATTGGCGAAAAGATTTCTTTACGTCGTGTTACAGTTATCAATAAGAAAGATGATGAAGTATTTGGTGTTTATAAGCATATGGGTGGCCGTATCGTTACTGTTGCTGTATTAAAGGGTAATGATGAAGCTGTTGCTAAGGATGTTGCAATGCATGTTGCTGCATTAAGCCCTAAGTATGTATCAAAGAATGATATTCCTGCTGATGTTGTAGCAAAGGAAAGAGAAGTAATTTTAGCTGCTGCATTAAATGAAAATGCACAAAGTGCTAAACCAAAGCCTGAAAACATTATTGCTGAAAGAATCGTACCAGGTCGTCTTGAAAAGAATTTAAAAGAAATTTGTTTATTATCTCAAGCATTCGTTAAGAATCCTGATCAAACAGTTGAAGCTTATGTTCAAGGTGCTAAGAGTGAAGTTGTTACATTTATTCGTCTAGAAGTTGGCGAAGGAATTGAAAAAGTAGAAACTGACTTTGCTGCTGAAGTTGCAGCACAAGCTGGACAGTTCAACAATTAATTCTAATAGGGGAATATTATGCTTATTCCCCTATTTTTTTAAAATAAAATTGGAGGCGTAACTATGTATAATAGAATATTATTAAAATTAAGTGGTGAAGCACTTAAAGGTGAAACAACTTATGGAATAGATCCTCAAACAGTTTCAGAAATTGCAAAACAAATTAAGGATGTACATGATTTAGGTGTTGAAGTTGGAATTGTTGTAGGTGGAGGAAATATTTGGAGAGGTAAAACTGCAAGTGAGCTTGGTATGGATAGAGCTCAAGCAGATTACATGGGTATGCTTGCAACAATTATGAATGGACTTGCTGTACAAGACTCATTAGAAAAAATTAACGTTCCTACAAGAGTTATGACAGCTATTCCTTGTAATCAAGTTGCAGAACCATACATCAGAAGAAGAGCTATTAGACATTTAGAAAAAGGTAGAGTATGTATATTTGTAGGAGGACTTGGTAATCCATATTTCTCAACAGATACAGCATGCGTATTAAGAGCAACAGAAATTGGAGCTCAAGTAGTTTTAATGGCTAAGAATAAAACTGAAGGTGTATATGATTCAGATCCAAGAAAAAATCCTGATGCTAAGATGTATGAGGAATTAACATTCTCTGAAATCTTAAATAAGAATTTAGCAGTTATGGATTCAACAGCTGCATCTTTATGTAAGGATAATAACTTAAATTTAATTGTATTTAATATGAACAATAAGGGTAACATCGTTAAAGCTGTAAAAGGTGAAAAGATTGGTACTCTTGTAAAAGTAAAATAATAAAGGAGAAGAAATGATGGAAGAATTAGAAATGGTCCTTCTTGAGGGCGAAGAAAAAATGGATAAAGCTATTTCTGCTTATGAGCGTGAATTAGCTACAGTACGTACAGGTAGAGCTTCTGCAAGCCTTTTAGACACTATTAATATTGATTATTATGGTGTTCCTACTCCAGTAAAGCAGATTTCTTCAATTACAGTTCCTGAAGCAAATCAGCTATATATTAAGCCATATGATAAATCATCAATTAAGGCTATTGAATCTGCAATCTTTGCATCACCTTTAGGTCTTACTCCTCAAAGTGATGGAAATGGTATTAGATTAATATTACCAAAGATGACAGAAGAAAGACGTAAGGAATTAGTTAAGCAAGTAGGTAAGATGGAAGAAACTGCAAAAGTAGCAGTAAGAAATGTTAGACGTGACTTAAACGATGACATCAAAAAGCTTGAATTACCAGAAGATGCTGAAAAAGAATCTTTAGATGATGTACAAAAATTAACTGATAAAAAGATTACTGAAATTGAAGCAATCACAAAGAAAAAATCAGAAGATTTAATGTCATTTTAATTAATAAGAATGAATAACTTAATTCCGCTACGGATAATAAGTTATTCATTCTTTTTTTGATTTTAATCATTTTATCTAATTAAAAGTTATAAGAAGGTCTTATTTTTGCAATCATCAATTGATTTTGGTAAAGAAAAAATACATAAAATAATATTTAAATTAGCACCTCCAGTAATGATAGGTCAACTAATACAAGCACTTTATAATATTGTTGATAGCTTGTTTATAGGTAAATTTGATGAATTTGGCTTAACTGCCTTGTCAATTGTATATCCATTACAGCTATTAATGATTGCTTTAGCAGTTGGAACTGGAGTTGGTATTAATACATTAATGTCACGATATAGAGGTGTTGGAGAAGATGCTAAAGCTAA
>Ga0310694_10004666_pt1 | contig 13198 bp, 8 predicted proteins | sample 174DNAGHGhighgp2_FD_203884 | JGI IMG/M metagenome (GOLD analysis project Ga0310694, IMG submission 203884) | Sheep rumen microbial communities from Palmerston North, Manawatu-Wanganui, New Zealand - 1742 DNA GHGhigh gp2 (v2) (version 2) | ecosystem: Host-associated > Mammals > Digestive system >...
TCAAAATCAATTAATAGTATTGGAAAATATTCATTTAAACGATTAACTTTTAAAACATTATATTATTTAGGAACTATAGATGATTTTAAAAATATTAATTTTGAAGATAATCGTGATAAAGGCATATTAATTAATGTTTCTTATTATTATAGTGAAGAAGAACCAATAAATGAAGGTAGATATTGGCACTATGTAGATGGATTTCCAACTAAATGGTAATTTTAAAAATAGGAAACATGTGTACTCTAATATAGAGGGAGTGTGAGGGAGACTCTAACTCCAAAAAAGTGGGGGGCAGCTTTAAACACATAGGTGTGTATATAACGATAAAGGGTAGCGTCAAAGCCCCCCTTTTATTAAAGTCAATATAAAAATGAACAATTAAGGTAACCTATTTTTGATATAAAAGTATCCTTTGCAAACATGTAGGTGTTCGCATACCATTGCATACGGTTCACCACTTAAGAATTCAAGTCTCAGAGTAATCTGAGACTTTAATTTTTATATTTATGTATATAAAATTATGAAATCGACACTTTTTAAAAAATATGTCTAGACCTTTAATTATAAATCGACACTTTTTAAAATTTGTGTCGTTTTTATTTTCTTTTATTAATAATAGAATAAGGCTGTATCGGAGGAAAAAATATGGAAAATAAAATTTATTTAGTAACCGGGGCAGCTGGTTTTTTAGGAAGTAATGTTGTAAGACAATTAGTTGAAGAAGGTAAAAGAGTAAGGGCATTTGTATTACCTAATGATAAATCTGTAAAATATATTAGTGAAAATGTTGAATTAGTATATGGTGATTTATGCAATATAGAAGATTTAGAAGACTTTTTTAAAGTTGATGATAATTTAAGTATTATTGTATTACATATTGCAAGTATAGTCACTGTTGATCCAAATTATAATCAAAAGGTAATGGATGTTAATGTTGGTGGAACAAAAAATATAATTGATTTATGCTTTAAATATAACGTAGAAAAGCTTGTATATTGCTCATCTACAGGGGCAATTCCTGAAACAAAAGGAAAAATAAAGGAATGTTATGATTTTGATAATTTAGACGATAAAAATGTTAGAGGGTGTTATTCTAAATCAAAGGCTATGGCAACAAGACTAGTATTAGAGGCCGCTAAAGATGGATTAAATGCCTGTGTTGTTCATCCTAGTGGAATATTAGGACCTGATGATTTTGCACTTGGTGAGACAACAAAAACATTAATTAAAATAATAAATGGCGATATGCCACTTGGAATTAATGGAACATTTAATTTATGTGATGTAAGAGATTTAGCTAAAGGAATTATTTTAGCTATTGATAAAGGTAAAAAAGGTGAATGCTATATACTTGGTAATGATGAGGTTTCATTCAAGAATTTTGCTAAAATAGTAGTAGAAGAGTCAGGATGCAAGAAAATAAAATTCTTTTTACCAATTTGGATGGCAAATCTAATAGCTAAGCATTTAGAAAAGAAATCTAAAAAGAAAAATGAAAAGCCTCTAATGACAACATTTTCTGTATATAACTTAGCTAGAAATAATGATTTTGATTCATCAAAAGCTAAAAATGAATTAGGATATAATACTAGACCATATACTGAAACAATTAAAGATGAAATCAAATGGTTAAAAGCTAACAATTTAATTAATGCATAAATATGTGGTATAATTATTATATGGAGTGATTTTTATGGATAAGAATGAATCTAAATATTATAATTCTTCTTTAAAAATGAATAATGCATTAATCAATTTACTTGATAAGAAGGATTTCGAGGATATAACAGTAAAGGAAATATGCCAAGCTGCATCTGTAAATAGATCAACATTCTATCTTCATTATGATAATACATATGATTTATTAAAGGAAACAATAGAGAATTTATATGCTGATTTCTTTTCAAGATATGATAGTGATCTAAGTATGGATAGAATAAATAATAAATCAAATGAAGATTTATACTTAATAACTCCAAAATATTTAAAGCCATATTTATCATTTGTACATGATAATAAAAAGATATTTAAGTTAATGTATTTTAAAACTGATGTATTTAATGGTGATAATATGTATGAAACTTGGTTTAATAAGATATTTAAGCCAATATTATCTAAATTCAATGTTAAAAACGAAGAAGAACAATCATATATAATGCTATTTCATATACAAGGATTGATAGGATTAATTATGGAATGGGTAAAAAATGATTGTAAAATGTCTATTGATGATTTAATAAATGTTATACAAAAATGTATTAAAGCACCAAATTAAATTTATAAATTTTAAGGGGCTGTAAAAAAACTAGTTTTTTTACAGCCCCTTTTATATATTATTTTAGACTATCTATAACTAAATACGAAGATGGGTTTTCAATAAACTCAACATCATTTATTGTTGCAACAACGCCATCTTTTGTATTTGTAAGATCAACATTAACAATTATAGTATATCCTTTATCAGTTGATTTATTTTTAATATAATCAACATCTTGATATGTAACAATTGTAGCCTTATCTGCAATATATTTTGAAAGATCTAATTCTATATTCTTAATAGTAGTAGAATATCTATCAGTAGTTAATTCATCATTTATTACTTTTGAATCTAATTCACCAGTTTCTAAATTTATACAAAACTTAGAAAGTTTATTGATATCTAAAGAGAATGCTACATCTAGATTTATTTTGTTAAATTCACTTGATATTACTTGATAGCGAGCATAACTTGAACTTCCTGATGATAAAGAAGTTCCTTCATCACTTTCAGTTAATGAATGTTCATCAGTATATGCATTTAAAACATTCATTTTTGTTTTAAAACTATCAACTAGTTCATTTTTCTTATCATATTCTTTTTCTAAATATGATACTTTAACATTATAAGTAGTCTTATTTATTGTTTTTGTTTCCCCTAAATTAATATACTCATCAAATTCATTGTCATATATAACATTTGATTTTTCTTCATTTACTATATGAGTATATATTGGTCTAAATGAATTATCAACTTTTTCAAAAAAAGTATAATATTTTTCTTCATAAGAGAAGAAGGCATCAGTATATAGAGTAGTATCAGTATTATAATCATATCCAGTTTCTACTCTTTCTCTATCAGAATCAGTATAAGAAGCTACCATAACTACATATTTATCATATTGATAATAAGTTGGATTAGAATAACCATGGCTACTATTTCCCAAAACCAATGACTCTAGTAAAAATGTAAGTGGAGTAGAACTTTGATAAATATCATTAGTTGTATGTTTTGATCCGTTTACGTAATCTGTAGTTTTAATAAACTGATAATTTTTTGTTTGATATCCAATTAAATTAAGTTCAAAATCTTTTATCATTGGCATATATTCCATTGGAGGTATATACTGACGACTAACGCTTACTGGAGCTTTTTTAATTAATTCACCATCAAGTGCTGATGCTAATTTTAATTCAGGTTCAGCTGGAAGACTTATCTTTTTAGAATATGGACTATAATTATAAGGTAATTGATCACCTTTATATTCTAATTTAGCATATGCATCAACTACATCATTTGAATACGCATGACCATTAATTTTTGATGTAATTTCTCCATTATAAATAATACCAGCATTAGCAATAGTAGTATAATTAGTAGCACTAGAATCAAAACCTGTAGGTAGTGCATTCATTGTTGATTGAAGTAAAATTTGATCTTTTAATGATAAATTAGCAAGAGATAAATCTTTATCACTAAAGTCATCCTTTAGTTCAAATGAATTATCATCAAAGAAATCAACATTTGAATCACTAGTGTTATTTTCATTTTGCTCATTATTTTCAACTGAAGTAGTATTACTAACCTCTTCAGTAGAACTAATTTCAGTATCTGTTTTTACTGATTTTTTACTACATGATGCAAGAGCAAATGCACCAGCAGCAACTAATAAACTTGTAAATAAAATTTTCTTTTTCATAATCTCTCCCCTTTCACAAGCCTTTAATTTTATACCATAATTTATTTTTTTCATCAACAAAAGTTCGATGTGTTTGTGATTGTTATGACAAAAATTTGAATTTTGCCCTTTTCAAACAAACAATTTTCAATTAAATGAAGTTTTTCTACAAAAAACAATTGTTTTTCTTGAAAATACATTTGACCTTTGATAGAATATAAGAGTATTTTATTTTAAAGGGTGGTATTTATGAAATTAGGCCTATTTGGTTATGGTGTTATAGGACGTGGAGTTTATACTCTAGTTGAGAATTTAAAAAAGAGATATGATGTTGAAATAACTAAGGTTTTTGATTTACCAATCAAAAAAGAAATCTTAGGTGATAAGCTTGTTTGTGATATCTTTGATATCGTTAATGATGATGATATTAAAATTGTTGTTGAAGTATTAGGAGGTCATGACCTTCCATATCAAGTAATAACTAGCTGTTTAAGTAAGGGTAAGAGTGTTATTACTGCAAATAAAGAAGTAGTATCAATGCATTTAGAGGAATTTATTAATCTTGCTCATGAAAATAATTGTTCATTTTGCTTTGAAGCATCAGCAGGAGGAGGAATTCCTGTTATTAGACCTTTAATTGATAATATTAAGGTAAATGATGTAAATGATATATTTGGTATCTTAAATGGTACAACAAATTATATTTTAACAAAAATGGATGATGAAGGCCTATCATTTGATGATGCATTAGCTTTAGCAAAGAAAAATGGATTTGCAGAAGCTAATCCTACAGCTGATTTAGAAGGATTAGATATTGTAAGAAAAATCAATATCTTATCATCTATAGCTTATAGAGGCAATATTTGTAATGATGATATTTATCATTATGGTATTACAGGCGTAACAAAACAAATATTAGATGATATTAAATCACGTGGTTATGTTTTAAAATTTATAGCATCTAGTCATAAATCAGGTGATGATGTAACAATAAGAGTAGAACCTACTATGGTTCCTTATGGACATCCACTATCTGCAGTAAAGAATGAATTTAATGCAATCTTATTTACAGGTTCTACAAATGATACATTAGAATTCTATGGTAAGGGAGCAGGATCAATTCCTACTGCAACAGCAATAGTATCTGATTTAGTATCAATTTTAGAAAATAGAGCATATATTGATTATAAGAATGAAAATAAGCTTGTAGTTAATAAGAAGCCAAATGCTTCAGCTAAATATTATGTTATTGATAATCTTGATAAAGTATCTATTAGAATGGATATGACAGATGAAGAATTACATAATGCTAAATTCTATGCAAGAATTTTATAATTAAAAAGAATCTAGCTTTTTGCTAGATTTTTTAACTATTTTTTAAAAACTTCTATATTTTAATGTCTATTATTATATAGGAGGATTTAAAAATGAAAAAAGATATTGTGACAAAAAATTATTTTTCACAAAATAAAATATTTTCTAAAATCTTTAATTATTATTTATTTGATGGAAAAGATGTAATTAAAGAAAATGATTTAATAGAGCTTGATACAAATCAAGTTATATCAAATCCAAATCTAATAAAACGAGAAAGGGACATATTAAAGGAAGCTATAATAAAAAGTGATAATAATTATGATTATTTATTACTCGGTATTGAAAATCAATCTAAAATAAATAATGGAATGATATTAAGAAATTTATTATATGATTCTATAAGCTATTCTAATCAAGCATTAGATATTGTAAATACCAAAAATAATGCTAAAATAAAATTAGATAGATATTCAGGTTTATCTAAGAATGATAAGCTAAAGCCTGTAATTACCTTAGTAATATATTTTAGTTATAAGAAATGGACAGGTGCTAAAGATCTACATTCAATGCTATATATAAATGATAAGGAATTACTAAAATATATACCTAATTATAAATTGAATATAATAGAGCCATATAATATGACCGAAGAAGATTTTATAAAATTAGGTAGCCTATCAACTTTATTTAGATTCATAAAGGCATCAGGAAATAAAGATGAATTAAATGATTTAATAACAAAAAATGAATCATTTAAAAAGACTGATGTAAAAATGATGGAATTATTAAATAATATATTAGATTTAAATATAGAAATAAAAGATACGGAGGATATTAATATGTGTAAAGCAATTGAAGATATGAAAAAAGATGCTAAAAAAGAAGGTAAACAAGAAGCAATAAATGAAAACATTAAAACAATGTATTCAAATGGCTTTGATGAAAATATGATAGCAAAAGCGTTAAGCTTAGATATTAATTTTGTTAAAAAGGTTTTAGCATAAATTAGAAAAGGCTGTTAAGTTTAATTATCTTAACAGCCTTCTTTTATTTCATTTCTTTTTCTCTTTTCAATTTATTTTAAAATCCTACACAATTACCCTTTAAAGTAGCACCTGAAATATCATTCTTTCCATTCTTTGATGTACAGCTATCAATAATAGCTTTACCAAATGTTACTTTATATCCTAAAGCTGATGGTGTACCTGAAGCTGGCCAGTTATAATTCTTCTTTTTATTAGAATCACCAGTACATTTTGTCATTGTTACTACACCACTTTGATTATTTCTATCAAAGCCATTTGCATAATTACCTTTTGCAGTACAGTTAGTTAATTTATGATTTAATGGATCTAAATGAGCTGCAACACCAGATGTCTTATTATCTACGCCACCCATTTTAAAGCCGTTACCGTCACCATAAATACCATCACAATATCCATTGTAATTTGCTTGGCAATTTACAAGTGTAACTGCACCATGTGCTGCATAACAATCCCAACCATCATCTGAATTATATTCAGCCTTACAGTTTTCAAAATAATTACCAGTTCCTGAATGTAATTTACATGCAAATCCATCTGCGTTTTCTCCCTTTGAATCTGCGTTATATGTTGAATTACAATTATAGAACTTATTGTTTGCTCCACCATTAGAAATTTGGAATCCTGCATCATGGTTCTTTGTTGCATTTACATATTTAAATGTATTGTTAGAACCTTCAATATAAATACCATTATCAGATGCATTCTTTACTGTTAAATATTCAACAGTTGAACCTGAACCATTGAATGTTAAGCCTCTTCCATTGGAACCTGAAGTTTGAGAGAAATCAATTGTACCATTATTAGTACCCTTAATATTTACTCCTGAAGGAACCTTAACAGCACCAGATTTTACTGTACCATCAATGATGATTGTATAACCTGATTTAGCTTGAGAAATTGCAGATGATAATGAAGTTCCACCATTTTTAACTGTAATAGTCTTTCCAGAAGTTGAACTAGAACTTGAAGAGCTACCTGAGCTACTTGAACTAGAACCACTAGATGAACTAGAGCCTGATGAACTACTAGAACCACTAGATGAACCATTAAAGTCTACTTGTATTTTATATAAGTTTATATTGCTATTAGATGAATACAAAAATACATAACCACTTCCACCAGTATAACTATAACTCTTTGTTGCTGCAGATGTTGATGCTGAAATTGAACCAAGTTTTGAACCTGATGAATTAGCAACAACAAGTGTACGAGATGCTGAAGCATCAAGTGTAACCTTAATTGTTGATGCACCTGAAACAGGAACCTTTACACTACGATATGTAGTTGTTCCTCCTCCACCTAGTGCTAAACAATGCGTATAGCTTGTTCCACTAACACTTACAGAATTTGCCTTAACTTGCATTGTCTTTGAAGAATTTGCAGTTAAAGTTAGATTATCAACAGTTACTGTTGATTTGATAGTTCCTAGATTTTTAAAATTAGTATTTTTAAAATTCCAGGATGTTGATGTAGCTGCAAAAGACTTTGAGCCTGCCATAAAACAAGCTGCTGTAGCCATCATACATGCTGCACCTACGAAAATTTTCTTAATTAAATTCATTAATTTTCTCCTCCTCTTGAATAAATTGAATTAAGATACTACGAGTATAACACACAATTTTACAATTGTAAACGCTTACTTTACACATTTTGTTAATAATTATTACGAAATTACTAAAACTGTAATAATTATTACTCTAAAAATGGCTTAATGGAGCGAAAATTTTCGTTATATCAATTTTATAAATTTTTTATAAAAAAATAGGAATGACTCTTTTAAAAATCATTCCTATTTTAAATATTAGATATTAAATTACTCTAAAACAAAGTTTGCTGTTCTAGCTGTACCATTAATAATGAATGTGTAATTTGTATCTCTCTTAGTAATGTATACAGTTATTTCTCCTGTATCATTTGTTGTTACAGTAATATTATCACCAGTAAACTTGTAATAATATAATTCATTATTATCTAATGTCATATTAATATGAATTGCATAAGTATTTGTAGCAGCAGTAGCAGTATCATACTCGTAATCTAAGCATGTATTAGCAGCTGTTACTTCAGTATTAGCAATAGTTGTTAATTGATTCTTGATAGCATTAGCATTAGTATCAGAAGCACTAGTTAAGTCAACTAATACATTCTTACCATTAACAACAACATATAACTTCCAATCTGGTTTAGCTACAGTTTGATCAACTAAAACTCTCGTAAATCCACTTGTAGTATCATCTTCACCAATTTTATATATAGTATATGTAGGTGCTGCAGATACTCCGTCAGTTGTAATCATTTGAATGTTTGTCTCAAATATATCACCAGTTGATACATTATGATCGATGTATTGAATCTGCGAGTAGATAGATGTCGTCGTTCTAACAGCTGTAGCTTGTATAGCTGTTGAATTCTTAGTTACCGTGACGGTTCGTGGAACATATATTGGAACAGCATCTGATAAATCAGTCTGATAATTTATACCAACTGCACTTCTACTTACAGCAATAGTCTTTTCACCTGAAACATTACCAAATTTAAATACTGAAGATGTAGATGCATCTAAAGATATCTCACTTGGCTTTATCGTAGTATCATTTGTAATAATTGAAATTCCATTTGGATAAACAAAATCTGATTGAACAACAGTACTCTTTTGAGTAATAGTTGTTCTATTTAATTTTTGAGCATTCGCACCAATATCTAGATATAATAAATATGCTCCAACTTTACCGTTAACACTTCCTAGCGCATATTCACCCGCATTTGCTGGAATCTCAAAATAATATAAATAATTGTTTGTTGACATGCCTGGATTTTCAATCCAAACTCTATCAAACATTTTAGTTGCTCCACTTATTGAACCAGTAGATGTTCCGTCAGTATAAACATAAATATAATCAGCTTTTTCATCATCATTCTTCTTATAAATTTTATCAATATGCTTTATAGCTGTAATATTATTATTAGCATCTCTAAATATTTGATTTAAAGAAAAGAAACTATTATTGCCATTAAAATAATATCCTGCAAAGAAATTAATAAATCCATTTTCAGCTAGATTAAAATCTATACAATCTTCTGGCATTGAATAATTATAATGTTCATGATTATTAATCATTACTTTTGGTGCTGTAATCATATGATCCATAGATATTTCACAATCCATAAAATGTAGACCATAAACATTCGTACTATCTAGTTTTAATGTTGCAAGGAAATTATCTTTAGAATCTACATATTTTACATATGCGGTACTATTTAAAATATTAATATTATTTCCTGAATCATTTACTGTATAAATTGATGTAAATTGTTTTGTATTCTTATTATAAGAACCATCTATACCTTTTTGTTCAGTACCTGATGTGATTGGATAATACGAAACACGAATATCACCTTTATAATTTTTTGTTGATTCATGACCACCACCAATTATATAGCCAGTATTATTTGATTTAACAATATAGTTATTATTTGAAAATTCTGTATTTAATGGTATATACCAAGCTCTTGAAGATTCTTCTTTATTCTCCCATGTAATTTTATTAATACTCGAATCAATTCTAGTAATATCAAAATCAACACTTATAGAATTTGAAACATAAGAACGTTTATAATATGAGGTTGGTGCTTGTACATTTTGACACGAAACAGCATTATTTTGATTTGTTGTGTAATCAAAAGTACCAGAATTATTACAAGTAATATAATAATTTGTACCCCATCTTCTGATATACATTATTCCGTTATTAATTGTCCATTGAGAATTTGAATTAGAGGTATTTAATGTTAAGTCATATATTAAATAATATGTTTTATTATTAATATCAACGGAATATCTATTATTGTTAAATGTCCAAATCGTTGCTTGAGAAAGGTCACTAACTCCATTTACCTTATTTCTACTAGTATTAAAAGTTAAATAATATCCATTAGATGACATCAAATAGTATCCTGAGTGATCACTTCTATCATCAGATGCGATCCAGTTGCCATCTCTAAATTGAATATAATATCCATTGTAATAAAGTCCACTTCCGCTATTCGACCAACTTGTTCTATTGTTAGTTGAATTTGTAAAAGTCAATCCATTACTATATCTTAAATAATATGTGGTACTACCAATAGTTGTTGAAATATACCCACTTGGATTGTTTCCAACAGTTGAAAAAAACCATAATGTTGCATCATTTTCAGATGTTGCATTATAAAGATTTGTTCCATTAAAAGATAAATAATTACCTTCGTTATCTGTAATGTAATGATAATTTTGAGCTTTCATTGTCCAGCTATTTTCATATACAATACCATATCGAAAATTATTAATTGTAGTTACAAATGAATTAATAGTATTACTCCAAGTCCATGAAGTTGCATTATTATTTGTTGGATCATTAGTTGACATAGCAGGATTTGTATAAGAGACACTTAACTGTGTGGCATTTCCATTTAACCAATATACATATCCATCATACTGACTATATGTATATAATTTATTATTTTTATAAATCCATACTGTAGCAGTATTTTCATTATTTCCGCTACCTAAAGTACAAGTCCCATATGTTTGAGCATCTTCATTCGAACCATAATTTAAATTTAAATAGTGACCATTATTATCTGTTATATTATAACCGTCAACTAATTCATCGTTAATGTAAATATATCGTACTGTTTTATACAATCCAGTTAAATAGTTATATCGAGTTCCAACCCCACCTTCTACTTTTTTATATTCATCAAACAAATAAATACCGTTAGCATAATTATTAGTTGTTGGTATATATTCACCTGCATATCGACCAGCGGTATAATTATCAGTATATCTTCTTGTACCAGTAACTTGATTATAAACTGTTACAACACCAGAACTTGTTACAACATGTCGTTCAGATGTAACATGATTTAAAGAATTAATTGATGTTGAACAAATTAGATCACTGTAGTATGCCAATCTAGTATGAAGACCAGTCATATCGATAGATCCACCCCAACCAGTTGTATCTCCTTCACTTGAAAATACATAACTAGTTTTATCTGTTCCAGATGGATTTAAGACAGATGCCTTAGTATTGCTAACCTTTGTAACAAATTCATCTGTTGCATATCCTGCAACTGTATATGTAGATACATCTTCAATATTGGCTATGTGTGTAGATGAATCAATATATAATCTACTATCTACAATACCAATATCTTCTACTTTACCATTAATATATCCTACAGCAATTCCAACTAAAGATGTAGGGGTTCTTGTTTCAACTTGATTATCTTTCAATTTAATATTTGCTACTGCATTTGCGGCAGCATCAATTGAAAGACCATAATTTTCCATTGATGAAATAGTTCCAACAACACCCATAAATCCAATCATTTCAACATTAGCGAAATTTTCTGAAGTAACTGAGCTTGGATGTCTTTTTTCAAAATCTGTAAATTGATTTGTTGTATGTAAATTGTAAATTGAATATCCGTTTCCATTTAATAATCCAACAAATGGTTGAAGAGATGTACCAATTGGAGGTAAATCCCAACCATCCATATTTAAATCTTGTGTAATAGAAAATGAATATTGAGTCATTTCTGATGTATGACCAGTTGTTTCAATTACGCCATTGCTATTTAATTTTCCAACTTTATTGAAATATCCTAAATATTGTAGCCACGCAAGGTTATATAAATGTCTTTGATTCTTGATTAAGAATGGATCATCTTTTGTTCCCTTACCTCCACCAAAGTAGGCAGCTACTGAATATCCTGATATTTTTGGTTCAACTAATTCAGTATTAGTAAACCATGCATAAGATGCTACTATTAATACTCCAAGTGTAAAGCAAGTAAGAATTATCATTCTGATTAATCTTTTCATTAGATTTCCACCTCGCTTCCTGATACATAGAATACAAAGTCCTTAATAAATATTAATTTCAATGAATCATTATATAATACTATATCCATTGCACTATTACCAAGGTTTGCAGAGAATAATTTATCAATATATTCATCATTAAAATCTACTAATATATAGATTTTTGTGATTCCTCTTTTTATTTCATTTAATAAATTAATATTTTTATCATCAATCTTTCCAACATTTTCTGTTGCAGAATCATCAAATGTAAACGAATTATAATTATACGAATTGTAGTTTGTAAATGTTATTTTTTTATTATTATCATTATCATTATTAAATACAACCTCAGATGAATCTAAAGCTAAAAACTTAATAACACTTGATAATGATAATCCACTTAATACATCTGCATCTGTAACCCAATGATTTGAATGATTATATCCAATAAAATGAGTAATTGATGTAGAAATTTTGATTTGCTCTAAATCTACACCACCATCTAATAATTCTAATTCAATTAGCTTTAAAGATGGTTTAATTGTAGTATCAAGCGCGTAATTAGGGTTATATGCCATAACAATTCCATCATCATCTAATTCAGGCTCACCATCAATTGTAAATACATTACCTTCTCTTTTTGAGAATGAATAAATGTTTACAGATTTAACAAGAGGTGAATAAGCAACTGTTTTACCTGTAATACCAGACGCAGTAACTTCTTTATTTGATACATACCATGAAAACATAGTAACTATTAATAAAACTGAAGTAATAGTTAATGTTATTAAATTTAGTATTAATTTTTTATTCATAACCATTCCTCCATTCTTATTAAATAAAATACGAGTAAATTAAAATTTTAAATTTCACACAAATAATACAATTTTGTGAAAATATCCAGTTTTATAACCCCTCTACATTTGCCTTTATTATACATATATTTTTTATTAAAAAATAAGATTATGTATTTTATATATGCTTTTTTACGAAAAAAAATTAGTTTTAAAAATATATGCGACCAATTATTTAAAAGGGGTGCAAAT
>Ga0310694_10004667_pt1 | contig 13197 bp, 9 predicted proteins | sample 174DNAGHGhighgp2_FD_203884 | JGI IMG/M metagenome (GOLD analysis project Ga0310694, IMG submission 203884) | Sheep rumen microbial communities from Palmerston North, Manawatu-Wanganui, New Zealand - 1742 DNA GHGhigh gp2 (v2) (version 2) | ecosystem: Host-associated > Mammals > Digestive system >...
CGCGAAGGTGGTAGAACAGTTGGTGCTGGTCAGATTACCGAAATTATTGAATAATTAAAACAATTATTATAAAGTGATGGGAGTATTCCCGTCACTTTTTTACGGGTGTAGCTCAGTTGGTAGAGCACTAGTCTCCAAAACTAGGTGTCGGGCGTTCGAGTCGCTCCTCCCGTGCACTAATTAGTGGTAACAATGCGAAAGATAAAAGAATATCTGAAAGAGGTTTACAACGAACTGATAAATAAGGTGTCGTGGCCATCGTGGTCCGACCTTCAGAATAGTGCTATTGTTGTAATGGTTGCTTCCTTAATTATAGCCCTCATTATTTACATAATGGATTTTTCATTTGCGCACGTAATGGAATTCATTTACGGTTTATTCAGTTAAATAAATTCAATTAAAGTCAGATGGAAAAGAAATGGTATGTTCTCCGGGCCATGAGCGGTCAGGAAAAGAAGGTGAAGGAGCAAATCGAGAGCGAAGCCGCTCACCAGAATCTGCAGGAATATGTTTCCCAAGTCTTGATTCCTACAGAAAAGATTTATCAAATCCGAAATGGTAAGAAGATTAGTAAGGAAAGAAACTTCTTTCCCGGTTACGTGCTAGTCGAGGCGGCTTTGATCGGCGAGGTTCCCCATTTTCTTAGGAATATGCCAGGCGTCCTTGGTTTTTTAACTGAGGGAAGAAATGGTGATCCGACACCATTGAGAGTTTCGGAAGTCAACAGAATATTAGGCAAGGTGGATGAACTCGCCGATGGCGGAGAGGAAATCGATGTGCCTTTTGTTGTTGGCGAATCGGTTAAAGTAGTCGATGGTCCGTTTAATACATTTAGCGGAATCATTGAGGAGGTTAACGAGGAGAAGAAGAAGCTCAAGGTGAGTGTCAAAATTTTTGGCAGAAAAACTCCGGTTGAACTGAGTTTTATGCAAGTAGTAAAAGAGTAAAAAACTTGTTATGGCAAAAGAAGTTACAGGAATGATCAAGCTGCAAATCAAGGGAGGGGCAGCCAACCCTTCACCTCCGGTGGGCCCGGCCTTAGGTTCTAAGGGCGTGAACATCATGGATTTTTGCAAGCAATTTAATGCCCGGACTCAAAACAGCGCTGGTAAAGTGCTTCCAGTTGTCATCACTGTTTATTCCGACAAATCGTTTGACTTTATCGTCAAACGTCCGCCAGTTGCTGTACAGATTCTGGAGGCCGCTAAAGTTAAGAGCGGTTCTGCAGAGCCTAACCGCAAGAAGGTGGCTTCTTTGACTTGGAATCAGGTTAAGGAAATCGCTGAGGACAAAATGCCTGACTTGAACGCTTTCACGGTTGAGTCGGCAATGCGTCTGGTTGCAGGTACAGCGCGCAGTATGGGAGTTTCAGTCACTGGAGAGTTCCCAGGTAAATAATTAATTAAACACCTCGTGTAAAAATGGCAAAGCTAACAAAGAACAGAAAATTAGTGGCAGACAAAATTGAGCCGTCAAAGGTTTATACTTTGTCTGAAGCTGCGCATTTGGTAAAAGAGGTTACAACCACAAAATTTGATGCGTCTGTTGATATCGACGTCCGTCTGGGAGTCGATCCCCGCAAGGCGAATCAAATGGTACGTGGTGTCGTTTCTTTACCTCACGGTACAGGTAAACAAACCAGAGTCTTGGTACTTTGTACTCCTGACAAGGAGGCTGAGGCAAAAGCCGCTGGTGCTGACTATGTTGGTCTTGATGAATTCATTGAGAAGATTAAAGGTGGTTGGACTGACGTTGACGTCATTATCACAATGCCTTCAATCATGGCAAAAGTCGGTGCTCTCGGTCGTGTGCTGGGTCCCCGCGGTTTGATGCCTAATCCGAAAAGTGGTACGGTTACCATGGAAATTGGTTCAGCTGTTAAAGAAGTAAAACAGGGTAAAATCGATTTTAAAGTTGACAAATTCGGTATTATCCACGCTGGTATTGGCAAGGTTTCTTTCACTCCGGAGCAAATCCAGGAGAATGCACAGGAGATTCTTAGCACTATCATCAAGTTGAAACCTTCGACAGCAAAGGGTACTTACGTTAAGAGTATCAGCTTATCGAGCACAATGAGCCCTGGTATTCCAGTTGATGTTAAATCAGTAGAATAAAAAATTAGAGTTATGAGGCGCGAAGATAAGGCTGTTATTATTGACAATCTGGCCGCTCGTCTGAAAGAGGCTAACCACTTCTACCTGACTGACATTTCTGATTTGAATGCAGAACAAACCAGTCTGTTGAGAAGAAAATGCTTTGAGAAGGACATTGAGCTTGTGGTTGTCAAGAATACCCTGCTTAAAAAAGCTATGGAAAAAACAGGCACCGACTTTTCGGAACTGTTTGGCGAACTTAAGGGCTCAACTTCTATTATGTTTACCGAAGTAGGCAATGTGCCGGGTAAACTGATCAAGGAGTTCCGTGCTAAAGGTGACAAACCAATCCTTAAGGGTGCATACGTTGAAGAGTCGTTCTACATTGGCGACAACCAGCTCGAGGCTTTGATTCACATCAAGTCGAAGAACGAACTTATTGCCGATGTTATCGCACTGTTGCAATCGCCTGCCAAGAACGTTGTTTCTGCTCTGCAATCGAGTGGTCAGAACTTGACGGGTATCTTAAAAACATTATCAGAGAAATAAACATTATTTGTAAACATTTTTTAAAAATAGATTTAAAATGGCAGATTTGAAAAAGTTTGCAGAAGAGTTGGTTAACTTGACTGTAAAAGAGGTAAATGAGTTGGCTGCAATACTCAAAGACGAATATGGTATTGAACCGGCTGCTGCCGCTGTTGCTGTTGCCGCTCCAGCTGCTGGAGCTGGTGAGGCTGCCGCTGCAGAAAAAACTGAGTTCGACGTAATCCTTAAGTCGGCTGGCGCTCAGAAATTGCAAGTTGTGAAACTTGTTAAGGAACTCACTGGTCTTGGCTTGAAAGAGGCTAAGGAAGTAGTTGACGGCGCTCCGAAAGAACTTAAGACAGGCGTATCTAAAGAAGAAGCTGAATCATTAAAAGCTAAATTGGAAGAGGCTGGAGCTGAAGTTGAGCTTAAATAGGATTCCATATTAGGATAAAGTAAGGTTTAGTGTTAGTGTTCCTAACACTAAGCCTTTTTGTTGTTATTTTTAAGTTCACTTTGATTTTTAGAATATGGCTTCAACTGGTTATCAAGAGAGAATAAACTTCGCATCGAATAAAAACCAATTGGAATATCCTGATTTTCTGGATATCCAATTGAAATCTTTCAACGACTTTTTCAATATTAATACAACGCCTGATCAAAGGAAAAACGAGGGCTTGTATGAGGTGTTCAATGAGAATTTCCCTATTTCGGACACCCGCAACAACTTCGTTCTGGAGTTTCTTGACTACAACATCGATCCACCGCGCTACACTATCGACGAGTGCATCGAACGCGGCCTGACCTACAGCATTCCGCTCAAGGCCAAACTGAAGTTGTACTGCACCGACCCCGAGCACGAAGATTTTGACACTGTGGTGCAAGATGTATATCTGGGCACCATTCCTTATATGACTCCTCGCGGAACATTTGTTATCAATGGCGCGGAGCGTGTCATAGTGTCGCAGTTGCACCGCTCGCCAGGCGTTTTCTTCGGTCAAAGCATCCACGCAAACGGCACGAAACTTTATTCGGCCCGTATTATTCCGTTCAAGGGGTCGTGGATTGAGTTTGCAACCGACATCAACAATGTGATGTATGCTTACATCGACCGTAAGAAGAAGTTGCCGGTTACAACACTGTTGCGAGCTATTGGTTACGAGAGCGATCGTAGCATTTTGGAGATATTCGATCTTGCAGATGAAGTCAAAGTTTCGAAGGCCGGACTGAAAAAGGTTACCGGCCGTCGTCTGGCAGCCCGCGTCTTGAAGACCTGGGTTGAGGACTTTGTCGACGAGGATACCGGCGAGGTTGTTTCTATCGAGCGTAACGAGGTTATCGTTGATCGTGAGACAATCCTTGAAAACGAGCACATTGATGCCATCGTCGATTCGGGTGCAAAAACCATTCTTCTGCATAAAGAGAATGTGAACCTGGCCGAATTCGGTATCATTTACAATACATTACAGAAAGACCCCTGCAACTCTGAAAAAGAGGCAGTGCTTTATATCTACAGGCAGTTGCGCAACGCGGAGCCGCCTGACGAGGCAACCGCCCGTGACGTTATCGACAAACTATTCTTCTCCGACAAGCGCTACGACTTGGGAGAAGTTGGCCGTTTCCGCATCAACAGGAAACTGAACCTCGATATCGACATGAGCGTGAGGGTCTTGACTAAAGAAGACATTATTGAGATTATCAAATATCTGATTGAACTTATCAACAGCAAGGCCGACGTCGACGATATCGACCACTTGAGCAACCGCCGTGTGCGTACCGTTGGCGAGCAACTTCAGAACCAGTTCGGAGTTGGCCTGGCTCGTATGGCAAGAACAATCAAAGAGCGAATGAACGTCCGCGACAATGAGGTGTTCACACCAGTTGACCTTATCAACTCAAAGACATTGTCGAGCGTCATCAACTCATTCTTCGGCACCAACGCCTTGTCGCAGTTTATGGACCAGACAAACCCGTTGGCCGAACTTACTCACAAGCGCCGTATGTCGGCGTTGGGCCCTGGCGGTCTGTCGCGTGAGCGTGCAGGCTTCGAGGTGCGCGACGTTCACTACACACACTACGGCCGTTTGTGCCCGATTGAGACACCTGAAGGCCCGAACATCGGTCTTATCTCGTCGCTTTGTGTGTTTGCGAAAGTGAACAGACTTGGCTTCATCGAGACACCGTACCGCAATGTTGAGAACGGCAAGGTTGACCTGAACAATGACCATGTTGTCTATCTGACTGCAGAAGATGAGGAGGGAAAAATCATTGCACAGGCCAATGCTCCGCTCGATGCCGAAGGCTGCTTCAAAAATCCGAAAGTTAAGACACGTCTGGAGGCCGACTTCCCGTTGACCGACCGCGCTGATGTTCAGATGATGGACGTTGCGCCTAACCAGATTTCGTCAATAGCCGCATCACTTATCCCGTTCCTTGAGCACGATGATGCCAACCGTGCGTTGATGGGTTCGAACATGATGCGCCAGGCTGTTCCGTTGTTAAAGTCGGAATCGCCGATTGTTGGTACAGGAATTGAGAAACGCGTTGCCGAGGACTCGCGCAATATGATTAGCGCCGAGGGCGATGGCGTTGTCGAGTATGTTGACGCAGATGAGATTGTGGTTCGCTACAACCGCACAGATGCTCAGCGCTTTGTAAGTTTCGATGACGATGTTGTCCGTTACAAATTGACCAAATTCCAGAAGACCAACCAGAGTATGTGCATCAACCAACGCCCGATTGTGTCGAAAGGCGACAAGGTTACAAAGGGCATGGTGATGACCGAGGGTTACGCAACTCAAGGCGGCGAACTTGCATTGGGTCGCAACTTGAAAGTTGCCTTCATGCCTTGGAAAGGATACAACTTCGAGGATGCCATTGTTCTTTCAGAGCGTGTTGTTCGCGAGGATTTGTTCACATCACTGCACATCGATGAGTATATGCTTGAGGTCCGTGATACAAAACGCGGTATGGAAGAGTTGACTGCCGATATTCCGAACGTAAGCGAGGATGCAACCAAATACTTGGATGACAATGGTCTTATCCGCATTGGTGCACACGTGCTGCCGGGCGATATTCTTATCGGTAAAATCACCCCGAAAGGTGAATCTGACCCATCGCCGGAGGAGAAACTGCTTCGCGCCATTTTCGGTGATAAAGCCGGTGACGTGAAAGATGCCTCTCTTAAGGCAGGTCCGTCGTTGACAGGTGTTGTGGTTGATAAGAAACTCTTCTCGCGTCTGGTAAAAGATAAAAAACTGAAGACAGCCGAGAAACCGCTGTTGCAGAAGATAGAGGAAGAGCGTCAGCACCGTCTGGCCGAACTGAAGACCCGCTTGGTTGAGAAACTGTTCTCACTCGTCAACGGTAAGGTTTCGCAGGGTGTTAAAGACATGATTGGCACCGACATTATTCCGAAGGGTACCAAGTTCTCGCAAAAAATATTGCTCGAGGTTGATTATCAAAATGTTAATCCGACCAAATGGACTACAGACAAGGAGAAGAACGACACTATTGCCGAACTGCTTCACAATTATACAATCAAGAGCCGCGAGATTGAGGGCGACATTAAGCGCAAGGTGTTTAACATATCGGTTGGTGACGAACTGCCAAACGGAATTGTTCAGCTTGCCAAAGTCTATATTGCTCAAAAACGTAAGATTCGCGTGGGTGACAAGATGGCCGGACGCCACGGCAATAAGGGTATTGTTGCAAAGGTTGTCCGCGATGAGGACATGCCGTTCCTTGAAGACGGCACACTGGTTGACATTGTGCTGAACCCGCTGGGCGTGCCTTCGCGTATGAACCTCGGACAGATTTACGAGACAGTTCTTGGCTGGGCAGGCCGCGAGCTTGGATTGAAATTCGCTACACCAATCTTCGACGGCGCATCGCTTGAGGAGATTACCGAACTGACCAACAAGGCAGGCGTTCCGGAATTCGGTCGCACATATCTGTATGACGGCGGAACGGGCGAGCGCTTCCACCAGCCGGCCACAGTGGGCGTAATCTATATGCTGAAGCTGGGCCACATGGTCGACGACAAGATGCACGCACGTTCAATTGGTCCTTACTCACTCATTACTCAGCAGCCGTTGGGCGGTAAAGCACAATTCGGTGGCCAGCGTTTTGGTGAGATGGAGGTTTGGGCACTTGAGGCATTCGGCGCAGCCAATGTGCTTCAGGAGATTCTGACCGTCAAATCGGACGATGTGATGGGTCGTGCAAAAGCTTACGAGTCAATCGTGAAAGGCGAGCCGATGCCGACACCAGGCATTCCGGAATCGTTGAACGTATTGCTGCATGAGTTGCGCGGCTTGGGATTGAGCATTAATTTAGAGTAAAAACCTGACGGTATGGCTGTACAAGGCCATACCATCTTTATAATCTTCTTAATATTTCCATCTATGGCATTTAGAAAGGAAACTAAAACAAAGAGCGAGTTCTCGCACATAACAATAGGCCTGGCATCGCCTGAAGAGATTCTTGAACGCTCGAGCGGCGAGGTGCTGAAGCCGGAAACAATCAACTACCGTACATACAAGCCGGAGCGAGATGGCTTGTTCTGCGAGCGCATTTTCGGTCCGGTTAAGGACTATGAGTGCCACTGCGGCAAGTACAAGCGCATTCGCTACAAAGGCATTGTCTGCGACCGTTGCGGTGTTGAAGTTACAGAAAAGAAGGTACGCCGTGAGCGTATGGGACACATCCAACTGGTTGTGCCCGTGGCTCATATATGGTATTTCAAGTCGCTGCCGAACAAGATTGGTTATCTGCTCGGTCTGCCGACAAAAAAACTCGATATGGTGGTTTACTATGAGCGCTATATCGTCATTCAGGCAGGTTCTTTGGCAGAGCAGGGATTGAACGATTTGGATCTGCTCACAGAAGAGGAATATCTCGACTGGATGGAGAAAGTCTCGAAAGACAATCAGTATCTCGAAGATACTGACCCAAATAAGTTTATTGCAAAGATGGGAGCAGAGGCCATTTACGATTTGCTCGAGAAGTTGAATCTCGATGACCTTTCGTATGACCTTCGCCATAAAGCCGACACCGAAACATCGCAGCAGCGCAAGGGCGAGGCCCTGAAACGCCTGCAGGTTGTTGAGTCGTTCCGCGCATCGCAGGGCAAGAACCGTCCGGAGTGGATGATTCTGAAGGTTATCCCCGTGATTCCGCCGGAGTTGCGTCCGTTGGTTCCGCTCGATGGCGGCCGCTTCGCAACATCTGACTTGAACGATTTGTATCGTCGCGTCATCATCCGCAACAACCGTCTGAAACGCCTTATCGAAATCAAGGCACCGGAGGTGATTCTGCGCAACGAGAAGCGTATGCTTCAAGAGGCTGTCGATTCATTGTTCGACAACTCGCGCAAATCGAACGCCGTGAAGACCGAGAATAACCGTGCTCTCAAATCGTTGAGCGACAGCCTTAAAGGCAAGCAAGGACGTTTCCGTCAGAACTTGCTTGGTAAACGTGTCGATTACTCGGCCCGTTCGGTTATTGTTGTTGGTCCGGAGTTGAAGATGCACGAGTGCGGTCTGCCGAAGGATATGGCTGCCGAGCTCTACAAACCATTTGTAATTCGTAAGCTGATTGAGCGCGGAATTGTAAAAACCGTGAAATCAGCCAAAAAGATAGTCGACCGCAAGGACCCTGTTGTTTGGGACATTCTTGAAAACGTCATCAAAGGACACCCGGTTCTGCTCAACCGTGCCCCGACCCTTCACCGCTTGGGTATTCAGGCTTTCCAGCCGAAACTTATCGAGGGCAAGGCCATTCAGTTGCACCCACTTGCTTGTACGGCATTCAACGCCGACTTCGATGGTGACCAAATGGCCGTTCACTTGCCGCTTGGCAACGCCGCCGTTCTTGAGGCACAGTTGCTGATGCTTGGCTCGCACAACATTCTGAACCCGGCAAACGGTGCACCTATTACCGTTCCTTCGCAGGACATGGTTCTTGGTTTGTATTACATTACCAAAGCCCGCAAAGGCGCTCTTGGCGAAGGAATCACATTCTACTCGCCTGAGGAGGTTACCATTGCCTACAACGAGAAACGTGTCGATTTGCACGCAACAATCAAGGTGAAAACCAAAGATTTGATTGACGGTGAGGTAAAAGACACCATTCTTGAGACAACCGTCGGTCGTGTGATTGTGAACCAATTTGTGCCGGTTGAAGTTGGATTTATCAACGAGGTGCTCACCAAGAAATCACTCCGCGACATTATCGGTAAGGTTTACAAGACTTGCGGAACAGCCGTTACCGCACAGTTCCTCGACGATATCAAGAACCTTGGTTACCGCATGGCCTTCGAAGGTGGTCTGTCGTTCAACCTTGGCGACGTGATTATTCCTGCCGAGAAGGCAGAACTTGTGAGCGAAGGCTACAAGCAGGTCGACGAGGTGATGAACAACTACAATATGGGCTTCATCACCAACAACGAGCGTTACAATCAGATTATCGATATTTGGACACACACCAACGCCAAACTGACTCAAATTCTGATGAAACAGTTGAGTTCAGACAACCAAGGCTTCAACTCAGTATTTATGATGCTTGACTCTGGAGCCCGTGGTTCGAAGGAGCAGATTCGTCAGCTTTGCGGTATGCGTGGTTTGATGGCGAAACCGCAGAAGTCCGGCGCAGAGGGTGGCCAGATTATCGAGAACCCGATTTTGGCGAACTTTAAAGAGGGTCTGTCGGTGCTTGAGTACTTTATCTCTACTCACGGTGCACGTAAAGGTTTGGCCGATACCGCTTTGAAGACCGCTGATGCTGGTTACCTGACCCGCCGTCTGGTCGATGTGTCGAACGATGTGATTATCACAGAAGAGGACTGCGGCACACTGCGTGGTTTGGTGGCAACCGCTCTGAAGAAAAACGAGGATGTAGTTGAATCGCTGTATGACAGAATTTTAGGTCGTACATCGGTACACGATATTTATCACCCGATTACCGGAGAGTTGATTATCAAGGCCGGTGAGGAGTTCACTGAGGAAATCGCTCAAATTATTGAGGATTCACCGATCGAGCAAGTGGAGATGCGTTCAGTGCTCACTTGCGAGTCGAAGAACGGCGTCTGCGCAAAATGCTACGGACGTAACCTCTCGAACAGCCGAATGGTACAGATTGGCGAGGCTGTGGGTGTGATTGCCGCACAGTCAATCGGTGAGCCAGGTACACAGCTGACTCTGCGTACATTCCACGTGGGTGGTACTGCAGGCAACATTGCTTCCGATTCAAGCCTGACAGCAAGTTACGATGGCCGCGTTGAGTTTGAGGAACTCCGCTCTATCGCCTACAAGGACGAGAACGCCGGCGACATTGAAATCGTTGTCGGCCGTCTGGCAGAAATGAAACTTGTGGATGTGAACACAGGTCTTGTAATTTCAAATCACGCAATACCTTACGGTTCGAAACTGTTCGTGAAGAACGGAACCGAAGTTAAGAAGGGCACACTGATTTGCGAGTGGGACGCTTACAACGCAGTCATCATTTCGGAAGTTGGTGGTAAGTCGGAATTTGTCAACCTTGAGGAGGGCGTTACCTACCGCGAGGAGTCGGACGAGGCCACAGGCTTTGCAGAGAAAGTGGTTATCGAAACCCGTGACAAGACAAAGAACCCGGCAATTTCTATCAAGAATGCTGCTGGCGAAGAGATAAAATCGTACAACATCCCGGTAGGCGCTCACATTGTGATTGCCGAAAACGAGGATGTTAAGCAAGGACAGGTTATTGTTAAGATTCCGCGCGCCGTTGGTAAAGCGGGCGATATCACCGGTGGTCTGCCGCGTGTTACTGAGTTGTTCGAGGCACGTAACCCGTCGAACCCGGCAGTGGTTGCCGAAATCGATGGCGAGGTGACCTACGGCAAAATCAAGCGTGGTAACCGCGAGATTATCATCACATCGCGCTCGGGCGAGCAGGCTAAATACCTTGTTCCGCTGTCGAAGCAGATTCTGGTTCAGGAGAACGATTACGTCCGCGCAGGTATTCCGTTGTCTGACGGCGCCATCACCCCGCAGGACATTCTTTCGATTATGGGCCCGACCAAAGTTCAGGAGTACATTGTGAACGAGGTTCAAGAGGTTTACCGTCTGCAAGGTGTGAAAATCAACGACAAACACTTTGAGGTGATTGTCCGCCAGATGATGCGCAAGGTTGAAATTATCGACCCAGGTGACACCAAATTCCTTGAGAAACAGTTGGTTGACAAGAACGACTTTATGGAGGAGAACGACTGGATTTGGGACAAGAAAGTTGTTACCGATGCAGGCGACTCTGAAACGCTGAAACCCGGTCAGATTGTGACGAGCCGCAAACTGCGCGACGAGAACTCAATCTTGAAACGTAAGGACTTGCGTCTGGTTGAGGCCCGCGACACCGTTCCGGCAACATCGAACCAGGTGCTGCAGGGTATCACCCGTGCCGCATTGCAGACCAAGAGCTTTATTTCGGCAGCATCGTTCCAGGAGACAACCAAGGTGCTCAACGAGGCAGCCATTTGCGCCAAATCAGACCCGATGGAGGGATTGAAAGAGAACGTTATTGTAGGCCACCTGATTCCTGCCGGAACAGGAACCCGCATGTTCTCCGACCTGATTGTCGGTTCGAAAGAGGAGTATGAGGCTCTGACTCACAAGCATAGCATCGACGATGATGACTACAGTGTTGACGAAGATATTATGGAAATGACTTCGGAAACAGCCACCGATGAAGGAGAAGAATAAAAACTCTTGATATTCAAAAAAAATAAGGTTGTCATTTAGGCAACCTTATTTTTTATAAAAACCGACAGTTATGAGCGAACAAACACAAAACAAACAGATTAACATTGAGTTGACAGACGATGTGGCACAGGGAATCTATTCGAATCTGGCCATTATTACCCACTCAAGTTCCGAATTCGTTCTCGACTTTGTGCGAGTTATGCCCGGCGTTCCAAAGGCCGGAGTAAAGGCACGAGTGATTCTTACGCCGGAGCATGCCAAACGCTTGCTTTTCGCATTGCAGGACAATATTGCAAAGTATGAGACAACATTTGGAAGTATAAAACATGCTGATACACCGACAGGCAATTTCCCAATGAATTTCGGCACGCCAACAGCAAAAGCGTGAGACGTAAATATGCTAAAGGACGGGAAGTCGCATTTTGCGGTTTCCCGTTTTTTTCGTCTAACAATTATCCAGCCTTAGCGCGTTTTATGAGGAAGGGAATTAAAATGTCGGCGAAGTTTTGGCGGATATCGGCGCTCACAAGTTCAATGCCGTACTGTCCGCATTTTGTTCGAAGGTCGCTCATAAACAGGCCGATGGTACTTTGGTAGTGGTCACGTATCTGGTTGGGGTTCAGCTTGATTTTTTCACCGGTTTCCATATCCACAAAGCAGATGGGGCGGTTGGGATAGTCCAAATCCATCTCATGCTCATGGTCGGTGATGTGGAAAATTACCACTTCATGCCGATTGTGCTTCAAGTGTTCGATGGCGCTAAAAAGCGTTGTATTGTCGCAACCGAAAAGGTCGCTGAAGATGACAATTAGCGAGCGCTTGGGCATTAGTTCGGCGGTCAGGTGCAGAGTTTCGGCAATGTTTGTTGTTTGGTTCAGCGTGTGATGCTTGTTCCAGAGGCATTTGTCGAGTTCGGCGTAGAGCATTTTGGCGTGCGATTCCGATAGCCGCGATTCGGTTTGGAGCTCAATATGGTCGGAAAAGAGCGTCAGGCCCACAGCATCGCGCTGGCGCCGAAGCAGATGGATGAGCGCCGCCGCCGAGTAAATTGAAAAAGTCAATTTATTGATATTCTTGCCTTTGCCCGTTGGGAACAGCATCGACGACGAAGTGTCGATTACAATGTTGCAACGCATGTTTGTTTCTTCTTCAAACTGTTTGGTGAACAGCTTGTCGGTGCGTGCAAACAGTTTCCAGTCGATGTGTCGCGTCGATTCCCCCTGATTGTAGAGCCTGTGTTCGGCAAATTCAACCGAAAATCCGTGGTAAGGGCTTTTGTGCAAGCCGGTTATGAACCCTTCAACAATTTGCCGGGCGCACCATTCGAGATTGTCGAACCTGTCGAATTCGATTATCTCTTGCAGTGTGTCCATCGGCTATTTGTGCTTGAACAAGCCGTTGATTTCTCCATCGATGCGGTCGATGATAGTGCGCAGGTCGTCAGGTTTTTCCGAAAAGTTCATATCATCGACATCGAAAATGAGCAGCTTGCCCAAATCGTATTTGGCAATCCAAGCCTCGTAGCGCTCGTTGAGCCGCTTCAGATAGTCGATGCGGATAGAGCTTTCATAGTCGCGTCCGCGCTTTTGGATGTTCCGCACCAAAGTTGGCACAGATGCGCGCAGATAAATCAGTAAATCAGGCGGTTGAATGAACCGGCTCAATAACTCGAAGGTAGAGAAGTATGTGTTGAAATCGCGAGTGCTCATCAATCCCATATCGTGCAGGTTGGGCGCGAAAATGTGCGCGTCCTCGTAGATGGTGCGGTCCTGGATGATGGTTTTGCCCGATTTCAGGATTTGCAGAATCTGGTTGTATCGGCTGTTCAGAAAATAAAT
>Ga0310694_10004668_pt1 | contig 13194 bp, 22 predicted proteins | sample 174DNAGHGhighgp2_FD_203884 | JGI IMG/M metagenome (GOLD analysis project Ga0310694, IMG submission 203884) | Sheep rumen microbial communities from Palmerston North, Manawatu-Wanganui, New Zealand - 1742 DNA GHGhigh gp2 (v2) (version 2) | ecosystem: Host-associated > Mammals > Digestive system...
ACTGGCGCCAGGATTTCACTTCTCCGAATGAAGTGGTTTCCGAGGGACCTGGGCCTGTGATTCACGCCCATGGTCCCGACATCCTTGTTTTAACGGCATAACTAACCTCAGAGGAGGCCTGGGCGGGATTTCCGCCCAGGCCTCTGTATTTAATCTATGTCGCCCGCCATTTATTGGAGCGTCAGCTCCAGCGACATCAAACCACAAAGGAGAACCCAATCATGAACCCAAAACTGCCACGGGACGAGTACTTGAAGCTCGTCAATGAGAAAATGAAACTGGTCTACAACCACATGGTTGTAAAACGGGCCGCTGACGCGGATTCCCAGCCGCTTCTGGAGGATGCCCTGAAGTTCTGCCGGAACGAGGCATTCTCCATGCTGCTATGGTCTTGCGACATGCGGGAAGGTCTTGGTGAAGACAGCTACGTCCACCAGGCCATGCCGTTCATTCTGGATCTTCACATCAGCGCCGACATCAAGGACGCCTTCCTGAAAGGACTGGAGTACCTTGGAAAATGGGACATCGTCGTGGACTATATCCCGAAGATGAAGTCCCGTCTTGTCCACAAGGTCTTCAACGAGATCCACAAGGCCCTGCAAGCCAGGAATGTCTCCTGCGGTGTCTGCATGCCGAGACAGGGGGACGTCGCAAACCGCATCCGTGGTCTGAAAGACATGTCGCCGAAGGACTGGCGCGCGATATTGACGTCTCTCTCCCGAAACCAGATCGAAGTCCTGATGTCAGAACGCAAATGGTCGGAGATTCAATACGACCGGCTTCCCATTCGGATCATCGGCAAGTACCAGAAAGCGTTTCGCCACCGGGACAAGGCTCGCTTCGAGGCCTATGTCAGTACGCTGCCTCCCAAGATGAAGGGTGTCCTCGCCGCCATCGCCGCCAGGAAGCCGTACATTCGTCGTGCCGCCTCCATGGAGGAGATCCTGCAGAAGAGGTATTATCGTCCCCCGAAGAAGGTTGAACGTTTTCCGGTGAGACGATACAACGCCAGCATAGCTGAATCAGAGGAGAAACCATGAGCTGCTCGTTCTGCGGAAGAGATGTATGCCTCTGCGGAGAGGCCTACAAGAACTTGACGGAGAAAGAGCTGACGAAGCTCTTCTACGTCGTCTATCAGAAGGCGAAGGAGACGCTTCCCGAGCTGGATGTCAAGGTCATGGGCATCGATCTGGATACCTGGTTGATGAACGAGGGGGTGGACGGAAAGACACCGACGTTCCGGTCCATCTCCTCGGACCTTGACGCGAACGGGACGCTCCCGGTCCCCTACCTGACCTGGCTGGCCGACAAGAAAGGGCAGTCTGTCCGGGACACGTTGGCGACACTGGTGGATGATCCTCTCGACAACCTTCTGATGTTCCCACTGGTCATGGTCATCTACCGACGGTACCACTCCCGTCAGATGAAGATGGCGTACAACCTGCTGAACAACACCTTGTCGTATATTAAGGTGAACCAGCTGGCGAGTGTCCTGGAAGAGGGGATCGTGAAGTACTCCGACGGAGAGGCCCGGGAGGAAGTGTACATCAACCGATGCCTTCAGGATCTCTGGCGGATAAAATTCCCGGACAATCCGGAGGCGACAGTCCTGGCGTCGTCCGACACCACGCTCGTCAAGCTCATCCTAGACATCATGTCGACGACGAATCCGAGAACCGTATACGAAGGCGCCCTCTTCTATATGATCCGGATTGCCGCCCAGGACAAGGAGACGATAGACGAGTGGACCAGAGAATACAAGGAGAACGGCTTGACGCCGGACCTCCTGGACAACCTGATCGACCTGGACGCCACGTTGATCGGGGACATGCTGAAAGAAAACATAGAGACCTCATGGGTCATGTAAAATCAAACGGATCCCGGAAAGTATCCGGGACATTCAACCAACCACACAAGGAGAACACACAATGGGATTGTTGACCGCATCACTGCACGAAGCCGGAATCCAGGACTGGATCCTGAATATGGCCCCCGGAAAACCTGACGACATCACCTCCTGGACGGAGCAGCTCCAGATCTTCTATCTGAGGAACTTCTTCCTCAGCCGACCGCGAGTCGAAGACATCCAAGTGCCGGAATTCCTGAAACAGTCTTTCGAACGTTTCTACCCGATCGCCATGCTGTTCGGTATCAATGTCCTGACGCAGGAAGAGTATCTCCGGCTCAGCACCTGCCCGTCGAACATCATGCTCTCCTCCTACAGCGATCTTCGCGTCTTCTCCACCCAGATGGCGAAGAAGCAGAAGCAAAACGACAGGAAAATGCAGGACGCGGGGAATCCGTTTGACGACGAGAATTCGTACGGCCGGATGCAACAGACTCGCGACGTTGTCTTTACGATGCTGCAATGGCCGGACATGATCGGTGCTGTCTCCGACGCGATGATCAAGGCATGCGACTACATCATGAAGGAGTTCGTGGACGAAGCTCTCGTCCAGGAAGACATCACCTACAAGAAGTTCCCGCAGGTCGTGGATTTCTTCAACCTCGACCACGCCGGCGAAGAGCTGACACGGTTCTTCATGACGTTCCGCTCCACCCAGCTGTGCATCAGCCGGGACACCCGAAACTTCAAGGTCCGCATCAACCAGTTCGCCCGCTTCACGGCGTTGGACGAAGAGAAGATCAAGAGCTATGCGGCCATCTACCGCAAGACTCACGAGTTCCTTCCGTTCATCGTCGAAGCCGCCACGATCCCGGACTCTGTCTGGAACTTCCTCCGGACGGAACGTGTCACGTCTTTGATCGACTGCTTCTACACGATCCTGGATCCGACCGGCACCCTGCCGCCTTCGTACTTCCCGGAGATGAGCAAGCAGATCGAATTGATCCTGCGTCTTATCGGCGCCCAGAAGAAGCGCAAGCGCCCGCGCCATATCCTGCTCTACGGAGAACCCGGTACCGGCAAGACCTCCTTCGTCAAGACCATCTGCCATCTGGCGAAGCGCCGTGGCTACATGATCACGACGAATGGCCAGGATGAGAACAACCGGAACTACAACAGCACGGTTCCGACGTCCGAGTCCCGCCTGATGTCCATCACGATCTGCGACGACCGTGTCAAGCAGGACGCCTCCATCATCGTGGTCGACGAGGCTGACGACCTCATCAACTGCGAGACCCCGTGGGGCTGGGGCGCCACGACGTACGACACCCGCAACAAGACCCTGCTCAACCAGGTGATGGACAACACGACGACGCCCTGTATCTGGATCACGAACAACCAGGCGCACCGCATCGACCCGTCCTGCCGCCGCCGGTTCGACTATTCCATCCGCTTCTCGCAGTTCACGGCGAAGCAGCGTGAGATCATCTGGAGGAACTGCATCAAGCAGAACCGTCTCCAGTCCGTCATTCCGTCTTCAAAGGTCCCGATGCTGGCGGAGAAGTACCCGGTGTCGCCTGGCGGTATCGCGAACGCCTGCCTGGCCCTGATCGACCTGGACTCCACGGCGGAGACCGCCGAGAACGACATCGAGCAGGTCATGCAGAAGCACTGCGAGCTGCTCGGCATCGACACCAAGAGCGCCAAGACGTTCGTCCCGTGCAAGCAGTATACGCTGGACGGCCTGAACATCACCGGCTTCAACGTGAAGGACCTGGAGAACATCTGCCACCAGTACGAGATGAACCTGGCCAACGGCAAGGCCACTCGTCCGTTGTCCATTCTGCTGAAGGGTTATCCCGGAACTGGAAAGACCGAACTGGTCAAGTATTTGGGATCTGTCCTGAAGAAGACGGTGAAGGTCACCTCCGCCGAGACATTCCTCGACATGTTTGTCGGCCAGACCGAGCACAATATCGCGGAAGTCTTCGAAGAGGCAGAACGTTCCGGCCAGATCCTGTTCATCGACGAGATCGATGCGCTGATGTTCCCGCGCGGAAAGGCGCACCAGTCCTGGCAGGTCTCCCAGGTCACGACGTTGCTGACCTGCATGGAGAAGTTCCGTGGGATCTTCATCGGCGCCACCAACCATGCCCAGATGAACGACTCGGCCTCCGTGCGTCGCTTCGCCTTCAAGCTGCAGTTCAACTACCTGACATCCACCGGCATGCAGATCTTCATGGCGAAGTACTTCCCGAATCTCCGCCAGAAACAGGATCCCTCCGCATGGGCGAAGATCCTGGCTCTGACGGATGTCGGCCCTGGCGATTTCAGCACGGTGGCCATGCTCGCCGACTATTCGACGGACAAGATCACGCCGGAATGGGTGCTGAACGCCTTGCGGCATGAAGTCGACGAGAAGCATAAGAACTTCGAGTACGGCGAAGGTTCGCTGCGCATCGGATACTGACGCATATATTACATCCCTGGGTGGAGAGATCGTCTCTCCACCCAGGTCCATCTTAAAACCACTATCAATCAAAGGAGAAGTCAATGGGTTATCCATTAGAGTATCTGTCACCCCTATCACCCGAGACCGAACGCGCCTTGGAGTCCTCCCGCATCATCCTGCTGATGGAGGAGATCACGGACCGCACAGCGACGGTCGTCATCGCGAAGATCCTGGCCATGCAGGCCAAGTCCGAAACGGAACACATCAAGATCTACATGAAGACTCCTGGCGGTCTCTGCTCCGCCGGCTGGTCCATCATCGACGCCATCAGCCTGTGCAAGTGCCCTGTCGACATCTACGCGATCGGCGACGTCTGCAGCATGGGCATCCCGATCATGGCGGCCGCCACCGGCCGAAAGTATTCCTACCCGAACGCCCGTTTCATGTATCACGAGGCGTCCGGAGGGACCGCCGGCAAGACGTCCGATGTTATCGCTGAAGGCCAAGAACTGAAGACTCGGCAGCAGATGATTGTCGAGTATCTCCGTCAGAAGACAACAATGCCGGACACCATGTTGATGAACGGAAAGGTTGATACATGGTTCTCTGCTAAAGACGCGCTGACATTCGGTCTCATTGACGAGATCATGAAATGACAGAAGGGCTGGAGATGATGTGATCGGATGATCCTGATTCTCCAGCCCGGTTTTTATTTTTAGAAGAGGTACGAAGCATGGGCAGATTGATAAGACTGATCAATGAAGCATACGACATACCGGAGATCCGCGGAAACAAGATGTGGTTGGTACGCGACGCATCCCATATGGGATACCCTATTCCTCGTGTGAAAGGCGGGGACTCGGATGTCATCGGAGGATGCGTGATACGAGTCGACGCAGCTTTGAAAGCGACGGTCTGTATGAAATCAAATGAATCTATGTTCGGGGTGTTCTGCGGATCCCCTGCAGCCGTGACCACTGCCGCCACCCACAAACGGATGGATGCCGGTAACAGCAGGATGCAGAAGGTAGGCTTTGATGCCATCGACATCCGGGTATCCTGCAAAAAGAATCTAATCAAGGACGATACTCCGGAACAGACCTACAAGTCAGACAACCCGCGGGAGACGATCGAGAATGCCCCGGATGAGGAGTGACGCGATATGCACACCACCAAGACTGCATGCTTGACAGACGAAAGTTCGCCAAACTTGAAGACGGGGGATTTGGTGAAATTCTCCGAAGACCATGTCTGTGAGATGAACAAGGACGGGAGTCTTTCTCCCACCCTCCGCCTGCACAAATTAACACTGCATCCATTTCTTCAGAAGTATCAGACAGCGAAGACGGACATGGACAAAACCGAGAAAGCCGATAAGGACTCCGATGACGGAGATGCCCGTCGCATTGAGAAATACGACACGCCGGGAGACCGGTTCGAACCGATGGGAGGGGAAGACATCCCGACGTTCGAGGGCCATCCCCTTCCCGACATCACGATTATACGATAACTTGGAGAGGGTTATATGAAAGAATACAAGAAAGACGATCCCGACGGGAATGCGTTCTATAACAAATCCGGGGATACGATTAAAGTCTTCGGAATGGGATCATGCGAGATCCTGCCGGACGGTAAGCTGAGGAACACATTCAACACCAAGGATCACGATGCGCAGATCAGTGCATGTGCGATCGACGTTCGGATGGCGGTTCAAGCTTCCCTGTTGGCTTGTAGCGGTCATCCATCCAAGAAGTTTGAACTGATCTCTTCCGGATCTCCTGTGTCGCAGAAGTTCAAATCACAAGATCTCAAGGAGATGAGCCTCATGGCGACGAAGGAGGGGCTTGATGAAGATGCCTAGGTTTCGCGACCCGGAAAGGAAACTGACCAAACAGACGGACTGCCTGAACGACAATCCGAAAATCAAGTATACAATCGATTCACTCGACATGCTGAAGCGCTGGACGTCGGTCGGGGAGAACGGTTCAAATTACGTTAAACCACGTCTGGACTCTGGTCAGACGGGTCGTAAACCAAAAGCGAATGACAAGAACCACAAACCTTATCCATCAATCAAAGAAGAGACGTTATGGGAACAGGAATATCTGTAAACGAAAATCATATCAAGAAACCCCATATCGGGGACACCACAATACTCTATGGAGATGTATTCCATGCTGTTGGCATCGATCCCATCTTCGGGACACTGAAACTTAAACCGGAGGCCGGGCAGATCCACAAGGATTTGGACAGGAATCAGATCACCATAAAATCAAACGATACTGGGTTCACCCCTGAGAAAATCGGCCGTGGAAAATCGGGGTTCCCCCAACTTGGAAGTATACCGAAGACGAAACCGTTGGATACGGAGCATTTCTTCCACGACCGACCGCATATAACTGGGGACAAATAAGAATGAAGAAACCGATATACGGAAACCGGAATCCTTCCGGAAAGTTACGCAAGATGGGCGACATGATCGAAATAGCCGCTCTGCCGTTGTATCCAATTGCCGAAGGTGACGACAAACGGCTCGATCAGAGTCAGAAGCCAATTCGGCAGAAACGGAAAGGAGAGGCGTACCGAATACTTGATCATTCGCCTGTGTTCAAACACATGGACCTTCTAAGTATGGATACGGTCCAAGTGGTGGGAGGCTACTGGGATGAGACAAGATATACCTCTTGATTTCAACACAGTCGTTATCAAACCGATGGACTTCGTTCCGGACTGTGGACTGATCTTCGGTCTTTTCATCAGCAGTCAGCTGCCTACAAGGACACCCCCGAGAGAGGCGAAAGCGAATCTCGACAATCGGGTGGTCCCGTCTAAGCCTGTCATCGGGCTTGAGATGCCGTGCGACAAGTCAACGGATATGTACCTCTGGCAACTTCAGAAACGGGTAGATAGGTCATGAAACAATTCACAAAACGAAATACGGATCCGGTTTATTCGGCATGCGGACGCAGGATGTTCTCGAAACCATCTGATCCCATGCTTCCCTCCCAGTTTCAATACGGTCCCGCCGCAAAGACCTCCATATCGAGCGGAGCAATCGTGCCCACCGAAGTTTATCTGAAGAGATGTCCGGTGGAACCGAACACGTCGTGCCGCCAGAAGGGCGACGTAGATGAAGGAATAGTGAAATTCCTGGGCGGCGAGACTGGTGGAAACTTGGCTAGGACGAAGAAGTTGGACTTGGAACTGGAACCATATCGGTATGAACAAGTCTGAGGAGATATCATGAAATATGGACATAAACTAAAACAAGTCGATTCGGAGATTGTGTTCCGGCAGCAGAGCAAGATACGAGGAGTTGTTTCAGATGAGCCTCTTTCCGGATCCTCTCTGTTGTCCATCACCTGTCAGAAGGTCACGGGTGGTATTTATCTCGGCCGTGTCATTCAAGAGAGAAAGAGGGTAGAGGTTATCGAAGACCCGACACTCCATTCCAATCGACCGGGACCGGACCCTAGGTCATACAAAATCTGCAAGAACAGCGATCTGGATAGTGACAGGGATATCCAGAGATGCGCTGTGAGAGAGCGGAAAGAACTAGGTCTTAGTTAAGTGTTAAACCAATAGGAGGAACATGGTAAACATACATACAGGAGTTCATTACGAACTGACACGTGACATAGAGGGCCGAGACCGTCTTGTTCGGGAGACGTCCGACTGCGTCGGCCGTACTCCGGCACAGCGGACGAAGGTCGGGGATGACTTCATCTTGGACGGGAATGTCTGCCACGTCTCCTCGGACATGGTGGTGACCAGCTCCAAACCAGAGGAACGGCTTCCACAGATACTTCGGAAACAAGGTGAGCAATACCTGACCAGGGCAAATTGGAAGGAATACAAACAGATCGACAAGATTGCCTATCCTAGGCAATATAACGGGTGTGACAAGTTCAGGAGAGACCCTACCAAGGATCCTTCCGAGCGTCCTTTCCAGAAGTTCCTTGGAGACGGAACACCGGAATGTCAGGAGCTTCAATACTGCGATGTACATCCAGGAGATGAGAATGACTGAAGAAAATCCTTTAACAGACATATATCAGAAAGCCTATACGGATGGAGGTGGATATCTGCAGCTGAGCTCGCCTTTCTTGGCCATGCAGAATGAACTGTCCTCTCCAGTTCAACGATTGAAAGAAGGGGATACCATACAACAGTCGTATGCTGAGCGGCATATCGACAGTCGCGGCCGTGTTCGTACGAACTACTATATCCCGAAAGCCGGATCGTATCCTGCCCACCGGGTTATCAAACGCTTTCTGGACGAGGGCCCGCGTCGTATGGATTACAAACAGAATGACGTATCTGAATCCTCCGTTATGCGGTTCGAGAGACATAAACCGATGGATGCCGAGACAGGTTGGGCCCGTACGAAGAAGGTGACAGACAATGAAAAACGAGGATGATGAACTGAGCCGAGTCTTCAGAAAGGGATACTCGTGCATCGGCCACAGTGCCAGGAGGATCTCCACGGACGACTATGGGACGAACACACAGAGACTGAAACGTGGCGACGAAATCGTCATGGAGAGGAATCACATATTCGACAACCACGTTGTCATCGGGGAGGGCATGCGCATTCGCAGGACGTACTATGGGAATGACAAAACGAAGATGCTTCCTTGGAAATACATGGGAGAACGGAAGGGAGACTGCGCGGCGAGAGAGGCTTCTGAGAAGAAGTCGAAGGACCATCTGGATCCCCCTTCCGACCTTCAGGAGAAATACACGTATGAAACCAGACAGCGGTTCGACCCGGAACCGGATATCGAGCCAGAGAAGAGAAGCAAGCATGAACCCGACAGATGAATTGTACAAAACCTTTGTGTTGTATTACATGGCATCCGGGGGAGGCCGTTTAGTTCAGCATAACTTCATGGACGTTTTCGAAACGGGATCAATCCAGAAACTGAAACCCGGTGACGAAGTAATCGAAGCTCGGTCCAATTGCAGTGACAACCACATTGCCATAACGTCCGGGATGAAAATGAAGACAATCTACTATCAGGACACCGGCTACGATTCCGGAAGGGTGCCTCTAGACAAATCATTGAGTGGGTTGCCTCCGGAGGAGAAGCCGCCGATCGGTAAGGAGACGGATGACCCGGCCAACGACAACGAACCCTTCAAGAAAATCAGAGATCCTGCCTTATGACTCTACACTGTATAGGAAGATAAAACATGCAAGACGAAACGCTAGGTAATGGAAAGAGGAAAAAGCGCAATCTTTCCGACAACAAAATATCAATGAAGATAGGAGACACCCTTACTTATGAACATGGACGGTGTGACCTGCTGGGATACGGAGGATCCGCCCTATTCATGAAAGAGACCGTTGATCTCGATACCTCGCAGTGTGCCAAAGTTCGGGTCGATTCCGACGACCAACCTCGAGACAAGGTCACAGACGCGATCGCAAGCTACTACCCATGCAAGAACATAACCGGAAAACCGACCTATGATTGTTATCCGTCGGGTATCTCCGGGATGTTGGATATCTTGTCGACCGGGAAGCTTCCTGCAAATCTGGAGGACTAGGCATATGAGAATAAATAAATCAGACTTATCGGACATCCTGTCCAAGGAGGTTCTCGGGAGTCTTGGTACTACGAGTGATGGTTCGTTGGATCTCATCGTTACTCAGAGGTCCAGTCTGGTGGACGGTCAGGATTCCAAATTCTTCGTTAAAGGAGGAGACATGGTCGTTTGGGATAACGGGAGCCTGGAGGCAGGCGTCGGAGAGAGGAAGACGGCTCTTCGCATGAGGGAAAACGATCCCGATTATTCATTGGACATGATGATGAGGAGAAAGCCCCGTGACCCCAGTGACCTTCCGGTGAGGTTATTGAAGCGCTCCGGGGATCCTCGTCTGGTCGTTACGGAACAGCGGACGGATGATATAACGGGAACTGGTGTGAAGGACGACAACAAGGCGAGCCATCTGACGGGAGACGAGTAGGGTATATCTGAATTATTTTATGCAACTTTTCCACTACGATAATTCCCGAGTATAAGGACATATATCCATCATGATTAACCTGCTCTCAGCCATAAAAGAATCCCTGCATAGCAACGACAGAACGGAAGCTGTCGCGATTCATAATTACTATATCCGGTCGACCAAAGCACGCAACACCCTTATGTTCATCCTGGCCAACAGCCTGTCGCCTGTCCAAGGGATTCCGGAGGACGTAAGAAAATCCGTCATATCCGGCATCTCCGAGACTCGATCCATTCCGAAGGGCCTGTCCGTCGAGGACACCGCCATGGAGGCCATCTCCCTTTATCAAAAGGATGTCAATACATCCATTTCCATGGAGTCCTACCCCGTGATCCCGAAGCAGTCTCTCCGCTATTACATTGGATCCGGGAACCAGTTGTCGGATCCGCCGGCATCGATCCGAAGATAGACGTCACGGACAACTATGTCTGGCCAATTGATTTCATCAAATCTCCGGCATTTGAACCAGTGGCCGTATGGGTCGGTCCAAAAGTCAAAATCTAAAACCAACAAGGAGTTTCATTCATGCAAACCGATCGTAACGAATTCGTCAGGAAACTGGACCCGTTCAAGGTGATCGTTCCGAAACCGTCCAACATGAGTCTTGGCTACGCCGATGCCTACCGGGAGTTTCTCCCCCGTGAGATCCGGAAGTGCCTCAAGGAATGCGGATATAATAACCCGTTCCTGGAGAAGCAGGCTTTCACCCAGATGACGGCCATTCCGTGCATCCAGGAGTTCGACCGGATGGTCACGTTCAGTTATCCGCACGGTGTCGGACAATACGTCTTCTACCAGAAGGTATGCCAGTTTGTCCGGTCCAAGCTGCTCGGCCTCAAGTCCGCCGTGGAGAAGAAACCCTCTAACGGCCAGCCGAAGCAATTGCTGTTCTCGTTCATGTACGAATGAACTCTTAAGTATATATGCCTTTAGTAGACGAAACCATAATCACCCCGGTAGCCAGGAGGATTTCCTCCTGGCTACCGGACAATTCAACATCAGTTCAGGAGGTATGCACATGGAAATGACGAAAGACGACAAGACGTATATCGAAAAGAACACCACTAGATCAGAGACCCTCGAAAATGGCGGCATGAAGTACTATGTCCCGATGCTGGGGTTCTGGCTGGTCCGTGATCATGCCGGATGGTCTGTCGACGGAACTACTGGCCACGGGGACACGATCGAAGAGCTTTATGCCAAACTGCGCACGGAGTGCCAGGACGACATCCAGCATATGCTTCGTCTAAACGACGGTGTCAAGATCTCGGATATCGACACAAGCAACCCGGTGAAAGCCGTTTGCAAGACCAAATGGCATGGGAAGGACTTCACGCTTACGTATCGGCTTCCGAGCCAGAATTGGGAGGTGGAGGGCAATGTCCTCACGGACTTCTGCGGTCACAACGATGTCAAGAACACCATCAAGTTTCTGTATGAGAAAGAGAAGAGCAACATCGTCGAGATCTTCCCGATGGCGGGTTTGATCGTCAACAAGTAAAAAGGAAGAGGGAGGTCCATACAGGACTTCCCTTTTTCTTTTTTGTTGATGAAGGAGGACGACGTATATATGCCTTTGGTAGAATGAAACCAATAACCATAACCAAAGAGGATAACATCATGAAAATCACAACAGAAGATGCCCAGTATTTGAAAACGAACGCCGAAAGCCTCCTCCGCCGTGACGACGGAGCGTGGGTCTATAGTCTCAAGAAAGGATCTGTTCTTGAGGCTCTCACGTTCGACAAGGAGTCAGGTTGGTTTTATCACAAGACCGGCCCATGCGCATCAATCCCAGAGTTAATGGATTGCTATGCTGCTGCAGAGCAGGAAGCGGTGTCCGCTCTCTCTGAGATTGAAGGATTGACAGTCTCTAAGACTGGTCGTTTCTACGATCAAGTCTTGGTAGACGCTCTCTTCAACGGTCAGGAAATCGGCCTCACCTACTATCCCAACGGAAAGTGGGAGGTCGCGCACCACCGGGCCAAGAGAGAAGTTCAGAAACCAACCAAGGAGGTGATAACTGAAGTGATCGCCGACTGGGTCAAGATGGACCATAATCCGGGTCCATTCTTCGAGGATCAGTTCCCGTACACGGACAAAGACTGATCTTCAAGGGGGCGGAGCAATCCGCCCCTGGCCCTCGGCTTTTTCTTTTTTGGAAATTGGCATTTTATGCCGTACTTAAACCTCCTTATTAAACGGAGACCTATATGAACATAAGCCAAGAAACCCTGGACTTCCCGTCCGGTGGTCTTTACCAGAAGATCGCCACGATGGCGAAGACCCATTATAAGCCGGTTGGACAGAACAGCTGGAAGCATATCCAGCAGGTCTATTCCCAGGCGGCCAGATGCCTCCGGTTCTGCGAACACCGGGAGATGACGCCGGTGGAGTTCGCCGCGATCGTCTACCATGATTCGTCCGTCATGGTCCGGAACAGCAAGGAAAAGCACAATGAATATGGCGCCATGATCGCCAAGAAGGATCTTGCGACGCTCTTCAATGAGGATGACCTGGACACGATCGCCATCGCGATCATCGAGCATGATGACAATCCCCAGATGATCTTCACATCCTCTGTCGGGGATCTCCTTGCATCCGGGGATTTCAATCCTCCCGACGTGGAGTGGATCCTGAACAAGAGCTATACCTGGGGCATCAAGAAAGGTCTGGCTCACGAGCAGCGGATCCAGAACACGCTGAGAACGATGCCGGCAGAATACGGAACCAACGGATCCAAAACGAATTATCCAAAATACTACCGGACTTATTTCAAAGACCGGCTGAAGGCCTTCCAGAAAGCCATGGACTCCCTCACTTACAAGAAAGTGGAGGCGATTGTCCTGGCCTATCGGCAAAAGCACGGACTGTCCGATA
>Ga0310694_10004669_pt1 | contig 13193 bp, 8 predicted proteins | sample 174DNAGHGhighgp2_FD_203884 | JGI IMG/M metagenome (GOLD analysis project Ga0310694, IMG submission 203884) | Sheep rumen microbial communities from Palmerston North, Manawatu-Wanganui, New Zealand - 1742 DNA GHGhigh gp2 (v2) (version 2) | ecosystem: Host-associated > Mammals > Digestive system >...
GCAGTGCCTGGGCCCAGGCGTTTTATATCAACGGTCACAAGGCCGTGCAGGACAGCCTGAACGGCATCTGGCTGTGCAGCGTTCCTCAAGAGATCTTCGGCACCGATTGGGAGGCCTCGATTGCTGCCGACTCCACGTGGACCGAGTTCATGGTCAACGATGTGAACGCCATTGAGGGCCAAGTCACCTTTGAGGGCATTGCGGGTGGCAAGTTATACCCTTTTACCGCCGTTACCGGTGACACGACCATCACGGGCAACATCACTTTCACGTGGCTGCCCGTACTAGAGCTCAACGGCGACTTCGGCTATGACTATGCCGAGGGAACGGTATCGCTCAGTGCACCCGACACTACCGAGAACAAGGATGACATGCTGGCCAAGCTCAAATGGCGCGGCGGCATCACCAACACGGCAAACAAGCACAAGCGCAACTACCACATCAAGTTCCTCGACGAGACCGGTGAAAAGAAGAACCGCCGTCTGCTGGGCATGCGCAAGGACAATCACTGGAAACTGGACGCAGGCCAGATTGACCCGTTGCGCATCCGCAACCGCGTGTGCAGCGACCTGTGGCTGGACATGTCTCGCCACCCGTGGCACTACGAGAACGACCCGACCATCATCAACGGCTCGCGCGGACAGGTTACCGAGGTAATCCTCAACGGCAAGTACCACGGCATCTACGGACTGATTGAGCCCGTGGACCGCAAGCAGTTGGGCCTGATCAAGCATGACACCATCAACAACGAGTTCCATGGTCAGCAATGGGTTTCCAAAGAGTGGGCACGCACCTACACTTTTCCCACATATAACAACAACAGCCCCACTTGGAACAAGAACGAGGTCAACTACCCCGAAATGGAAGACGTCAGCCCCACCGACTGGAGCACCATCTACAGCGCGTTTGACTTTGCCCGCCGTGTAGACGGCAATGACGACTGGGCCACGCTGGCCGACTCGCTGGACTACTACTTCGACATGCCCACGATGGAGGATTATTTCATCTTCATCGCCACCGTGCAGGCACTGGACAACGAGGTGAAGAACATCTACTACAGTTGCTATGACAAGGCACTGGGTGCACCGCGCCTGACAATGACCGCATGGGACGTTGACGTCAGCTTGGGCGCAAAGTCCATTCAAGGCCTTACCGACGCTCTTGTGAGACCCGACCGTGGACTTGACTGGATTTCTCACTTGGCGATGAACGACATGTTCTACCACTCGGCCCCGCACCGCAAGGACCTGATCAAGCGCTACTGGCAACTGCGCGAGACCTGTCTCAATACCGACAGCCTGATTGCACGTTTCCGGACTGCAGTCGACGAGCTGGAGATGAGCGGTGCAGCAGCACGCGAGGAGGCCCGCTGGAGCAAGGACAGCGACATCAACGGCAAGGTGCTTGACATCAGCGCCGAGATGGAGTATGTCGCCAAATGGATACGCCGACGCATGGAATACCTGGACGGCAATATCTTTGTACCCGACCCCATCGTGCTGGGAGACGTCAATGCCGACGGACGATTGACCATCAGTGACGTCACCCTGCTCATCAGCTACCTGTGCAAGAACGAAGTCTACATCGATGAGGACAATAGCGACGTTAACGGTGACGGAGAAATCAATATCACCGACTTGACTTCACTTATCACCAAACTGCTCAATGGCGAATAAAAGGCTCAATAAGGCTTGCAATTGTTAACCGGAGCCAGCAACAGCATTTAGCGAAACACATTAACAACACAATATCAACATCATTATGGCAGAAGAAATCAACAACCAAGAAGAAATGAACCAGCCGCAACGCAAGGAGGTTTCGCCCGAGAAACTCAAAGCCCTGCAGGTGGCAATGGATAAAATCGGCAAGACCTTCGGCAGCGGGTCCATCATGAAATTGGGCGACGACCACATCGAGGACATCGAGGTCATCCCCACCGGCTCCATCGGCCTGGACAACGCGCTGGGCGTGGGCGGTTATCCCCGCGGACGCATCATCGAGATCTACGGCCCCGAGTCATCGGGTAAGACCACACTGGCCATCCATGCCATTGCCGAGGCACAGAAGATGGGCGGTATCGCAGCCATCATCGACGCCGAGCACGCCTTTGACCGCTTCTATGCCGAGTCGCTGGGTGTGGACGTGAACAACCTGTGGATCTCACAGCCCGACAACGGTGAGCAGGCCCTGGAGATTGCCGACCAACTCATCCGCAGCAGCGCCATCGACATCATCGTCATCGACAGCGTTGCAGCCTTGACTCCCAAGGCCGAAATCGAGGGCGAGATGGGCGAGAGCAAGATGGGCTTGCAGGCACGCCTGATGAGCCAGGCCCTGAGGAAACTCACCGCCACCATCAGCCGCACCAACACCTGCTGCATCTTCATCAACCAGCTGCGCGAGAAGTTGGGCGTGATGTTCGGCAACCCCGAGACCACGACCGGCGGCAATGCCCTGAAGTTCTACAGTAGCGTGCGCCTTGACATCCGCCGCATCGGGCAGATCAAGGACGGTGACCAGGTAACCGGCAGCCTCACGCGCGTCAAAGTCGTGAAGAACAAGGTGGCTCCTCCCTTCCGCAAGACCGAATTTGAAATCCGCTTCGGTGAAGGCATCAGCAAGGTGGGCGAAATCATCGACCTGGGCGTCGAGTTCGGCATCGTCAAGAAGAGCGGCGCATGGTTCTCCTACGAGGGCACCAAGCTGGGACAGGGTCGTGACGCAGCCAAGCAGATGGTAGCTGACAATCCCGAACTGGCCGAGGAGCTCGAGGCTAAAATCAAGGAAGCCATGAAGGCCAAGTAAGCCCTTGCTTTTCAGGTTATCAACGATGCGGGCCGCCCCACTTGGGAGCGGCCCGCATTGTCATTCGCTGGAATTGCTGATTTCCCTTTACGAGAGGCCGAAGGCAGCACGGAGCGCCTCGGTCATGTTCAATTTTTCCCAAGTGAAGAGTTCCACCTCAACCTCCCTGGTCTGGTTGTAGAGCGACTCAAACCTCTTCAACTTCAGCTCATACTTGCGTCCCATGTGACCATAGGCTGCTGTCTCGGTATAGATGGGTTGGAGCAGTTTCAGGCGCTCGATGATGGCAGCAGGGCGCATGTCAAACATACCCTTCAGGATTTCGGCGATTTCAGCATCGCTCTTGTTGACATGGTTCGTGCCATAGGTGTTGATGTAGAAGCTCACGGGTTCAGCGCGGCCGATGGCATAGGCCACCTGAACCAGCACCTCGTCGGCGATGCCGGCAGCAACCACATTCTTGGCAATGTGGCGGCAGGCATAGGCAGCACTGCGGTCCACCTTGCTGGGATCCTTACCGCTGAAGGCGCCACCGCCGTGGGCACCGCGGCCACCGTAGGTGTCCACAATGATCTTACGGCCCGTCAGGCCGGTATCACCATGGGGACCGCCAATGACAAACTTGCCGGTCGGATTGACAAAGAACTCAGTCCTGTCATCCACCAGAGCGCGGATTTCCTCGTTGTAGTGCGACAATGTCCTGGGAATGAGGATTTCGCGCACATCACGGGCAATGCGTTTCTGGTCCACGTCATCATCATGTTGGGTGCTCACCACAATAGTGTGGACATGCACGGGTCGGTGTGTTTCGCCATCGTACTCGACGGTGACCTGCGCCTTGCTGTCGGGGCGCAAGTAGGGCATCAGATTCAAATGGTTGTGGCGGATGTCGGCCAGTTCACGCATCAGAGCATGGGAGAGGTCGAGTGTCAGCGGCATGTAGTTGAGCGTCTCGTTGCAGGCATAGCCGAACATCATGCCCTGGTCACCGGCGCCCTGATCGGCGCTGTTGTCCTCGGCACTGTTCACGCCCTGGGCGATGTCACCGCTCTGCTCGTGCACACTGTTGAGAATGCCGCAAGAGTTGGCGTCAAACTTGTATTCGCTCTTGTTGTAGCCGATTTTCTCGATCATCTCGCGCGCTGTGCGCTGCAGGTCGATGTAGACATTGGTCGTTACCTCGCCCGAGATGATAACCTGACCCGTAGTTACCAGCGTCTCACACGCTACATGGGCCTTGTGGTCAAAGGCGAGAAACTTGTCAAGAATGGCGTCACTGATCTGGTCAGCGACTTTGTCGGGGTGCCCTTCGGACACGCTCTCCGACGTGAAAAGATAATTCTTACTGTTCATTGTACAAAAAAAACATTTTTTGGATAGAATGAACGCTAAAGAAATAATCAAAAAAAGTAGGTTGATTATCGCGTTTTAGCATTTTTTCAAGTGGTTGCAAGCAGCCCAAAACTATCCACTGTCAATAGATGTTATTTCAAACGTGGCTGCAAAGGTAGTGCAAAAAAATCACAGCGCAACCATTTGCGCCATGATTTTTTTTTGTTTTCCGAAAAATCTCTGGCAGAACCTTACCGCAACATGTCGGCAACGCGGCGGGTAGCAGCGACAAAGGCGGCGACCTCGTCAAGCGTGTTGTAGACGGCAAACGAGGCACGCACCATGCCCGTCACGCCATAGCGTGCCATCAGCGGCTGGGCGCAATGGTGACCGGTACGCACGGCAATTCCCAGTTTGTCAAGCAACAGGCCCATGTCATAGCTGCTGATATTCCCCACAAGGAACGACACCACGCCGCTCTTGCCAGGCGCTGTGCCGAAGAGGCGCATTCCGTCAATCTCCTGGAGACCCTCGACGGCAGCAGTGAGCAATTCATGCTCATGGGCAGCAATGTTGTCGATGCCCAAGCCCTGAATATAATCGATGGCGGCACCAAAGGCGGCAATGTCGACAAAGTCGGGCGTTCCTGCCTCAAACTTGAACGGCAGTTCGGCAAAAGTGGTGCGCTCAAACGACACCTGTCCAATCATCTCTCCTCCACCCTGATAAGGCGGCATCTGGTCCAGCCAGTAGCGCTTCCCGTAAAGGATACCCACGCCTGCGGGACCATACATCTTGTGGCTAGAGAAGGCATAGAAGTCGCAATCCAGGTCGCGCACGTCAACCCTGATGTGGGGCGCGGCCTGGGCTCCGTCGATGAGCACGGGCACATTGTGTCGATGGGCTATCTCAATCATCCGTTTCACGGGATTGACAGTACCCAGCACATTGGACACATGGGCAATCGCGACAAAACGGGTGCTGTCGCTGAACAGGTCCTCATAGGCCTGCAGGTCTACCTCACCTCGCTCGTCAATGGGCACGACACGCAGGGTTACCCGCTTGCGCTGTCCGATGAGTTGCCAGGGCACGATGTTGCTGTGGTGCTCCATCTCGGTGACGATGATCTCGTCGCCGTTTTCCAACATCTGGCCAAACGACGATGCCACCAGGTTGATGCCCTCGGTGGTACCGCGCGTGAAGATCACCTCCTCGGTGCCAGCAGCATTGATAAAGCCTCGCACCTTCTCGCGCGTGAGCTCTACCATGTCGGTAGCCTCCTGGGAGAGGGTGTGCACGCCGCGGTGCACGTTAGCCTTGTAGTGGTAGTACATCCGCTCGATGGCCTCCACCACAGGGCGCGGCGTCTGGGATGTGGCAGCATTGTCCAGATAGATGAGCGGGCGGCCCTCGATCTGGCGTTGCAGGATGGGATAATCCTCGCGTATCTTGGTGATGTCCATTTTTTAGTTTTTAGTTTTTAGTCCCTATTTTCTAGAAAATCTAGAATATCTAGAGAATCTAGAATATCTAGACGGTCTAGAGCCGTTAACTCCTAATTCCTAACTCTTCTTGCAGGCGGCCATGCATCCGGCGCAGTTGCTCAAGGTTCCGGCGAAGCGTTTCTCCACCAGATAGTGCAGACGATCCTTGAGGGTGTCAAGGCGCACGCCGTCAATAACGTCGGCGACAAAGGCCTGCATCAACAGGCGGCGGGCCTCGTCAATGCCGATGCCGCGGGTGCGCATGTAGAATAGTGCCTCCTCGTCGAGCTGGCCGACGGCCGAGCCGTGTGAACACATCACGTCATCGGTGTAAATCTCAAGCTGCGGCTTGGTGTACATCTTGGCGGTTGGGGCCCCGCACAGGTTGCGGTTGCCCTGATAGGCCTCGACACGCGGACAGTTGGGCTGCACCAGAATCTTGCCGGCGAAGGCGCCCACCGCATTGTCGTTGAGCACATACTTGAACATCTCGTTGCTGTTGCAGCGGGGTGCGTTGTGGCTGATGAAGGTATGACTGTCAACATGCTGTTCGCCGCTGGCAATGGTCATACCCAGCAGATGCGTCTCGGCATGCTCGCCGTTGACCTCAACATGGTAGTTGTTGCGGGTAAAACCGTTGATGAGCGTGATACCGTCGATGAGCACGTTGCTGCCCTCATGCTGGTCCACATAGACCGACGACACGCGGCTGGTCTTTGGGGTGCTCTCTTCCATGTCATAGAAGTCCACACGGCTGTCCTGCATCGCCACAATCTCGATGACCTGATTGTTCAGGTAGTTGTAGTCGGGGCTTTGGGTGTGATCACAGGCCAGCAGTTTGATGCTGGCGTTCTTGCCCACGATAATGAGCAAACGGCGCTGCACCATCATGTCGAGTGCTGCGTTGAAGATGTTGACCAGCTGAATGGGGCGCTCGGCCACCACACCGTCGGGCACATAAATCAACAGGCCATCCTGCACCAGCAGACTGTTGAGCGCTACCGTGGGGTCACTCAAGCGAGCCAGCCGGCCATAGTGGGCCGTCATCAACTCGGGATAATCCACAGCTGCCATGCTGAAGGGCTCAACGACCACTTGGCCGATGTTGCGCTCGGCTGTGGGGCTGCTATGGAAGGCATCGTTGCTGCTGTAGTACAGACAGGTGCTCATGTTAGGCACGTCACAGTGGAAAGTCTCGCCCGGGTCAGCGTCAAAGGGGAGCCTGTTCACGTTCACACCATAATCATGAGCGAACACAGCTTCCAGATCGGTCGCCTCATAGTCCTCGCTGCCCTTGCGCGGCAGGCGGGCATTCTCAAGGTGCTCACGAGCCTCGCGGCGCAGTTTGTTCAACAAGGCGGGCGACTGCTGCTCGATGAGGTCACGGTTCTCATCGTACAGGTCGATATATTGCTTGAGTGCGTTCATCTGCTCGCTTTATTGCTGTGAATCGACTTGTTCCTTAATCCAGTCATAGCCCTTGTCCTCAAGCTCCAGTGCCAGTTCGGGACCGGCACTCATGACGATGCGGCCCTTGTACAGGACGTGCACAAAGTCAGGCTTGATGTAGTCCAGCAGACGCTGGTAGTGGGTAATGACGATGGTGGCGTTGTCCTTGCTCTTGAGCGTGTTCACGCCACTGGCGACGATGCGCAGGGCATCGATGTCAAGGCCGCTGTCGGTCTCGTCAAGGATGCTCAGCTTGGGCTCGAGCATCGCCATCTGGAAAATCTCGTTACGTTTTTTCTCGCCACCCGAGAAGCCCTCGTTGACGGCACGAGAGGCGAGCTTGTTGTCGAGTTGCACAATGCTGCGCTTCTCACGCATGAGTTTCAGGAAGTCGGCAGCACTCAACGGCTCCTGGCCGAAGTATTTGCGCTTCTCGTTCAAGGCGGTGCGCATGAAGTTGACCATCGACACGCCAGGAATCTCTACAGGATACTGGAAACTCAAGAACAGGCCCTCGTGGGCACGGTCCTCGGGCGACAATGCCAGCAGGTCCTTGCCGTAGAACTCAACACTGCCACCCGTCACCGTATAGGCGGGATTGCCGGTGAGCACGGCGCTCAGGGTGCTCTTGCCCGAGCCGTTGGGGCCCATGATGGCATGCACCTCACCGGGCTTGACAGTCAGGTTGATGCCTTTCAATATCTGCTTATCCTCGATCGAGGCCTGTAAATCCTTAATTACTAACATGATATTATCGTTTATTTTTTCTTTCGTTTTTTCTAGATATTCTAGAGGCTCTAGATAATCTAGATTTACTAGATAGTCTAGTGTTTCTAGAGAAGATTACCCGACTGCTCCCTCAAGCGAGACGCTGAGCAGTTTCTGCGCCTCGACGGCAAACTCCATCGGCAACTTGGCCATCACCTCCTTGGCATAGCCGTTGACGATGAGACCCACAGCGTCCTCGGTCGGGATGCCACGCTGGTTGCAGTAGAAAATCTGGTCCTCGTTGATTTTGCTCGTCGTTGCCTCGTGCTCAACCACCGACGTGTCGTTTCCCACCTCGATGACGGGGAAGGTGTGGGCGCCGCTGGTGTCGCTCAACAGCAGACTGTCGCACTGGGTGAAATTGCGGCAACCGGTCGCCTTGGGGGCAATCTTGACCATACCGCGGTAGCTGTTCTGGCTGTGGCCGGCGCTGATGCCCTTGCTCACGATGGTGCTCGTGCTGTTCTTGCCCAGGTGAATCATCTTGGTGCCCGTGTCGGCCTCCTGCCAGTTGTTGGTCAGGGCCACACTGTAGAACTCGCCCACCGAGTGGTCACCCTTGAGCACGCAGCTGGGATACTTCCACGTGATGGCGCTGCCGGTCTCGACCTGGGTCCACGACAGCTTGCTATGGTCGCCGCGGCACAGTCCGCGCTTGGTCACCAGGTTATAGATGCCGCCCTTGCCGTCCTTGTCGCCGGGGTACCAGTTCTGCACGGTGCTGTACTTGACCTCGGCACGGTCCTCGACGATAATCTCGACGATGGCGGCATGCAGCTGGTTCTCGTCACGCATGGGGGCGGTACAGCCCTCCAGATAGGAGACGTAGGCATCATCATCGGCCACGATGAGCGTGCGCTCAAACTGGCCCGTCTGGGCCGCATTGATGCGGAAGTAGGTGGACAGCTCCATGGGGCAACGAACACCCTTGGGGATGTACACAAACGAGCCGTCGCTGAAGACAGCCGAATTCAGGGCAGCATAGAAATTGTCGGTATAAGGAACCACCTTGCCCAGGTACTTGCGCACCAGGTCGGGGTAATCCTTCACGGCCTCGCTGATGGAGCAGAAGATGACGCCCAACTCGGCCAGGCGCTCGCGATAAGTCGTCTTGACACTCACGCTGTCCATGACGGCATCCACCGCCATGCCACTCAGGCGCAACTGTTCCTCCAGGGGAATGCCCAGCTTGTCGAAGGTCTTCTTCAACTCGGGGTCAATCTCCTTCTTCTCGCCCGCCTTCTTCTGTCGCGGCGCGGCATAATAGCTGATGTCCTGGTAGTCGATTTCAGGTACATGCACATGGCCCCAAGTGGGAGCCTTCAAGGTCAGCCAGTGGCGATAGGCCTTCAGTCGGAACTCAAGCAGCCACTCGGGTTCACCCTTCAGGGCCGAGATGCGGCGCACCACATCCTCGTCCAGTCCTTTGGGGATGACCTCGGTCTCGATATCGGTCACAAAGCCGTACTTGTACTCAGCCTGTGCCGCTTCCTCTATGATCTGGTTACCTTTTTCAGGTTTTTCGGTCTCTTTCATCGGTTAAAAACTTTACCTTTGCTAAAAGCGGCACAAAGGTACTGCAAATTTCTGATTTTGCGAATACAACGAGAACCAATTCTCACTATTGGACCAAATAAATGCCCTTTGTGGCCACCAGCCCAGGCATCCATCACCCATTCACTGGGGTCACTCTACATTAAAGCGCCTGAACAACTGAGCTATTATCGGATTTTTTAGTACTTTTGCGCAAACATATCCAAATCACATCAATCCTGACTATTATGACCAAATATTTGACTTCTCTATTCTTGGCCCTCAGCGTGTTTGCTGTAAAGCCCGTTGCTGCTGCCGACCTTTCCACATTAATCACGCTGGGCGACACCACGGTGATGGAACTCAGCCGTATTGTCGCAACAGGACTGACGACCGTCTATGTCGAGACCATCGACCACGAGGAGCCCACCTGCGAGTATGTCTATGCTCCCACGGGGTGCATGGGCGCCACCATCAGGAATGCCACCAAGGTACCCGGGCGCGTCACCATCTATCAGCGCATCAACGGCATGGACAGTGTGCTGTATGACAGTGGGGACTATGAGAAGGATGTCAGCGGCATGACCATCAAATTGCGCGGCAACACCAGCGCCTTTGAGGCCAAAAAACCTTACAAAATCAAACTGCAGAAGAAACAGGATCTCCTGTTCCGTGGCGACGAGAGCACCTATAAGGACAAGGACTGGCTGCTGCTCAAGGACGAATACCTGTTTACCACAACAGGATTCAAGGTGAGCAAACTCATGGGCATGACATGGGTTCCGGGGTGCCGCTATGTGAATGTGATTCTCAACAATGACTACAAGGGCGTCTACCTCTTGTGCGAGTCGGTCAAGCGCAACCCCGACTGCCGCCTGAATGTGGACAAGAACTCAGGATTCATCTTTGAGTGTGACCCCTACTGGTGGAATGAGGATGTCTATGTCAACTCCATCACTTCACCATCCTATAACTTCACCTTCAAGTATCCCGAGAGCGAGGACATCCTGCCTGAGCAGCTGGAATACATGCAAGACCTGGTGTCGCGCTATGAAGCCAGCCTGACCAAGTCCAACTACCCCACCCTGATTGATGTACCGTCATTTGCCCACTGGTGCCTTGTCCATGACCTGATGGGAACGAAGGACTCGGGTGGCGCCAACCGCTACTACACCAAGTATGACACTACCGCCGAGTCGCTCATCGTGATGCCTGTCGTGTGGGATTTTGACATGTCGGAGCGCATGCCGTCGGATTGGTCACGTTGCCACACCTCCCACATGACCAAACTGTTCAACAACAGCAACCGCACCTATGTCGACGCCTTTGCCGGGCGCTGGTATGACGTGCGTGCCACACTGCTGAGCGAAATCACACAATTCCTGAATGACTTTGGCAGTTCGCCCGAGGCCATTGCCATGCAAGCCAGTTTCAACCTGGAGAAATTAGTGTCAGGACGACAATTCAACGTTGCTGCCGACGTGTCATCGCGCAAGTCATGGTTCAATAGCCGATTCACATGGATGAACAACAAGATCAAGGCAATGAACCCCATCGGGGATGTGAATGTCGACAGTGCTGTAAACATCGCTGATGTCACCGACCTCATCAGCGCGTTGATGTCGGGGCAAGTGGACTATGTCAACTCGGCCGATGTCAACAATGACGGAGCCATTTCAATTCAGGACATCACAGTACTCATCAGCCTGTTGATGGGCCAGAGTTGAAAAGACGTTCCTGCTTGGCCATAAAACAAAAAAGACGGGGTTCACACCCTGTCTTTTCTTGTTGTGTTCTGAAGCCTAAATTACTTTAACTAAACCCAAATGTCATAGAATCAGATTTACACTAGCCAAATTTTAAATGTTGCTTTGATGATGACTACAAAATAAACGAGTCTGTGACAATAACCCAAAAATATTCCACAAATCGGCAATATTTATCAACGAAAATGGCTAATTGCCATTTAGGCTATCAGTTATTCTGATTCAAATGAAAAAGGGGAGGTATAAGCTGTGATTTCAGGGCTTGGGCTGATAGTTGCGACCTGCCACCGAACACAGGAATCGACGGCCCATGAAGGAAGTCAAAATGCCCAGTTTGTTCTTGGCGCGCACCCGGCCATCGGCCAGACAGGCCAGGCGCAGGCGCTTGATGCCAGCCCAGCAGCGGTTTTCCAGCTGGCTGTGGTCACTTGACTTGTCCTGATGGCTAAGCAACATAATGTTGAAATAGGCGCTCAACAAGCGGCTGCGCACCGCCTTGAGGTATTGAGGATCGTCATGCAGCATCTGTTTTTCCAGCCGCTCGCACACGTCCAGCACATCGGCACGATGGGGCGAGAACACACGCATGCTGTTACTCTCATGCTGGCGATAGCCATACAAGACAGCATCAACGGCAACGACTTGCCGGCATTTCTGGAGCAGCGGATAGATGATGGCCAGGTCCTCATAGATGATTCCCAGGGGAAAACGGATTTCCTCGAACAATGAGGCCTTGAACAGGCGGCCCCACGGCGAGTGGGTGAGGCCGTGCTGGTAAAAGACGGCAAGCAATGCCTCGTGTTGGTCAAAGTATCGGACAGGGCACTGACCCTTCAACACAGGGAAAGACGGGACAGCCCCTTCAAAGGCGACATAACGGCCGACGGCAATATCCGCATCGCTCTGCCGCAAGGCATCAAGCAGCGTCGATGCGAACTCGGGGTGCAGCACGTCATCGCTGTCAACCATCATGACAAGTTCACCGGTCATGACATCCAGGGCGGTGTTGCGCGCTGCCGAATGTCCACCGTTAGGCTGGTGGATGACACGGATGCGCTGGTCCTGCTCGGCCCAGCGGTCACACAATGGCCCCGTGCCATCGGTGCTGCCGTCGTCCACTACCAGAATCTCAAGCCGCTGATAGCTCTGGGCCACAATGCTCTTGAGGCACTGGTCCAGAAAAGCCACCGCGTTATAGGCGGGCACAACAACCGATATGAGCGGCTCCATCTTTTTTAGTTAACAGTTAATAGTTAATAGTGAATAGTTAATAGTAAACAGTTGACAGCCAGCAATGAACAACCATTCACTGTTAACTGTCAACTGTTAACTGATTTATTTCACTTTCCACTCAAAGCCATCCTTGGTATCCTTGACCTCAAAGCCAAACTCGGCGAGCTTGTCGCGGATAAGGTCACTGGTAGCCCAGTCCTTGGCGGCCTTGGCATTGCGGCGCATCTCCAGCAACAGGTCAACGGCCTGACGGTAAGGCTCCAGATTCACGCTGTCGCCGCCGGCTGCATCGTCACGGATGCCCAGCACGTCGAACAGGTAGGTCTGGAAGACACTCTTCAGTTCGTCGATGTCGGCTTGTGACAGACTGGCGTTGCCGTCGTTGGCCTGGTTGATGACCTTGCAGGCATCAAACAGTGTTGCGATGACCGTCGGCGTGTTCAGGTCGTCGTTCATCGCGTCGGCGCAGCGCTGGCGGTAGTTGTCGAGCGTGAGCGATGACTGCGGCGCTGCCGCGAGGGCATTCAGGCGGTGCCAGCCGTCCAGTATGCGTTCCAGTGCCTTCTCGGCAGCCTGCAGGGCCTCGTTGCTGAAGTCCACAGTGCCGCGGTAGTGTGCCTGGAGAATAAAGAAGCGGATGGTCATCGGCGTGTAGGCCTGAGTGAGTGCCGGGTGGTCGCCCGTGAAGAACTGCTCCAGGGTGATGAAGTTACCCAGCGACTTGCCCATCTTCTGCCCATTGATGGTAATCATGTTGTTGTGCATCCAGTAGTGCACCATCTCATCGCCCTGACTGGCCACGGCCTGTGCAATTTCGCACTCA
>Ga0310694_10004672_pt1 | contig 13186 bp, 13 predicted proteins | sample 174DNAGHGhighgp2_FD_203884 | JGI IMG/M metagenome (GOLD analysis project Ga0310694, IMG submission 203884) | Sheep rumen microbial communities from Palmerston North, Manawatu-Wanganui, New Zealand - 1742 DNA GHGhigh gp2 (v2) (version 2) | ecosystem: Host-associated > Mammals > Digestive system...
CTATTGCAGCGCTGCGCGCTGCTATCTCCCAGGCGCATGGCTACGACTTGTCAAAGCTCATACACCACTCGGATAGAGGTATACAATATTGTTGTAATGACTACATTCACGAGCTCAACAACTATGTCTTGTCCTGAAAAAAGTAGACATTATCGAGAAATGCGGCACACAACGTTGCCGCATTTCTTTATTTGTGAATTCCCTCTCGCAAGAATTGGAATAGACCGATATAACTTATTCCGTCATCATCAGTCCACGGAGAAATGTCATCGCCAACGATCACAACCTTCCGAAAACTGTCATCAATACGCTTGAGAGATGTCAGTTCTTGTTCACGCTTGGTATCATCGTCCATCCTATAAGCCGACTGAATGTAATATTTCTCCTTACCGTTTGTGGCGATAAAATCCACTTCGTATTGTTTCTGTTGCTGCTTGCCGTCTTGCATCTCTCGCACCTCCACAACGCCTACATCAATCAAATAGCCAAAAATACGCAAGTGATTATAGATCACATTCTCCATGATATGTGTCAGTTCCTGCTGACGGAAGTTCAAGCGAGCATTGCGCAAGCCGACATCAACCGAATAATACTTCTTAATGGATTCAAAATACCGTTTACCTTTGATGTCATATCGGCTGACGGATTCAAACAGGAAAGCGTCTTCCAAATAGCCGATGTATTTATCAACAGTCTCTCTATCGGCTTTCATTTGTTTGACTGATTGAATGGTATTGGCGAGTTTGGTCGGGTTATTAAGCGAGCCCACCGACGAGCATAAAACATCAGCCAAGTTCTCCAACAGTTCGGTATTCCGAATCTTATGCCGTTCAATCACATCTGCCAGATAGGTTTTCTTCCATAAACGTTGCAGATAGTTAATTTTCTGCTCTGCTGAGGGATGATTGCGCAATCCGGGCAGCCCGCCATAAGTATAATATTCTTTCCATAATTCGTTCACTGATTCAGTTCTGTCGGTGCAAAATTCACCAAACGATAACGGATAGACATGCACTTCGTCGCCGCGACCTCGGAAAAGTGTGTTAATATCCGAACTAAGCAGATGACTATTGCTGCCGGTGATATACACATCCACGTTCGGCTTGGCATTCAGCCCGTTCACCAGCCTCTCGAAACCTTCTACTTCCTGAATCTCATCAAGCATCAGATAATAGTTACCATTTTGCTTGATGCGCTCGTACAGATAAGTTTTGAGAGCATTGACCTCAAGCAAGTCATCACGCATATTTTCGTCATCCTGATCGAACGACAACGAAATAATATGATCTTCCGGCACACCTTGCTCCAACAGGTAATCGCGATATACGTGCGACAGCAACCATGACTTTCCGCTGCGACGGGGACCGGTGATTATTTTTATCTCGCTGTTATTTTGACGTGCAATCAGTTTGTTGAGATAAATCTCGCGTTTGATGTAATTCATAAGCAGGTATTTTAATTTCGACTGCAAAGATACAAAAATTATTCGATATATGCAAATGTTTATCCGCATTTTGGTGCAAATTTGCACTAAATTGCGGTTAAATGCAACGTCTATTCGTATTTTGGTGCAAATTTGCACTAAATTGCGGTGTAACTGCACCGGATTTCCCTACTAATTTGGTCAGACCATTTTTGAAGATGTTTTTTCGGCGTGTGTTAAATCTTATAATACTTCTAATTTTAACCCGAGACGTGTGTGAGAGGAAGGCAAGAGCAAGGCAAAAGCGAATTGAAAGCAGGTTAACCCGAGACTTATTTGCTTTTTGACTACCATTTTTGGCCGAAAAACACCAACTTTATGCAAGCATAGTCTGCCGCTATGCTACTAAAAAAACACGTCCGTGCACATTTTTCTTCGGGAAAGTTTGCAAATGTGCATTTTTTTTTGTAACTTTGCAGCCAAAAGTTGCAAAGACATGCCTCCACGGACAAATGACATATCTCTGTTTCTTGCTTTTTGCATCGAGCAATACAAGCAACGACACCACATGAGTGGTGAACAGGCTATGCAAGAGCTTGATCAATACGGCGTGTTGGAATATTTAGAAGAATGTTACGCCCCTTTGCACACACAAAGCGCGCAGTGGATAATGGAGGATATTGACGAATTTATCGAAAAACGGAAACAATGAGAGTCTATCACGGCAGTTTAGAGCGTGTTCCTTCGCCCGAAATACGGCAGGCTACCCGTACTCTTGATTACGGAACCGGCTTTTACACCACCACTTCAGCCCAACAAGCTGAAGAATGGGTGCGCAAACGCATGAAAGACACTTTCGCGCGCAAAGGCTTTGTTAACGAATATGAGTTAGACTTGGAAACTCTCAAGCAGTTCCATTGCATCTTCTTTGAGTCGCCCACCGACGAATGGATAGATTTTGTGATGAGCAACCGTTTGGATCGCAATTTTGTTCATAACTACGATGTAGTATACGGACCGGTTGCCAATGACCGCGTTTATACTTGTTTCACTTTGTATGAAGGAGGAGTGATGAGCAAGCAAAATTTACTTGCTGAATTACGAACTTACGATTTGGTGGATCAATATCTATTTCATACAGAACAGGCACTTAAAGCCTTAAGGTTTGTTAAGGCAAAGGAAATACTACTATGAGCGAAATTACACAAAATAACTTATATCTGATCTTGCCGTTCAAGGTAAGCCGAGTGGCAGATATGTTGTGTGCTGATGAGCATATCAGTACGATTGAAGCAATACGTCGTATCTATACTTCTACGATGTACAAGCAACTGGAACAAGAACATACTAAACGCTGGCACGAAGGACCGGTATCTTTGTATCAAACGTTATGACACTCCGTCCCCTCCGTGACGTTAAAATTGAGGTGTCTCCATTTACTAACCCTGTACGACTAAATTGGGTTACCTTACACAATCGTAGAGATAACAGCAGGATAACAGTAGCGTCCGTTTACGTGTCGTTATCGACTCGTTATCGACTCGTTATCGTGTTTGGGTGCTGAATGATGGCTAAAGAGATTTGAACTCAGTGAATATTTCAAGCGTTTGAAATTTGTGGTCGGGGAACATTTTTGCAAAAATTATTTGCATAATTCAGAATTTTTTTGTAACTTTGCAGTTGAATTGTAGAAAATCCAATCGCTATGTCCTGTTTACGTGTACTATTGGCAATTATTTTTCCTCCGCTGGCGGTGTACGACCGTGGCTGCGGCTCGATGCTGATCGTGTTTCTTCTCACCTGCCTCGGATGGGTGCCCGGAGTGATTGGAGCGCTGATCATACTTAATAAAAATGAATGACATCCCCCGACCCCTTCTCAGAAGGGGAGAGGAAAGCCTACCTCCAGCCCCTCCCTGAAGGGAAGGGAGAGTTGAGGGTTGAGCGAAGTTTGAGAGTTGAAAATTGAAAATTGAAAGGATAAACTAACCAAATAAATAAACAACATTATGAAGTTATGCAACAAATTCGCTGCTGAGTTCTTCGGAACAGCAGTATTGGTATTGGGCGGTTGCGGAACCGCACTGTTCGGACATGTAGGTTTTCTGGGCGTAGCCCTCGCTTTCGGTCTGACGATCGTAGCTGCTGCTTACGGTATCGGTCATATCAGCGGTGCTCACCTGAATCCCGCTGTAAGTTTCGGCGTATGGGTTAACGGTCGTATGAGCTGGCAGGAGATGCTGTGCTACTGGTGCGCACAGATCCTGGGTGCCATAGCCGCTGCCGCTATTCTGTTCGGTATAGCCAAGTCGGCACACATGACCATCGGCACGTTTGCCGCCAACGGTTACGGTGAGTTCTTCAGCAGTGCAGACGTAGCTGCCGGTTACCTGCAGACGAACGTATGGGGTGCTTTTGCCACCGAGGCTGTGCTGACGTTTGTCTTCCTGATGGTTATTCTGGGTGTAACGGACAGCAGGCACACCAACGGTGCCTTCGGCGGATTGGCTATCGGCTTGACACTGACGCTGATTCACCTGATCTCTATCCCCTTGACGAACACGTCGGTTAACCCGGCTCGTTCGATCTCGCAGGCAATATTCTCGGAGAACGCCCTGGCTCTGCCGCAACTGTGGTTGTTCATCGTTGCTCCGCTGGTAGGTGCAGCATTGGCAGGCTTGTGCTACAAGTGCATCGCTTGCGATGGCAAGAAGTGCTAATCGGCTCCTGAACGTATGATACGCGTAGCGATAGTAGGTTACGGCAATATAGGTCGTGCCGCCGAGCAAGCTGTGAAGGCAGCCCCTGATATGGAACTGGCGGGCATCTACCACCACAACGATTGTCTGGACTGCATGGCAGCGGACGTGGCACTGGTGTGCACACCCACACGCGAGGTGCAGACGTTTGCCACCGTGCTGGCAGCGCGGGGTATATGTACGGTTGACAGCTTTGATATCCACGGCCGTATATGGGACTTGCGCAGTGCGATGGATACGGTGTGCAAAGCAAGCAAGACCGTAAGCGTGATAGCCGCCGGTTGGGATCCGGGTAGCGACAGTATGGTTCGTGCCCTGCTGATGGCATTGGCGCCCAAGGGACTGACCTACACCAACTTCGGTCCCGGACGCAGCATGGGGCACACCGTAGCCGCCAAAGCTATACCCGGCGTAAAGAACGCGCTGAGTATGACTATCCCGTTGGGCACGGGTATTCACCGCCGGATGGTATATATCGAGCTGGAGAACGGTGCCGACTTCCGTACGGTGGAGGCCGCTATCCTCGCCGATGATTATTTTGCACACGACGAGACGCATGTCATTGCCGTTGACAGCATCGATGCGCTGAACAACGTGGCGCACGGCGTTAACCTCGTTCGCAACGGTGTGTCGGGCGAGACACACAACCAGCGGTTTGAGTTCAACATGGCGATCAACAATCCCGCGCTGACAGGTCAGGTGCTGGCGAGTTGCGCGCGTGCCGCCGTACGGCTCAGGCAACGCGGCGACTATGGCGCAAAAACGATGATCGAAATAGCGCCTATTGATCTGCTGCCCGGCACGACAGAGAGCCTGGTGAAAGCACTGGTGTAAGTTATGAAAAATCAACGCTCGGAGTGATGTCCGAGCGTTGGTTTTGTTTGATGTTGTTTGATGTTGTTTGATGTTGTTTGATGTTGTTTGAGGGGAGAACCGGAATTTACCAGTCGAGGTCGTAGGAGACCACTATATAATGACCAAAGCCACGGGCATTGGTGAGTTCGATCAGTTGCTTGCTTTTGGTTATGTTGATGTCACGCGAATAGTCGTACATAAACCGGTAGGCTATTCCCAACGAATTGCACTTGTCCACGCGCCAACGGAGTCCTGCCTGTGCACGCACGGAGCACAGATACTGTCCGAACGATTTGCCGGCATAGGCGGTGGCATTGCCGTCCTTATCCACACCGGCGTAGGTATTCAGGTACTTCACGGGCTGGTTGAGCGTGTTCCACAGTTCGACATACGCATACGCCTTCAGCGGCCTGCCGGGAACGCTGTACTGCGCCTGCAGTTTGTGGCGCAGGGTAAGTGTGGTCTGCGGCTGTTCGTGCGGGTTGATGGAGTCGGTGCGGATATCCGCATCAAGTTTCTCGCGCAGAGAGAACTTCCACTCATCCACCGCATAGTGTCCTGATACATACACAGCGATTCTGTGCCGGAGAAACTCGTTGGCGGGGTTAGCCGTGCCGTCGGAGGCAGTGAACTTGTTGCCGTGCACCTTCAGCGTATAGTCGGCACCTATGCGCATGTAGGGAATTGGGGTGTACGACAGTCCGACGGTAGTATATGACCTGCGGAAGTAGGGCTTGAGCACCTTGGTGTTGTCAGCGAGTTGCGAGTAGGTGGATTCCTGCAGGCGCGAGAAGATCTCTTCACTCAGATAGAGGTTGATACTCTGGTCGCGGATCTTGAAGTGCTTGGTGAACCCGGCTTCGATACGCAACTCGGTTAAATGCGTCGTGGTCTCGTCCACGGACTTCAGTCCTTGTGCCGCAGCCAGCCCGCACCCGGCTACAGCCAGGAGCAGGACGAGCAGTCTGCGTGTAGATAGATGGCGTGTCATGCGGTGATCATTTGAACTTGGTGATAGTACCGATAGTATCTTCTTCGTCCTTGCTCATCAGGTACTTGACCTTGATGTACGCCACGTCGCGCAGGAAATCCACGTGACCTATCTCCAGATCCGTAACCTGCAGTCCGGTGCGCTCCTTGAGGTCGGCAAGCAGTGCGTCGCGGTTCTCGGGTTTGATGTTCTCGATCTTCTCATAGAGGATGATCTTCGTGCCGGTGCGCTTGCGTGCTACCCACAGTTCGAATCCTCCAGCCAGTGCGATGAGTGCGATGTTGGCGAACAGCAGCTGGTGCCACGCCAGACTGTCGGCGTGCAGCGAGAGCGAGTTCATCACAGCCTGTGCAATGATGATAAACAGGTAAGTCATCTCGCGGATAGGCACTGTTTCCGTCCTGTAACGGATCATGCCGAAGATGGCGAACAAACCGAGCACGAAGCCTGTCTGTATGTCCAAAATCTGCATCAGCCAAAGCAGCAGGAACATTGCCGACGAGAAGAGCATGAACGTCACGTAATAGTCGCGGCGACGGCTGACCTTGTAGTAGATGCAGTAGATGATCAGCCACGCCATGAGCAGGTTGAACAGAAACATCAGCGGCAGCACCAGTATATTGTCGGCTATACCCAACGTATCCGCCAGGCTGTGCATAAGGTAGTTGATACTGTCCGAAGTGCCATACTCGGCAGCTATGCTCGGATCATAATCGGTGAACTCCAACGTAGGGTTGGCTAAATCAACTTGAGACATAAAGATATTTACGATTTACAATTTACTATTTTGCGATTGGCGATTTGCGATTTTCTCAATCATGCGTATTTTTGCTTTGAATCGGTTTTTTTTGACCTCGGGTGTGGTCAGTGCCGTGCCGATACAATACTTGCTCACTTTCAGCGGTTTGATGCGCAGTTGTTGCATTATTCCTATCATTGGTGACGCCACATTGCCGTCACGCTTGAGTTCCACAATCACCGGTTCGGGGTAACTGACCGTTGCACCGCTGCGGATATTGGTGAACGTGAGCATGGTATCGATAGTCAGCCGTTCGGTTTTAGCCTTGTTGACGAGCGTGATACGCGTGAACGTTGTTCGCAGCCGCGGGCTGATCTGCTCAAAGCGGTAGCGGCTCTTGGCAGCGATGAACTCGTCCGCCCGCCATGTCTGCTTGCCTTGCCCGACAGTGTCGGCGGTAAGAGTGGCGGAGGGCAGACTGATACGTTTCTTCTTGGTGCGGCCTTTGTTGTTCTTGCGCTTGATCTCCAGAAAGAAGAGCTCGCTCTCGACATACGTGCGCACGCGGATCTTCTGCCGCACGAGTTGGCGGTTGTGGTGGCGTATGTACATATCGAGGTCCTCGGTGTCGTAGTACACGGTGTCGTAGTCGCCCGTGCGCTTGCCTGCAGCCTGCTGCACGAAGTACGAGGTCTGCGCCAGTGCCAGCAGTTCAGGCAGGAGCGATGCAGGCATTACGAACTTCGTATCAATACGGTTCATGAGTTTCACGCCCTCCATCTCTGCCAGACTGATGGGCTCAAACTGCTGTAGTATGTCGGTTATGCAGGACATGCAATTCTATTTTCTTTGAGCGTAGCGGTCTTCCTTCTTTCAGCGTAGCGGTCTTTTATCTTTGAGCGTAGCGGTCTTACTTCTGAAAAATATATTCAAACACCTTCACCGACTCCAGTTTGCCGTTGGGCAGGTAATTGTACTGCTTGGCTTTGGTGCCGTTGGTGTTATACTCGTACTTGCGGATGCGGTAAGGTTTGTTCTTGTCGTTGTACTCCACCTCCTTGAGCACTTTACCGCCGATCGAGTCGGTATATTCGTAGGTGACGCGCCACTTCTGCCCGTAGGTGGCATACTCTGTTTCTTCAATCACGCGTCCCTGCTCGTCGTACACCTTGATGCGGTCGAGCCAGCGGGTGTGGGTCTTGTCGTTGGTGTTCCACTCCTTGACAGTCAGGTTCTTGCGCCGCTCGCGTTTGGCGAGCGTCTCGGGGCTGACATACACGTCCTGCGCAGCCATGCAGGCAGCGAGACATAACAAGGTGATTGCTAAATAACTACGCTTCATTTATTATTTGATTTCTGATTTCTGACTTCTGATTTCCTGCTTACCATCTGCCACCGCCTCCGGGTCCTCCGCCGCTGCTTGCGCTGTAGGTGGATAGGCTAACCGATGATCCGCCACTGTAGGTGGCAGGGTAGTAGGCTGTATTGTTGAACACCGCCGTACCTGCAGGCGTGACGCCTTTGTACAATGTAGGTTTGCTTGCTCCTGACAGAACGAGCGTGGAGGCGTTGCTGCTCGGTGTCTTGAAGGCAAACACGTCATTGCCCACGACCAGGGCGTACCACGTGTTGGTGCTTCCGGAAGCCTTGTAGCAGGTCTGCGACAGTTGTGCACCGCTCTCCAGACTGCCTACCGCCACGAGCGTGCCGCCCGAGACGTACAGTTTCTTCTGCTCCTCGCTGTTGGCATCGATAGCCACCTCCGGCGAGGATGCGCCGATAGCATAGACCACTCCGCCCTTGATGTAACAGTTGCCGTTGGCATCTATGCCGTCGTTGCCTGCAGAGTGTGCGCACACCAACCCGCTGCTGATAGTCAGGTCACCGCCGGCATTGATCGCATCATCGGTAGAGTAGGAATAAACCTCGCCGCCGGTGATCGTGATAGCTGCCTTGCTCTCTATGCCTTCAGGGCCTGAAGCACTGCTGCCTCCTGGGCCTCCGCCACCGCCGGGACCCCAAGCAGATGTCCACGAGGACGAACTGCTGCCCGTGCAGATAACAGTCGTCTTGCCGCCGCTGAAACTCATGGCTCCCTCCGACTTGATACCTTTGCCCTCGCTGCCTGTTGTGTTGACGGTGATTGTACCGCCGCTGACAGTCAGTGTGCCTGTTTGCGACAGAATACCTTTGTCCACCGAAGTGATATTCACTGTTCCGTCGGTGATGGCGATGGTCACACTGTCACTCTGCAATCCGTCGCCGGCTGCATTGACAGTGATTGTGCCGCCGTTGATGTACAGGCCGTCGTTGACGTGTATGCCGTCCGACACCTTGGCTGTGATGTTCAGCACACCGGCGTTGATGCGTATATAATCGTCGCTCGCCAAGGCGTGCTTGTAGTTGCCGGTCACGTTCAGTGTACCCGTGCCGGAGATGATCAGTTGCCCTTCAGAGAAGAGTGCGGCTTTCTGGTCTTCTTCGGATGTGGCGTACGAACTGCCGTCGGTAAGCGTGTTGGCGTCGGTCAACTCCACGTAACCTTTCTTCTTGCACTGGCTGTTGATGGCCGGTCCGTCACTGCACGTGAGTGTCAGTCCGGCAAGGCATAACTTGTACGCCTTATCCGAGTACAGTTTGAACTGCCCGTTGCCGTTGCCGCTCAGCGTGTAACGTACCGAGTCGGCTGTAGAGGTTATAACTACGTATCCGTTGCTGTTGGCAACCGTCACGCCCTGCACGTTGCCGCTTACCGTGGCACTGCTGCCGTCCCAGACAATAGCCAGATTGTCGCTGAACGCTGTTGCGGGGATAGTATCAGGGTCCGAAACCTCAGGGTCGGTCTGCTCGGTAGTGGTGCCCGTAGGATCATCGATCTCTATATCGGGCTCACAACTGACGAGCGCGGTTAGGCAAACAAGCCCGATTAGGATAAAATATCTTTTCATATAACTGCGAATTATTGATTTGTAACAAAAGGTAGCAATTCATGTGCCGAAAACGAACAAAATATCGCAGTAAAGGTGTGCTTTCTTAACAAAATGATATAAATTCTTACAATTTGAGGATTACATAGATGATTATCGGCGCGGCAATCAGCGACGATAGAGTAGATATAGGCAGCGACAGGCTCATGCTGTACGAAGCGAGCGATACCAGGCAGTCGCATAGCAGCAGCAGGTTGGCTCCTAACAGGGCACAGGCTGGCACGGTGAGCCGGTGGTTGGACGTGTGCATGATCCCTCGAGCCAGGTGAGGCACAGCAACGCCGATGAACGCTATCGGACCGCACCAGGCAGTAACGCCGCCTGCCAATAGCGAGGTAGCCAGTACGATTCCCAAACGGGTACGCCGGATATTCACACCCAGTGCGCGGGCATAGCTCTCACCCAGTAGCAGACCGTTCAGCGGCTTGAGCAGCAGGGCTACCATCAGCGCACCGATAAGCAGCACCGGTGCCATAACCTGCAACTCCGCCCAACCGACGGATGATAGCGAACCCAAGGTCCAAACGATGAACAGCTTGAGCGCATCGGGGTTGGCGATGTTCTGCATGATATTTACCAGCGCACCGGCTACAGCACCTACCAGCATACCTACAATCAGCAGGCTCACATTATCTTTCACTTTGCCGGCAACGCTCATCACGAGCAGCAGCACTAAGGTGGAGCCGATAATTGCAGAAGTGGCTATGGCACCTGTGCCGGCACTGACCATGCCGAACAGCGACGTACACATTACTACGAACGCCACGCCCAAACTGGCACCCGAACTGACACCTAAGATGTACGGTCCCGCCAGCGGGTTGCGAAACAATGTTTGCATCAGTATGCCGCTCACGCTCAACGCGCTACCGGCAAGTATGGCAGTCAGCGCCTTGGGCAGACGCAGGTTGACGAGAATATGGTGGTAGATTTGATAGGTCTCGTCTTGCTCCCATAGGGCGCGCAACGGGAATAACGTACTGCCCAGACACAGGTCGGCTACAAACAAACCGAACATACCTATGCCAAGCAGAATCAGCAATACTATATTTCGCCTCGTACTCATGTGCAGTGATCAATGAATCGCGTACAAAGTTACAACAATTTTTCGATATTTGCAATAGTTAGCCCATAAAAATCAATAAATGTGTACCCTAATCGCTCTTTTTCACTACCCATGATTTGCAAATGTCATTTATTTTTAGTATCTTTGCGTCCGCGTTTGCCGGTGTAGCGTTTTGCCGGTGACAAACATCAAATATCTGCCCAATGAAGTACAAAGCCATCTTTCTTGACTGGGACGACACAATCGGTGATTTTAGCCGTTCAGCCCAATGTGCCCTGACAACCATGTTTGAGATCCATCAGTTGTATCAGTACACCGATTATGACACGTTTGTCGGTGCTTACAACGAGCGTAACAACCTGCTGTGGGAGCAGTACGGTCGTGATGAGGTGACCAAAGACGAACTGAAGATCGAACGGTTCAGCTACCCGCTCATTCACGCCTGCGGAATGGAAGATAACTCCGAGACGCGCGTGCTCGCACGCCGTATGTGCGAGGATTTTCTGCGTATGACGAATCACTTCTTTACGCTCATTCCGGATGCCGACAAGATGGTCAAGACCCTGGCGGCATACTATCCGCTGACGATAGTCAGCAACGGATTTGTGGAGTCGCAGTACCTGAAAATGCGCAAGAGCGGTCTGGAGCCGTACTTCACGCACGTGGTGCTCAGCGAGGAAGTAGGTGCACAGAAACCCAACCCCAAGATCTTCGAGGAAGCGTTGCGCATCAACGGCATAAGCGCTGCAGAGGCACTGATGATAGGCGACTCTTACACATCCGACGTACAGGGTGCCAAGGCGGCAGGTATCGACCAGATGTGGCTCCGTCGGACTGACACGCCGCTGACGGAAGGGCAGACCGCTACGTATATAGTCAACACATACCGACAGATTACTGACATTTTGGCAGACGGAAAATGGGTGGCATAATATTTGCCGAATATTGAGTGAGTAAATTATCAAACGATGAAACATAACAAACATATAGAAGACAAAGACCTGAATAAGGAGGTTGATGAGATCTTGAACAACGAGCCGCAGGAGGCTGAGGGTGCTGAAGGTAACACGGAAAATACTGCTGAGGCAGAAGCGTCCGAGCAACAGAGTGCTGAGCAGCAGTCGCCCGAACAACAGATTGAGGCGCTGCAGAAGCGCGTAGCCGAACTGGAGGATATACGCCTGCGTCAGATGGCTGAGTTCGACAACTACCGCCGCCGCACGAACAAGGAGAAACTCGAACTGATGGACACCGCCGGCGAGAAACTGCTGGTGGATATATTGCCGCTGGTGGACGACTTTGAGCGCGCACGCGACGCAATGGCCAAGACCGAAGACATCAACTCACTGCGTGAAGGTATCGACCTCATATACAACAAGTTCATCGCCTGGCTTGGCAAGCAGGACGTACATGCAATCGACACCACCGATGCCGACTTCAATACCGACGAGCATGAGGCTATCACAACCTTTGCCGCAGGCGAGGATAAGAAAGGCAAGATCATCGATTGCACACAGAAAGGCTACAAGCACGGTGAACGTGTCATTCGTTTTGCCAAGGTAGTGGTAGGCGAATGATGAAGCAGCCAAGCATGGCAGTTACAATAACAATACAACTATGGCAGAGAAACGTGATTATTATGAGGTGCTGGGCGTGGATAAGTCCGCGTCGGCAGAAGAGATAAAGAAGGCGTACCGCAAGTGCGCTATCAAGTATCACCCTGACAAGAACCCGGGTGACAAAGAGGCAGAGGAGAAGTTCAAAGAGGCTGCTGAGGCGTATGAGGTGCTCAGTGACCCGCAGAAACGTCAGCGTTACGACCAGTTCGGCTTTGCCGGCATGGGCGGTGAAGGCGGCTTCAGCGGCGGAGGCATGAGCATGGAAGATATATTCTCTCGCTTCGGTGACCTGTTTGAGGGCGCAGGGTTTGACCTGGGTGACTTCTTCGGCGGTGGCGGTGGCGGTGGCGGTCGTCGTGGCGGCGGTCAGCGTGTACGCCGTGGCACGGACCTGCGCGTACGCGTGCGCCTTACCTTAGAGGAAGTAGCCACGGGTGTGGATAAGAAACTCAAGATCCGCAAACTTGTGCCTTGCCAGCATTGTAGCGGCACAGGCTCGGCGGACGGTAAGGGTGGTGAGACGTGCCCGACATGTAAGGGCTCGGGACGTGTCGTACGTACCCAGCGCGGTATCTTCGGCATGATGCAGGTTCAGCAGGAGTGCCCGACCTGTCATGGCGAAGGTAAGGTGGTTAAGAACAAGTGTTCGTACTGCCAGGGCGAAGGCGTGGTGCGCGACGAGCAGATCGTGGACGTACATATACCTGCCGGCGTGGCTGACGGTATGGTTCTGCCTATGCAGGGCAAGGGC
>Ga0310694_10004673_pt1 | contig 13185 bp, 8 predicted proteins | sample 174DNAGHGhighgp2_FD_203884 | JGI IMG/M metagenome (GOLD analysis project Ga0310694, IMG submission 203884) | Sheep rumen microbial communities from Palmerston North, Manawatu-Wanganui, New Zealand - 1742 DNA GHGhigh gp2 (v2) (version 2) | ecosystem: Host-associated > Mammals > Digestive system >...
TAGTTCGCTATAGGATGAGTCCACGGCCGTGTTGTCGTCGCTGGAACAGGCAGCAAAGCCCACCATCAACAGCAACAAGAAAGACACCGTCACAATCTTTTTCATCATACTACACCTAAACTTTATATATTTGCGCGTGCAAAGGTACGAATTTAATTGGTTTTTTACAAGAATAACAAAATAAAATCATACCTTTGCATCTAAAATAAGTTATCACTATGCCTATCAAGAAAGACGGAATGTTGTTTGAGGTTCATCCCACGCCGATAAAGGGGAAGGATGGAAAGAATATCGTTTATGCACGCCCTGCAGAGAAGGCAAAACTCACGATGGAGGGGCTGGAGGATTACTGCGAACGCAACTACAACTCGCGGTACGGCGAACTGTCGAGAGCCTTCGACTTTTTCCTGCGTGCTGCCGCAGAACTGATGGCTCGCGGCTACCGCATCGACACCCCCATCGGCTCGTTCGCACCACGGCTGAAGCTGAAGCGCGAGATAACCGCCCCCGACGACGTGCCGCACTTGCCGGTGATGTCGTTCCACATGGCCTTGTCGATATAGGCCGAGATGTCCAGCGTACCGCGGTCGCAGACCACAAAGGTAGGCTTGGTACAAACCTCTGCCAAGCGCATAAACGAGTCCTCCAAGGCCAACTGGGTTTCCAGGATAGCCTTCTCGCCCTCGTAATAGAGCTGCTTGTTGGGCGTCAAGTAGCTCCAGCCGCCCTAACTGTACATGGTGGGAACTTCTGGAACACAGAATACCTTGAAACCCAGGTTCGAGAAATGGTCGATGATGCGCACCAACGCTGTTGTCTTACCAGCGCAAGGGCCACCTGTCAATACGATTCGCTTGATGTTATTCATCGTGGTTGTAGTAATTGTTGCGTGCAAAATTAGTGAAATTCAAGCGAAACGCAAAACAAAACACGATTTATTTTCCACAAATTGTCACTATCATAATGCAATTATACAAAAATGCGTTACGCAAATTTGTATAATTGAAGACCTCTTTGTTTGGTCTATATGTTAGGAAGAAAGTGTGTGTCTTGTTTTAGTCCGTCCTTACGGACTTCAAGTCCGAACGGGGCGGACTGAGAGTCCGAAGCCTACGGACTACAAATTAGTATTAGTCAGAAAAGAATACGTATCTAATAGGAATAAGGAACCCTTATTGGAGAATAACCAATCCTTATTGGACAATAACCAATCCTTATCTGACAATAACCAACCAGTATTGCAAAATGTCCCTCACTTCTTAACATTTTCTCCTGGAAGCCCAATATACAGAGGGTTGAGACACGTTAGAGACAATTGGTTCTCCCTCACGCCTCCCTAACGTTTTTCAGACTAGTCCCTCACCCTAATCACAAAGGCATTCCCAGCGAAAACGTTAGGATGTGAGGGTAAAATCGAAATTCCTGGAATTTGTTTACTTTTGCATCCAGTCAACTAATTTTAGGGATTACTTTCGGAGTAACAAAAATTACTTTCGGAGTATTTTAATTTCTATTCGGAGTATTTGAAATTACTTCCGGAGAAAATATTCCGCAAAATTTCGAGCGGTCGGTTCTACCATTATTGAAAAATAGTGTGAGGGTAAAATCGTCAGTAGCTGAAAACTATTTCAAATAAAATGATAGCGAGTAATTTGGTAGATTGAGAAAATGTTTATATCTTTGCAGGTAGTAAACATTTTGAGCAATAACATAATTCTTGAAATGGAATATATGCCGTTGGCGTTAGGGATGCCGTCCTTAGTAATATTCTGACTGTCAAATTTAACAAGAAACCTATTAATAAAATATGATATTCTATGAAACAATTTACAGACCTATACCCAGTTAGCAAGACACTTCGTTTTGAACTCCAACCTATTGGCAAGACGAAGGAGCACATTGAGAAGAACGGAATCCTACAGCGTGATGAGAAACGTGCTGAGGATTACAAGATAGTGAAGGGGTTTATTGACGAGTATCACAAGCAGTTTATCAAAGAGCGTTTGTGGAGTTTCAAATTACCTCTACACAGCGAAGGTCATCTTGATTCTCTTGAAGAGTATCAGGCTCTTTATGAGTTGTCAAAGCGTAATGATGCTCAAGAGGCTGAATTTACGGAAATCAAAGATAATCTGCGTAGCATCATTGCCAAGCGACTGACTGAAAGCGGTTCTGCCTATGAGCGCATTTTTAAGAAAGAACTCATTCGTGAGGACTTAATCGATTTCCTTGAGAGTGAAGAGGATAAGGATATCGTCAGACAATTTGCAGACTTTACTACCTATTTCTCAGGATTCCACGAGAATAGACGTAATATGTATGTAGCAGAAGAAAAATCAACAGCTATCGCTTATAGGCTCATTCACCAGAACCTGCCCAAGTTTATGGACAACATGAAGGCTTTTGCGAAGATAGCTGAGACTTCTGTTGCTGAGCATTTTACAGACATTTATGAGGGTTGGAAAGAATACCTTAACGTTGGAAGTATCGAAGAAATCTTCCGTCTGGATTATTTCACAGAGACGCTGACACAGCCTCACATCGAGGTGTATAACTATATCATTGGCAAGAAGATTCTCGAAGACGGCACAGAGATTAAGGGTGTCAATGAATACGTGAACCTTTATAATCAGCAACAAAAAGACAAGAGCAAGCGTTTACCGTTCCTGGTACCACTCTATAAACAGATTCTCAGCGATCGTGATAAGTTATCATGGTTAGCAGAAGAGTTTGATTCTGATGAGAAAATGCTTGCTGCTATCAACGAATCATACAGCCAATTGCATGACTTGTTGATGGGCAATGAGAATGAGTCTTTGCGTTCTCTGCTCCTGCATATAAAGGACTTCAACCTTTCTCAAATCAATATTACCAACGACTTCTCAATAACAGACATTTCGCAACATCTTTTTAGTCGTTATGATGTCTTCACTAATGGGATAAAAGATGAGCTGAGAAACATCACTCCAAGGAAAAAGAAAGAAAGCGATGAGGCTTTCGAGGATAGGATTTCCAAGATATTCAAAACTCAGAAAAGCTTTAGCATTGACTTCCTAGATAAATTGCCTCAACCTATGATGGATGATGGTAAATCTCGAACCATTGAAGATTACTTCATGACTTTAGGTGCTATCAATACTGAGACAACTCAAAAAGTAAACCTCTTTGCCCAGATAGAAAATGCTTACGAAGATGCACGCGCCATCTTGCAAATGAAAGATACAGGCGACACGTTGTCGCAGAACAAGTCTGCAGTTGCCAAGATAAAGGCGTTGCTTGATGCACTCAAAGACCTTCAGCATTTCATCAAGCCTCTGCTTGGTAGTGGTGAAGAGAACGAGAAGGATGAACTATTCTATGGTAGTTTCCAGATGATGTGGGACGAATTGGATACAGTGACTCCTTTATATAATAAGGTTAGGAACTGGTTGACCCGTAAGCCTTTCAGCACAGAGAAGATTAAGTTGAACTTTGACAATTCACAGCTACTTGGTGGATGGGATGTCAACAAAGAACCGGATTGTACTGGAGTAATTTTGCGTAAAGATAGTTACTACTATCTTGGCATTATGGACAAGAAATTCAATCGCATCTTTGAGGCAGATGCAACACCATCAGATGGCGATTGCTACGATAAGATTGATTACAAGTTGTTGCCTGGTGCTAACAAGATGCTTCCTAAGGTGTTCTTCTCGAAATCTCGAATTGATGAATTCGCACCATCAGAAGCCATTGTTTCCAGTTATAAGCGAGGAACGCACAAGAAGGGTGCTGACTTCAATCTGGCGGAATGTCATAGACTGATAGACTTCTTTAAGCAATCCATCAATAAGCATGAAGATTGGAGTAAATTCAATTTCCATTTTTCAGATACGAAAACCTATGAGGATATCAGCGGGTTCTATCGTGAAGTAGAACAGCAAGGTTATATGCTTTCGTCTCACCCTATATCATCTTCTTATGTCAATCAACTGGTTGATGAAGGTAAACTCTATCTCTTCCGTATTTGGAACAAGGATTTCTCTGAGTCCAGCAAGGGTACTCCCAACCTGCACACCCTTTATTGGAAAATGCTTTTCGATGAGCGTAATCTTGCTGATGTGGTATATAAACTGAACGGTCAGGCAGAAGTCTTCTATCGTAAAGCGAGCATCAAACCAGAGAATCGCATTGTTCATAAAGCGAACCAGCCAATTGCCAATAAGAATGAACTTAACACGAAACGTGCCAGCACTTTTGAATATGATATCATTAAGGACAAACGCTACACTGTAGATAAGTTCCAGTTCCACGTGCCTATTACCATCAACTTCAAGGCGGCAGGACAAACCAACATCAATCCGATTGTTCAAGACGCAATCAGGCAAGGCGGCTTCTCTCACATCATAGGCATAGATAGAGGTGAGCGGCATCTGCTCTATCTTTCATTGATAGACTTGAAAGGAAATATTGTTAAGCAAATGACCCTCAACGATATCATTAATGAGTATAAAGGTCAGACCTATAAAACCAACTATCACGACTTGTTGGCAAAGCGTGAAGGAGATCGTACAGAAGCCCGTCGCAGCTGGGAAACCATTGAGACTATCAAGGAACTGAAGGAGGGTTATCTAAGTCAGGTGGTCCACATTATCTCAAAGATGATGGTAGAATACAATGCTATCGTTGTGCTCGAAGACCTGAACACAGGCTTTATGCGTGGACGTCAGAAGATTGAGCGCCAGGTTTATGAAAAGTTCGAGAAGATGCTTATAGAGAAACTAAATTGCTATATCGACAAGCAGCTTTCTTCAACAGATGAAGGAGGATTGCTGCATCCATTACAGCTAACGTGCGACGCACAGAAATGGAAGAGAGCACATCAATGCGGTTGTCTGTTCTATATCCCTGCTTGGAACACCAGTAAGATAGACCCAGTGACAGGCTTTGTCAATCTGATCAATACTAGCCGTTACGATACAAGAGAAAAGGCTCGTGGCTTCTTCTCAAAGTTCCAGCGTATTAGTTTTAACGAGAAGAAAGACTGGTTTGAGTTTACGCTCGACTATAACGACTTTGACTATATAGCTAAAGCAGAAGGCACTCGTACGCAATGGACTTTGTGTACACAAGGAGAAAGAATTCGCACATTCCGCAATCCTCAGAAAAATCACCAGTGGGACGATGAGCGAATCGTGTTGACAGACGCATTTAAGCAACTCTTTGACAAGTATGACATTGATATCAATGGCAACTTGAAAGAAGCTATTTCTGCACAAACAGATGCCCAGTTCTTCAAAGAATTGTTGGGGCTGACGAAACTCCTGCTCCAGATGCGTAACAGCATAACCAACTCAGAAGAGGACTATCTTTTATCTCCTGTTGCAGACGGTGCTGGGCATTTCTTTGATAGTCGCGAAGGTATCAGCAGTTTGCCAATAGACGCAGATGCTAATGGTGCCTATAATATCGCTCGCAAAGGGCTATTGGTTATTCGAAAGATACAAGAAACGCCAGATGGAGAGAAGCCGTCATTGACCATCACCAACAAGGAATGGCTCCTGTTTGCTCAAACGAAACCCTATCTCATTGATTAATGGAAGAAAACTATATCTCCATTTCGACTCTGAATGATTTCATCTTTTGTCCGTATTCCATATACCTTCACAATGTGTATATGGAATCGGACGAAGGATTGTATCATGCCACCCCTCAAACCAGAGGACGAAACGCACACGAAACCATCGACACAAAGAAAGCGAGCAATAGAGCTGGTGACTTGCAATCGCTCCCCATATTATCAGAGAAATACAAGTTGATGGGGAAGATTGACCTCTATCGAAGCAAAGATAAGAAACTGATAGAACGGAAATACCAACTGAAGAATATATATCAAGGACAGATTTACCAACTATGGGCCCAATATCTATGTATGACAGAGATGGGCTATGACGTCAAAGAAATTGCATTCTATGAAATCAGTACAAACAAGATGATTACCATTGCCCTTCCTACAGCAGAGCAATTAGAGCAATTTCAATCCTTCTTGAAGAGCTATCAGACATATAATCCTGAGCAGCCTATTCCTGTTAATAGTAATAAGTGCAAGCATTGCATCTATTGCAATTTGTGTGATAAAGCCAGCGAAGAGAATGTTTACCAATAAAGATGTTGAGTTTAGGAGTGTTTATGTCATCAATTGCTTGACGGATAGAGAACTGAGAGTTAGTAGCGGAGAACTTCTCTTAGAAGATATGGAGAACCACCAGACGCTAACAAAACTTCCATTTCAGAAAATCTTGGCTCTATTCATTATAGGTCATATTCATGTCACGACTCCGCTGATTGAGAAATGCAAGAAGCACAATGTGGCATTAGTAGTTATGAAACCTTCCTTACGTCCTGTCTTCTATTGGGCAGATGCAGCAGAAGCAAATTTCCTAGTTAGGAAGAAGCAATATGAATTCCCGAAAGATGATATATCCATCGCTCGTGTTCTTATAAGAAACAAGATTGCTAACCAAGAAGTATTATTGAGAAGGACTCGAAAAAGAGATGATTTGACTTTATCGACAATAGACAATTGTAAACAACTATGCGAACAGGCTGTTCTTGCATCAGAATATAATGAGTTAATGGGTATTGAGGGGCTTGCGGCAAAACTATTCTTTACGGCATACTTTCAAGATTTGGAATGGAAAGGAAGACGGCCACGAATAAAAGGTGACTATGTAAATGCTATTCTTGATATTGGATATACATATCTTTTCAATTTCATGGAATGTTTTGTCCGAATGTTTGGCTTTGATATATATATTGGTATATATCATAGATTATGGTTTAAGAGGAAGTCGTTGATTTGTGATTTGATGGAACCTTTCCGATGCATCATTGACCGAACTGTGCGGACTGCTATTAACAGGATGCAATTCAAAGAGTCAGACTTTGCCATTTATAAATGTGAATACAGACTAAAGCCTGAAAAGAATAAGGATTATAGTATGGTTTTCTTTGATGCTTTGATACCCTATAAGAATGACATCTTCAAGTATGTACAGCAATACTATAGATGCTTTATGAATAATCGAGAGCCTGAACAATATCCAAAGTTTACAATATGATTATCATTAGCTACGACATCAAAAATGATAAGATTAGGACGAAGTTTGCCAAGATGCTTCGTGCTCAGGGAGCTGTTCGGCTGCAGTTCTCAGTATATGAAGTAAATAATACACAGCGAATTATTGAGAATATTAAGATAAATATCGTTGACAAGTTCAGTAAGCTATTCACTGGCGCTGATAGCGTTCTCATATTCGATGCTCCTAATGCAAAAGTTCAGAAGTTTGGAAATGCCATCCATCGTGATGCGGATATAGTTTATCTGTAACATGCAAACCTCAGTCTCTACATAAGACACTTTGAATACAACTTGCAGATTTTCACCAGATTAAGATGTACTCAAAGTAAAAGGTGGGGATTATTAATATCGAAAAGAGTTAAAAATATTTTTGCTAAGTTATTGTGTTTACGATTATTATGTTTATCTTTGCACTCAAATAGAGCCTAGAAGGTAAGTATAATTTCTACTATTGTAGATTACACAAATGGATAGTGTTCTTTCATTCGCCTAGAAGGTAAGTATAATTTCTACTATTGTAGATAACTGGGGCATTGGTCGTGAGTTATATAGCCTAGAAGGTAAGTATAATTTCTACTATTGTAGATACGAATAGGCAACTGACTGATATTATTAGCCTAGAAGGTAAGTATAATTTCTACTATTGTAGATGTGAGTGATGCAGGGTGGATGACACCGTGCCTAGAAGGTAAGTATAATTTCTACTATTGTAGATTCAATGCCCAGCGCATTGTAGTGCTCGCCTAGAAGGTAAGTATAATTTCTACTATTGTAGATGGTGGATGACAACAATCAGATTATGAAGGCCTAGAAGGTAAGTATAATTTCTACTATTGTAGATAGCGTATATGATTATGAGACCGAAAATGCCTAGAAGGTAAGTATAATTTCTACTATTGTAGATGGATTTCAGTTGTTCAAAGTCTGTCATGCCTAGAAGGTAAGTATAATTTCTACTATTGTAGATGACAGTCCTCGCTTGTAATATCACGCAAGCCTAGAAGGTAAGTATAATTTCTACTATTGTAGATAGCAGAAGGTGGCACACCTGAAGACCCTGCCTAGAAGGTAAGTATAATTTCTACTATTGTAGATACCTACTACCTACATACAGGTTGTTAAAGCCTAGAAGGTAAGTATAATTTCTACTATTGTAGATATTGATGCGAACGTCAAACTTGCTTTGGAGCCTAGAAGGTAAGTATAATTTCTACTATTGTAGATTACAAGAAACGCATCGAGCAGTTCAAGGCCTAGAAGGTAAGTATAATTTCTACTATTGTAGATAACGAGCGTCTCAGGATTATGGCTCACTTGCCTAGAAGGTAAGTATAATTTCTACTATTGTAGATTAGAAGGACAAGAGAGGAACGCGCGGACTAAGGCTAGAATGCTAGAAAAGATGAATCAAGAGATTATCACGTGATTTGTTCATTCAACTCATATTAATCTCATACCGAAGTCATACCGAAGTCATACCGAAGTCATACCGAAGTCATACCGAAGTCATACCGAAGTCATATCCAACTCTATCCGTGAATCAAGAGACTGATACCTAATCTATTTGAGTGGAGCGAAGGAAGTGTTTTGATAACAGGACAGAGGAGAAGAGAGAGAATGAACTAAAAAAATTCATTTTTCATCTCTCCCTGCATTATTTTTTGTATCTTTGCACGAAAATAACACTTAACTAATATGAAAAGGATATTTATCATGACTATGGCAACGATAGCTACTACGGTGGCTACGGCTCAACAGCTGTCTTATCCGAAGGCGGAGAAAGACGGTACTGTGGACGAATATTTTGGCGTGAAGGTGGCTGACCCCTATCGCTGGTTGGAGAACGACACCTCGAAGCAGACGGCTGCATGGGTGGAGGCGGAGAACAAGGTGACGAACAGTTATCTGAGCAAGATTCCCTTCCGGCAGAAACTGCTGAAACGACTCACAGAGGTTTCCAACTACGAGAAGATCGGGGCACCTCGCAAGCGTCACGGCAAGTGGTATTTCTACAAAAATAACGGATTGCAGAACCAGTATGTGCTTTATCAGATGGACGAGCTGGGCAGTGAGCCGCGCGTGTTCCTTGACCCCAACACGCTGAGCACAGACGGTACAGTGGCGCTGAAGGGCACGTATTTCTCGAACAACGGACGGTGGATGGCCTACGCTATCTCGCGCTCTGGCTCTGACTGGCAGGAGTTCTACGTCATTGACCTGAAGACAGGACAGCTGACACAGGACCACATTGAATGGGCGAAATTCTCGGGTGCTGCATGGAAAGGTGACGGTTTCTACTACTCCAGCTACGACCGTCCTGAGGAAGGTAAGGAATTCTCGAACGTCAACGAGGGCATGAAGATCTATTACCACAAGATGGGAACACCGCAGTCGGAGGATGTGCTGTTCTATCAGAACCCCATGAAGCCCAAGGTATTCTTCGAACTGAGCACGAACGAGGAAGAGACGCTGATGTATCTGTTTGAGGCTGGTGCCGGTGCAGGCAACAACCTGTTTGTGAGAGACTTGCGCCAGCAGGATGCACAGTTCATCCAGATGACGGATAACATGGACTATCAGTATATGCCCGTCTATGACGAGAAAGGAAAAATCTATATCTATACCAACTACGGAGCACCCAAGGGTCGCATCATGGTGGCTGACATTCGCAAGCCCGGCATCAACGACTGGCAGGAGCTGATACCTGAACAGCAGAACACGCTGAGTGGTGTCGATGTCATCAACCACCTGTTTATCCTCACCTATAACCAGGATGCTTCCGACCATGCCTTCGTCTATGGACTGGATGGCAAGAAGCGCCACGAAGTGAAGCTACCTATGGTGGGTAGCGTGAGCTTTACGGGTGATGAGAAGCAACCCGAGTGCTTCTACAGCTTCACCTCGTTCACCATGCCCGGCACCATCTATCGCTACGATATGGCGAAGAACGAGAGCACGCTCTATGCACAGCCTAACGTGAAATTCAAGCAACAGGACTACGAGAGCAAGCAGATTTTCTTCCAAAGCAAGGACGGTACGCGCGTACCTATGTTTATTACCTATAAGAAAGGACTGAAGCGCAACGGCAAGAATCCCGTCTATCTCTATGGCTATGGCGGCTTCAACATCTCGCTCGGCCCCAGCTTCTCAGCCACGCGCATTCCTTTCCTCGAACAGGGCGGCATCTATGCTCAGGTCAATCTGCGTGGTGGTAGCGAGTATGGCGAGGCGTGGCACTTGGCAGGTACGAAGATGCAGAAGCAGAATGTCTTCGACGACTTCATCGCAGCTGCCGAATACCTCATCCGCGAGCGTTACACCTCTAGCGACAAGCTGGCCATTGTGGGTGGTTCCAATGGCGGACTGCTTGTCGGTGCCTGCATGACCCAGCGTCCCGACCTATTCTGTGTGGCCATTCCTCAGGTGGGTGTGATGGACATGCTGCGCTATCATAAGTTCACCATCGGATGGAACTGGGCAAGCGACTACGGCACCAGCGAGGACTCGAAGGAGATGTTTGAATACCTTCGTGGCTATTCCCCACTCCACAATTTGAAGCCGGGCACTAAGTACCCGGCCACACTCGTCACCACAGCCGACCACGACGACCGTGTGGTTCCAGCCCACTCGTTTAAGTTCGCTGCAACGCTGCAGGAGTGCCACGAAGGCGCAAATCCCGTACTTATCCGCATCGACACAAAGGCTGGTCATGGCGGTGGCAAGCCCCTGGCCAAGGTGCTGGAGGAACAGGCTGACATCTACAGCTTTATCCTCTACAACATGGGACTGAAATATAAGAAGTAAATAAAAATCCCGCCGATTGGCGGGACTTTTATTTTAATTACTCTTTATCAAGCAGAATCTTCATCATCTCGATAGCAGAGTAAGGAATCGGAGTTCCCGGGCCAAAGATACAAGCCACACCAGCCTTGTAGAGGAAGTCGTAGTCCTGAGCAGGAATAACGCCACCTGCGGTGACCATGATGTCAGGACGACCGAGCTTCTTCAACTCTTCGATGAGCTGAGGAATGAGGGTCTTATGACCAGCAGCCAGAGAGGATGCACCCACGATGTGGACATCGTTCTCGACAGCTTCACGAGCAGCCTCGGCGGGAGTCTGGAACAAGGGTCCCATATCGACGTCGAAGCCACAGTCAGCATAACCTGTTGCCACTACCTTTGCACCACGGTCGTGACCGTCCTGACCCATCTTTGCAACGAAGATACGGGGACGACGACCTTCCTTCTGTGCGAACTCGTCGGTAAGGCGCTTGGCCTCCTCAAAGTCCTTGTCGTTTTTAGATTCTGAACTATACACGCCTGAAATTGTTCTGATTACTGCTTTATAACGACCTACGATTTCTTCGCAGGCATCTGAAATCTCACCAAGGGTACAACGCAGCTGAGCGGCCTTGACAGCCAGGTCGAGCAGGTTGTTCTCGCTCTTGCGACCTTCCTTGAAGTCGCGCACACACTCGGTAATGGCCTTAAGGGCAGCCTGACAAGCAGCCTCATCACGACTTGCACGTACCTCTTTAAGATTCTCCTCCTGCTGCTTGCGTACAGCGGTGTTGTCAACCTCAAGGATATCGATAGGATCTTCGTGCTCCAAGCGATACTTGTTGATGCCGACGATGGTCTGAGTGCCTGAGTCGATACGAGCCTGTGTGCGAGCAGCAGCCTCCTCGATACGCATCTTAGGCAATCCGGTCTCGATAGCCTTAGCCATACCGCCGAGCTTCTCAATCTCCTGAATGTGCTCCCAAGCCTTGTGAACCAGCTCGTTGGTCAGGGTCTCTACGTAGTAAGAACCAGCCCACGGGTCAATCTGCTTGCAGACCTTGGTCTCGTTCTGGATATAAATCTGCGTGTTACGAGCGATACGAGCCGAGAAGTCGGTAGGCAAAGCGATAGCCTCGTCGAGGGCGTTGGTGTGCAGTGATTGAGTGTGACCCAGCACGGCTGCCATAGCCTCGATACAGGTACGACCTACGTTGTTGAAGGGGTCTTGCTCGGTGAGTGACCAACCTGATGTCTGCGAGTGGGTACGCAGAGCGAGTGACTTCGGATTCTTAGCACCAAAGCTCTTTACAATCTTAGCCCACAACAGACGACCTGCACGCATCTTGGCAATCTCCATGAAGTGGTTCATACCGATAGCCCAGAAGAACGACAGACGGGGAGCGAAAGCATCCACATCGATACCGGCATTCACACCTGTACGCAGATAGTCCATACCATCGGCCAACGTGTAAGCCAACTCGATATCAGCCGTAGCACCTGCCTCCTGCATGTGATAGCCAGAGATGGAGATAGAGTTGAACTTCGGCATCTTTTGCGAAGTGTACTCGAAGATGTCGGCAATGATCTTCATCGAGAATGCAGGGGGATAGATGTAGGTGTTGCGCACCATGAACTCCTTCAGGATGTCGTTCTGGATGGTTCCGGCCATCTCCTCCAACTGAGCACCCTGCTCCAGACCTGCCACGATGTAGAATGCCAGGATAGGCAGCACGGCACCGTTCATCGTCATCGAGACAGACATCTTGTTCAAGGGGATGCCAGAGAAGAGCACCTTCATGTTCTCTTCGTTACAGATGCTTACACCTGCCTTACCTACGTCGCCTACCACACGGGGGTTGTCAGGATCGTAGCCACGGTGGGTAGGCAGGTCGAAGGCTACGGAGAGGCCCTTCTGACCAGAAGCCAGGTTACGGCGATAGAAAGCATTCGACTCCTCAGCAGTGGAGAATCCGGCATACTGACGGATGGTCCACGGACGGAACGGATACATCATAGAATACGGACCGCGGAGATAGGGAGGAATACCAGCTGTAAAGTCGAGGTGCTCCATACCTTCGAGGTCTTCCTTTGTATAAACTGGGCGAACCTCGATGTGCTCGGGGGTCTTCCAATCGGCTACGATTCCATTGTCTTTAATCCACTTGGCACCATCTTGAGCCTTGATGCCTGCATAGATATCAATATCTTTAAATTGTTTACGCATAATTCAAGTCTCCTATTCTTTAAATACCAAGTTTCTGATTATATTCTTTCAAAGTCTC
>Ga0310694_10004676_pt1 | contig 13182 bp, 9 predicted proteins | sample 174DNAGHGhighgp2_FD_203884 | JGI IMG/M metagenome (GOLD analysis project Ga0310694, IMG submission 203884) | Sheep rumen microbial communities from Palmerston North, Manawatu-Wanganui, New Zealand - 1742 DNA GHGhigh gp2 (v2) (version 2) | ecosystem: Host-associated > Mammals > Digestive system >...
GAAACGTTCGCAGGTAATCCTCGAGGATGTTCAGCGTAACGATGTCGAGGTCGTTGGTGGGCTCGTCGAGAATCAAGAAATTGGGGTTCTGCATCAGCACTGTGCAAAGATAGAGTCTCCGACGCTCTCCGCCGGAGAGCTTATAGACATAGTTCTGCTGCTGCAACGGCTTGAACAGGAAGTGCTGCAGGAACTGCATGGCCGTGAGATGACGTCCACCGCCAAGGTCAACATATTCGGCTATGCGACGCACGGAATCAATGACCTTCATCTGCTCGTCGAAGTGCATACCCTCCTGCGAGAAATAGCCGAAGCGCACTGTCTCGCCGATGACGAAACGCCCCGAGTCGGGACGCTCCAGACCCATGAGCATCTTTACGAAGGTGGATTTGCCCGTGCCGTTGGCACCTACGATGCCCATCTTCTCGTAGCGGGAGAAGTTATAGTAGAAGTCCTTCACTATAACCTTGTCGGGGCCGAAAGACTTTGACACATATTCGGCCTCAAAGATTTTCGATCCTATGTAGGTGCTGTTAAGCTGCAGCGAGACGTTCTGTTCCTCGGTGTGCTGACGGGCACGACGTTCGAGGTCGTAGAACGCCTCTTCGCGATAGCGGGCCTTGTGGCCACGTGCCTGAGGCATGCGGCGCATCCACTCCAGCTCGGTGCGATATAGGTTGTTCGCCCTGATCACCTCGGCATTGCGGGCATCGACGCGTTCTTGTCGCTTCTCGAGATAGTAGGCGTATGAGCCACGATAAGAGTAGAGCGTCTCATCGTCGAGTTCCAAAATCTGCGTACACACCCTGTCGAGGAAATAACGGTCGTGAGTCACCATGAGAAGCGTAATCTGCGAACGCCCAAGGAAGGCCTCAAGCCACTCCGTCATCACGAGGTCGAGGTGGTTGGTGGGTTCGTCGAGAATCAGCAGGTCGGCTTCCTGAAGAAGGACGCCGGCCAGCGCGACACGTTTCAACTGTCCGCCGGAGAGGGTTTCCACGCGCTGTGAGGTGTCAGTGATGCCCAATCGCGACAGATATTCTTCGCTTCGACGCATGATGCTGTCGCCGCTGTGGGCATTGGCAAAGTCGCCGATTGATGCGCCGCCGTAGCGGTCGTTGTGCCAAAGGCAGGCCTCGAGGACTGTCATACTCGCAGGAAATGATGGCGTCTGCTCGAGGTAGGCCACGCGCAAGTCACGACGGAAAGTCACGGTTCCGGCATCGGGCTGGTCGCGCCTCGCCAAGATATTAAGGAGCGAAGACTTGCCCGTGCCGTTGCGGGCTATGAGTCCAACGCGCTGTCCTTCGGCAATGCCGAAGGTGATGTCGCGAAAAAGAGTCTTGTCGCCGACAGATACCGTCAGATGGTCGGCCTGCATGAAAGGGTTTACGGATGCCATTACAAGGAAATATTGCTGAGCAGATGTGCGTTTTTGCACTTTTTCGCGGCAAAAGTACATATTTTTTTGAAAAAACACTTGCTATTTGACAAGAAAAGCGTAACTTTGCACCCGATTTTAAGAGAGAGACGGCAAGAACTGACGTTTCTCTTTGATTAGGAATCTTTATTCTTGTTATTTTTAGCACACACACACGGAAGAAGTTGCCATGCTGGTCAACTTCGACATTCCCCACCATAAACCTATATGATGCACACGAAAAGTGAATTAGAAAGTATGACAATCGAGGAACTCACCTCGCTTGCCAATGAGTTTGGCATTAAGGCAAAAGCAAACGAAGAAAAGATAGACCTTATCTATGCCATTATTGGAGCAGAGTCCGACATGGCGATGTCCACACCCGTGGAGAAGACGCCAAAGAAGCGTGCCCGTAAATCAAAGAGCGAAAAGGACGCGACACAGCCGGCAGAAGCTGATGATGCAGCTGCAAAAGCTAACGATGGCAATGACAATGATACGACAGCGACCACGACAGCAAAGAAAAGAGGCAGAAAGGCAGCGGCTGACAAGGAGACAGAGACAGCAGCAGCCGTAGCTGCTGACGCCTCCGCCACACCAGCGCCTAAGAAGCGCGGTCGCAAAAGCAAGGCCGAGAAAGCCGCTGCAGCCGCTGCAGAGCTGACGCTGTTCGAGTCAGCATCGATGGAACAAGCCGGCAATGATGTCCGACAGACCGACAGCAACCCAGCTCAACCCTCATCAGATGCCGCTCTGACGACCAACGACGCCACTCTGCCCGCCTTAGTTGTGGCTCAACAACCTAACGACGATGCCATGCCCCCGACGACAGGAGAGCCCGGGCAAGATACCAACATCACATCTCTTTCCGGCGATTCCATCGAGGACACTCCAGCCGCCACCGAGGAAAAGAACACCCGCAGCCGCAAAAAGGAGGAGGGACAAACCGTGCAGGCAGAAGAGCTGTCCGCCAGCGAAACAACGGCAGCAGAGCCGGAAGAAGGTGTTGCACCCACGCCCGAACAGGCTGAAGACGACATCATGCCGACACCCGAGGAAGTGCAGGCTTTTTTCGATGCCGATGAACCTGACTTCATAATCGTGGAGGATGCACCAGAGTTGCAGTCTATGCCGCGATACGAGGACATCGCAGAGACGCCATACATTGAGGAGAACAACGAGGAGCCCAGCGTGCTGCATAACATTACGACCCTACGCCAGTCGGCAGAGGCAATATCACAACAGCAAGCACTGATAGCGGCTGATGCCAAACGTGGACAGCGACAGCAACGTTTCGACTTCGACAACATGATAAAGACAGAAGGTGTGCTGGAAATCCTGCCAGAAGGCAGCGGACTGTTGCGTTCGTCAGACTACAACTATCTCGCAAGCCCCGACGATGTCTTCATCAGCCATCAGCTCATAAAGCAGTTCGCACTGAAGACCGGCGACGTCGTCGAGGGCTTCGTGAGACCTCCACACGACGGCGAGAAGTACTTCATCCTGACGAGCGTCGAGAACGTCAACGGATGTGACCCCGAACGTCTGCGCGAACGTCTGGCATTCGAGCATCTCACCCCGCTCTTTGCCGATGAGAAATTCAAGCTCTGCCGTGGCTACAACGACCCTTTGAGCGTGCGAATCGTAGATCTCTTCTCGCCCATAGGCAAGGGACAGCGCGCACTCATCGTGGCACAGCCCAAGACTGGTAAGACGATACTTATGAAGGAGATTGCCAACGCCATCGCCGCCAACCATCCCGAAGCCTACCTCATGATGCTACTCATCGACGAACGGCCGGAGGAGGTCACCGACATGGCACGCACCGTGAATGCCGAAGTCATCGCATCAACATTTGACGAACCGGCAGAGCATCATGTCAAGATTGCCGGCATAGTGCTCGAGAAGGCAAAGCGCATGGTGGAGAGCGGACACGACGTCGTGATATTCCTTGACAGCATCACACGCCTCGCGCGTGCATATAATAATGTAGCACCCGGCTCAGGAAAGATTCTCTCGGGCGGTGTCGATGCCAATGCCTTGCAACGTCCGAAACGTTTCTTTGGCGCAGCACGCAACATCGAGGGAGGAGGCTCACTGACCATCATCGCCACGGCCCTCATTGACACGGGGTCCAAGATGGATGAGGTGATCTTTGAAGAGTTCAAGGGTACGGGCAACATGGAGCTGCAGCTCGATCGCACGCTGGCCAACAAGCGCATCTTCCCGGCGGTGAACATCGTGGCGTCGAGCACACGCCGTGACGACCTGCTCCACGACAAGATGACACTACAACGCATGTGGGTGCTCCGCAACTATCTCTCTGACATGAACCCCATAGAGGCAATGCAGGAACTCAAGAAACGCTTGGAGGACACCAAGACCAATGAGGAATTCCTCATCTCGATGAACAGCTGACGTGCCGACTCACACTGACCCATGAACGAGAAAGCGTGGACAATGAGACATGGCTTTGCCATCGGTGCGGCTGTCATTGCAGCAGGACTGGTATTGCAGTGGGCCGTCGGTGCTGTGAGGTGGCAAGACTTTGCATGGCCTGTGAACATTGCCGTGCTGGCGGTCTTTGTCATCGCGGCACTCATCGGCACTGCACTGTCACTACGCTACAGCCCCCTGCGCTTTCTCGCTACGCTGCCTGCCGCTGTGCCTGCAATATGCTATGGCATGGCGCTGACAATGATAATGGGGCTGACGCGGCAGACAGCAGACGGGACGTGGCTCAGCGACATGCTCACGTTCTGGCCATTTGTGCTTACGTACTCGTACATAGCCTTCATACTCGCACTGACAACACTGCGCAGACTAAGACGGCTACGACACCCAAGACTTTCGGACATCGCCTTCGTGCTTAACCACGCAGGACTACTCATAGCTCTCTTGGCTGGCACGCTCGGTAACCCCGACATGAGGCGACTGAAGATAATCACTAACCTCAACGCCCCCGAGCGTCGAGCTATGGACGAGGAACAACGTATAGTGCAGATGTCAATAGCCATAAAGCTCGATAGATTTATCATGGAGACATACCCCGACGGCTCGCCACGCCGATTCGCATCAGAAGTCTCGATCATCGACCGCGACGGCAAAAACGTGCAAGCAACGGTAGAGGTAAACCGTCCGGTGCGCATCGGATCATGGAAATTATATCAGTATGGCTACGACACCAAAGCAGGAGCCGAATCACGCATCAGCATTCTCGAACTCGTACAAGACCCATGGTTGCCGGCTGTCTATGCCGGCATATTCATGATGCTTGGAGGAGCACTTCTGATGTTTTTCCAGAGTAACAAACCCAAAGACCAACGCCATGCTGTGGAATAACTTCATATATTTCGCCATCGTGGCCGTGGTGATGTGGGCAGGAGGCGCATACATGGCATGGCGCGACAAACGCAATTCGGCATTTACGGCGACAGCCATAGGACTTGCCGTATTTTTTGCATACATCTGCTTCATGTGGGGAGCACTCGAACGACCGCCACTGCGCACCATGGGCGAGACACGGCTTTGGTACTCGCTGTTCCTGCCCATGGCTGGACTGGCTGTCTATGCCAGATGGAAATACAAATGGATACTGACATTCACCACCATCATGGCAACGGTCTTCGTGTGCGTCAATATCTTCAAGCCTGAAATCCACAGCAAGGCACTCATGCCGGCACTACAGAGCCCATGGTTTGCGCCACACGTCATTGTCTATATGATGGCATACGCCATTCTCGGAGCAGCAACACTCGTCGCCATATATCAACTTTTACGAAAAACAACCGTAGGCGACGGCGAGGCGACACTCGTGAGGACGGGATGGGCTTTCATGACGTTTGGGATGCTGTTCGGAGCGCTGTGGGCAAAGGAGGCATGGGGACACTATTGGTCGTGGGACCCCAAGGAGACATGGGCCGCCATAACATGGCTTGCCTACCTGGCATATATGCACTACACACACATGCCGCGCCACAACCGTACCTTGGCACAATGGATGCTCATTGCGGCGTTCTGCCTATTGCAGATGTGCTGGTGGGGCATCAACTATCTCCCGGCAGCAAAGGGCATAAGCGTACACTCTTACGGATCCTGAATGTATCATTCATAAAAAAAGACATCTTTTCGTAAAATATAATGACAAGATGATAGGCCATCTCGCCATTTTTATGTATTTTTGCGCCCAAATATAACAACACATACATTAAACGCACAAAAAAACATCATGAACAAGATTGTTGCAAAGGAACAGTTTTCAGAGAAAGTCTTCAAGCTCGTCGTGGAAGCTCCTCTTATAGCCAAGGCCAGGCGTGCCGGACATTTCGTCATCGTACGCGTTGGCGAAAAGGGAGAACGCATGCCGCTAACTATTGCCGATGCCGACACGTCGGCCGGAACAATAACGCTCGTTGTGCAGAAAGTGGGCGTGAGTTCTACAAAGCTATGCGAACTCAACGTCGGCGATGAGATTACAGATATCGTAGGCCCCTTGGGCAAGGCTACTCATATCGAGAACTTCGGCACCGTAGTATGCGCCGGTGGAGGCGTAGGGGTCGCACCGATGTTGCCCATCATCAAGGCCCTGAAGGCAGCCGGCAACAAAGTTGTAAGCGTTCTGGCAGGACGTTCGCGCGACCTCATCATACTCGAGGACGAAGTGCGTGCCAGCAGCGACGAAGTCATCATCATGACCGATGACGGCAGCTACGGACAGAAAGGCGTAGTAACAGTGGGCATCGAGCAGGTCATTCAGCGAGAGAAGGTTGATAAGGTCTTCGCTATAGGACCGGCAATCATGATGAAGTTTTGCTGCATCCTGACCCGGAAATATAACATACCGACAGATGTTTCTCTAAATACCATCATGGTAGATGGAACAGGCATGTGTGGAGCTTGCCGCATCACGGTGGGGGGCAAGACACGTTTCGTCTGCGTTGACGGACCCGAGTTCGACGGCCACGCTGTAGATTTCGACGAGATGCTATCACGCATGACTGCTTTCAAGCCTGAAGAACAGGAAGCTCTCCTCTCTTTCCAGAAAGCATCATCCACCCTCCCCTCCCACCCCGAAGCCTCCTCAAACCCTGAAGCCTCTCCCGCCTCCTCAAACCCTGATGCATCCACGGTACAGTCTCTTCTCAGCGATTCCTTCGCGGACACCTCCGCCGAGGATCCCGCCTCACTCACCGACCGCAACGCACCATGGCGCGCCGACCTTCGCGCTGCCATGAAGGCGAAAGAGCGCACCGCCATCCCACGCGTGAAAATGTCGGAACTCGACCCCACATATCGCGCAACGACGCGCACCGAAGAAGTCAACCAAGGCCTGACACTCGAACAAGCACAGGGAGAAGCACGCCGATGCCTCGACTGTGCCAAGCCGTCGTGCATGGAAGGATGCCCCGTGAGTATCAATATCCCGTCGTTCATCAAGAACATTGAGCGTGGCAACATACTGGGAGCGGCACGCATACTGAAGCAGACATCTGCACTACCCGCCGTATGCGGGCGCGTGTGCCCTCAGGAGAAACAGTGCGAAAGCAGATGCATACACGTCAAGACTGGAGGGGAGGCCGTGGCTATAGGCTATCTCGAACGTTTCGCTGCCGACTACGAGCGTGAGAGCGGCAACATCGCCATACCTGAATGCGCACCGGCAAATGGCATGAAGATTGCCGTGATAGGCTCCGGACCGTCGGGACTCAGCTTTGCCGGAGACATGGCCAAGCTCGGCTACAGCGTAACAGTCTTCGAAGCTCTGCACGAGATAGGTGGCGTACTCAAGTACGGAATACCAGAGTTCCGACTGCCAAACGCAATCGTTGATGTCGAGATCGAAGGACTGCGCAAGATGGGAGTGAACTTCGTCAAAGACTGCATCATTGGCAAGACAATCACAGTTGATGAACTCGAAGCTCAAGGATTCAACGGAATCTTCGTTGGCTCGGGAGCTGGGTTGCCGAACTTCATGAACATTCCCGGCGAGAACCTTAAGGGAGTCATGTCAAGCAACGAATACCTCACACGAGTAAATCTCATGGACGCATCAAACGCCGACTCCGACACGCCTATCCATCGCGCCAAGAACGTAATGGTAGTAGGCGGTGGCAACACGGCAATGGACTCTTGCCGAACAGCAAAACGACTCGGTGCCGAGCGAGTCTTCATAGCATACCGTCGGTCTGAAGTCGAGATGCCGGCACGACTCGAAGAAGTGAAGCATGCTAAGGAGGAGGGAATAGAGTTCCTGACGCTGCACAACCCTATTGAATATCTCGGAGACGAGCAGGGAAATGTGCGCGCCGTGGTGCTTCAGAAAATGGAACTCGGCGAACCCGATGCCAGTGGGCGTCGCTCACCACAGCCAATACCTGGAGCCACAGAGACTATCAACATAGATCAGGCCATAGTAGCTGTCGGGGTGTCGCCAAATCCCATCGTGCCAACGAGCATCGAAGGTCTAGAACTTGGACGCAAGAACACCATTGTCGTCAACGATGGCATGCAGACAAACATACCTACCATCTTTGCTGGAGGAGACATTGTACGAGGAGGTGCTACCGTTATCCTCGCCATGGGTGATGGACGACGGGCAGCTGCTGCCATGCACGAATACCTCAACCGCTAAAACAACTTATGCTAAAAGAACTCACAACACTATTTGCTATCGCTATCACCGTAAGCTTACCTGCCACGGCACAACGGCGGCGTGCCACGAGGACACCCGCCGTACCCGTGGCAGAGCAGGTGCAGACAGCACTGAATGCCTATGACTTCGAGCTGGCCGAACAGCTGCTGACGAAGGAGATTGCTGCACAAAAACGCAAACGCCAACCTACAGAAAAGCTCGAGCAACAGCTGCACATCGCACAACAGGGCATCATAAAACTGAGAGCGACAGAACGTATATGCATCATTGACAGCCTCGTTTGCGATAAGGCTGACGCTTTACGTGCCGTTAAGCTCAGTCACGAAAGCGGACGTATCGACACATACGCCAGCACGTATCACACAAACAAGCCTTCGGAAGCAACTATCTACGAGAATGAACTGGCCAACAAACGCTATCTCGCCATAACAGGTTCAGCCCGATATGACGACGCTGACAATGCAGACTCCGTCAGACAGGAAAAGCTACAGCTGGCTTTCTCTGACAAACTTGGTGACTCTTGGTCTGAACCGACGACACTGACAGGACTCAACGACGATGACATAAGCCAAAACTATCCTTTCCTACTTGCTGACGGAGTGACACTCTACTATGCGGCCACAGGACCGGAAAGTTTGGGGGGATATGACATCTTCGTCTCGAGAGCTGATGGTGAGGACGGTACGTTCCTAACACCTGAGAATGTGGGGTTCCCCTACAACTCCACAGCTAACGACTATATGCTTGCCATAGACGAATACAACCAACTCGGATGGTTCATCTCTGACCGCAACCAACCAGAGGGCAAGGCGTGTGTCTATACGTTCATTCCTAACTCGACACGTCAGACCTACAGCGAGGACACCGACGATGTAACATTGAGGGGACATGCACGAATTGCCTCTATACGCAACACTTGGACCGATGAAACCAAGGCTGCACAAGAGAAACTTGCACAAGTGCGCAACGGACAGGACCAGACAAAGCAGATGAAGCCTGACTTCGTATTCCCCATCAATGACGAGCGAACATATTACTCTCTCGACGACTTCAAGTCGCCCGATGCCCGCAAGAAAATGCAGGCTTGGCTACAATTGCAAAAGACTTTCGATACCGATGACACCATGCTACAACGCCTGCGCGACAAGTATGCCACGGCAAAAACCGATGAACGGAACGACATCGCGACAACAATCCGACGTATTGAGGCAAGTCACTATATACACTATGAGGAACTTCAACAACTTGCCAAGGACATCAGAAAAGCGGAACTTACACAATAGCAGAAGTAGCCTTCATATTTAAACTAACTATTCAACAATATACCTAGAACTATCTATGCCTAAATACTTTGCACCATCTGAGCTGATCATTAATGAAGACGGCTCTGTTTTCCACCTGCACGTACGCCCCGAACAGTTGGCCGACAAGATTATTCTTGTTGGCGACCCAGGACGCGTTGAAACAGTAGCAAAATACTTCGACAGTCGGGAATGCGACATCGCCAGCCGTGAGTTTCACACCGTGACAGGCACATATAAAAATAAGCGTATTACAGTCGTCAGTACTGGTATCGGTTGCGACAACATAGACATAGTAGTCAACGAGATTGACGCACTGGCGAACATCGACTTCAAGGCTCGAACTGAAAAAAAACACTTGCGCACACTCGAATTCGTACGTATAGGAACATGCGGAGGCATACAGCCTAACACTCCCGTAGGAACGTACATAGCGTCATGCAAGAGCATCGGCTTCGACGGACTACTAAATTTCTACGCTGGACGCAATGAGGTTTGTGACCTCGACTTCGAAGAGGCATTCAAAGAGCACATGCACTGGAACCCGCTACTCTGCGCACCATACGTCGTCGATGCAAACCCGGAACTCATAGAGCGAGTGGCAGGAACAGAGATGGTGCATGGAGTGACGATAGCGTGCGGGGGCTTTTTTGGACCGCAAGGCCGAAGACTGCGCATTCCCTTAGCAGACCCAGAACAAAATAAAAAAGTTGAGGCCTTTGAGTATCATGGCTGGCGAATAACCAACTTCGAAATGGAGAGCAGTGCCCTCGCGGGACTTGCACGACTATTAGGACATCGGGCCATGACATGCTGCCTGGTGATTGCCAACAGACTTGCCGGTGAGGCCAACACAGGTTACAAAGGCTCTATCGATGGACTCATTACACTCGTTTTAGACCGTATCTGATAATTAAGACACCACATGTCACAAGTACCATCATTCGAAAGCGACTATAACAACGGAGCGCACCCTTTGGTGCTTCAGCATCTAGTGGCTACCAACACAGAACAGAGTGCATCATACGGATTCGACACATGGAGCGAACAGGCTCGTCAGAAGATTAGGCTCGCATGCCATTGCCCTGAAGCTGAAATATTCTTCCTCGTTGGCGGCACACAAGCCAATGCTACAGTAATAGATGCCATGCTGCCCTCTTACGCCGCAGTCATAGCTGCTGAAACAGCACACATCAACGTCCACGAGTCGGGAGCCATAGAAGCATCCGGACATAAGGTAGTCACCATGCCGTCGCATGACGGACGCATTGATGCCAGAGAACTTGATGCTTACCTCAAGGTCTTTTATGCTGATGAGACATGGCCGCACATGGCTGTGCCAAAGATGGTGTATATAACCTTCCCAACAGAACTCGGAACTCTATATCAAGCTCATGACATCGCCGACATCTTCGATGTATGCCGGAATTACGACATGACACTTTACATCGATGGCGCACGACTCGGATATGGACTTGCATCGCCTGCCTGCGACTTCGATATGCCTTGGCTGGCACGACATTGCGACGTTTTCTACATCGGAGGCACAAAGGTTGGTGCACTCTGCGGAGAAGCAGTAGTCTTCCCAAGACATAATGCCCCTGACAACTTCTTCACCACCGTGAAACGACATGGTGCACTACTGGCCAAGAGCCGACTGGCAGGTGTGCAGTTCAATGCCCTTTTCACAGATGATTTATATCTCAAAATTGCAAAGCACGCCATCGACAAGGCTATGCAACTCAGACAACTTTTCATCGATGCCGGCATTAGCATAAAAGACTCCCCGACAAATCAACAGTTCGTCGTCCTGACATCCGAACAGAGACAGCGTTTGCAGCAACATGTATTGTTTGAGACATGGCAGCCACTAACTGATGACACCGCTCTCTATCGCTTCGTCACCAGCTGGGCTACATCTGACATAGATATGACAGCACTGACTAAAGCCATCAACTGCCTCTGAATTGCAATTCATTTCAACAAGAGCCACATAATACATGTCACAAACAATATGCGCCATAGCCACAGCACAAGGTGGTGCAATAGGAATAATTAGAGTAAGCGGACAACTGACTTTCATCACGATACGTAAACTGTGCAAAAGAATAACACCCGCAACGCCACCACGGACCACGGTTCTGACGCCTATCATTGACATTACCCAGACTTCAACAAACAGACATGCATCAACAAACCATATTGATGATGCACTCGTAACACTCTTCCCTGCACCACATAGCTACACTGGCGAGGACTGTGCTGAGATTTCATGCCACGGCTCATCATACATCCTTCAGAAAATACTCGAGCTGCTGATACAACAGGGATGTAGAATTGCCAAACCGGGAGAGTTCACTCAAAGAGCTTTTCTCAATGGCAAGATTGACCTCAGTCAAGCCGAAGCCGTGGCTGACATCATTGCATCAACCAATAGTGCTACACATAAAATGGCGATGAGCCAGCTGCGTGGTCACTTCTCGGCAGAACTGACCACGCTACGCAACCAACTGCTACACCTCACTACCCTACTCGAACTGGAACTCGACTTCAGCGACCACGAAGATCTGGAGTTTGCAAACCGCAATGAACTACAGCAGTTGGCAAAACAGATTGACAACCGCATAACTCATCTTGCACAGACTTTCGAGACTGGACAGGCACTCAAGAATGGCATACCTGTGGCCATAGTGGGAAAAACAAATGTAGGAAAATCCACTCTGCTTAACAGACTGTTACATGAGGAACGAGCCATCGTAAGCGATATTCACGGCACCACGCGCGACACCATCGAAGACACCATCAATATTCATGGAGTACAATTCAGATTCATAGATACTGCCGGGCTGAGACAAACCAACGATAAAATTGAACAAATCGGAATAGAACGCACTTACAAAGCCATAGAAAAAGCACACATCGTACTTTGGCTCATTGACAAAAGACCGTCAGCCGAAGAACTCAAAGACATGTCAAACAGAAGCACAGGACGCACTCTCATACTTATCATTAATAAAGCCGACCTTTTTCAAAATCCCAATAAAACAGATGCAGCTGACATCATCAATAAAGACGAATTTCTAAGTAATGTCAACATGAATGACATTATTCCTATTGAATCAGATGCAAGCACTGCTATCTCACCATACCCACCACTAATTATCAGCGCCAAGACCGGTCAAGGACTTGATTCCCTCGAAACTACTATTTACAAAGCCGCAAATATACCCGACATAACTGACAACAGTTTCATCATTACCAACTTACGTCATTTTGAAGCGCTCACGCAAGCACATTCACATCTAACACGCGTGCTCGACGGGCTCCAATCCTCTCTCAGCACAGAGCTAATTGCTGAAGATTTACGCCTTGTCATAAACGCGCTCGGAGAAATCACCGGCGGCACGATAACAACACCTGAAACCTTAAATAACATTTTCTCCCACTTTTGCGTGGGCAAGTAACCCCTTATAAACAACTCTGAACAACTTGGAGTAATTTGAACTAAGTCCCTCTAAATGAGGGACTTTTTGTATTTTAACACTTCAAGTTGCATATTTGTTAGTTACAGTTTTTCCAGTTATTTTTGCACCGTATTTCTACCGCGAGTGTAAAACAGAAAGTCAGATTCACACCTAAATGACATCGTAGAAACAAGCGTGAGACGCTATGAGAAAAGGCAAAAATGACATTGAGGGTACAACGTGAGACACCATGAGACGTGATGAGACAATGTGAGACACTTTAGCAGGCGAAAATTAACAAACGAGTGCAACAATTATGGAGATTCAGAAACGCTGTAAGTACTG
>Ga0310694_10004677_pt1 | contig 13181 bp, 10 predicted proteins | sample 174DNAGHGhighgp2_FD_203884 | JGI IMG/M metagenome (GOLD analysis project Ga0310694, IMG submission 203884) | Sheep rumen microbial communities from Palmerston North, Manawatu-Wanganui, New Zealand - 1742 DNA GHGhigh gp2 (v2) (version 2) | ecosystem: Host-associated > Mammals > Digestive system...
TAAATAAATAAATAAATAAATAAATAAATAAATAAATAAATAAATAAATAAATAAATAAATAAATAAATAAATAAAGGAATAATTAATAAGTTAATTTAAAGACATTAGCTTTAAAAATATAATTATCACTTTTAATTTTAAGTTTTTGTTCAATACTTTTATTTTGTTGTGTCATTAAACCATATTTTTTAATAATATTAAAATTTAAAGGTTGTAAGGATAATTTATTAATTCTTGTCATATATTTATATATATTTTTTAATTCTTCAAAACCCATTATAATTAATTATTAATAAAATATAAAAATAAAGATAAATATAAAGATAAAGATAAATATAATAAAAAATAATTAATAAATATATTTTTTATTTAAAATAAAATAAAAAATCAATTTTTAGAAAAAATAAAAAAAAATAAATTAATTATCGACATATTCTTCAACACCGATAATTTCATCATTTTCATCTAATTTAAATTTAGGGATGACCGACATACTCATTAATTCTTGACATAATAATTTAAAAGCGTAAGGGATAATAACTTTTTTAATATGTGAGTTATCATTACAAATACGACAATAATAAATATCATTACGTGAAGGATTAACATTTTGAGTTTTAGAGTTTTTAATACGTGAAGCGATAAGGCCGCATTTATTACAAACAAAACATTCATATTTATCAGAAACATCTAATAATTTTTCTTTAAGATATTTAGAGGTTCCGTGAGAAATTAAAACATCTCTTTCCATCTCACCGATACGTAAACCTCCGCCGCGTTTTCTACCTTCAACCGGTTGACGTTCTAAAGTAGATTTAGGGCCGGTAGCTCGTGCGTGGACTTTATTAGCGACTAAATGTGTTAATCTAAGATAATACATAGGACAAACGAAGATTTTAACTTGGATTTTTTCACCGGTCATTCCATTATACATAGTTTCTAAACCGTGTTCATCAAAACCATAAGATTTTAAAACTTGTTCAATATTTTCGGGATTTCTTTCAATAAAACCGGTAGCATCATATTCACAACCTTTAATAGCAGCAGCTTTACCAAATAAACCTTCAAATAAAAATCCGACCGTCATACGTCCATAAATAGAAGAAGGATTAAAGATAATATCAGGAACAATACCGTTTTCAGTGACCGGCATATCAGCGGCAGGAAGAATTAAACCGATAGTTCCTTTTTGAGCTGCTTTAGTAGAGAATTTATCACCAATAAAAGGAATACGTTCAGAACGAATTCTAACTTTTTTAATTTCACAATTTTCAGAGTTTTTAATATCATTTAATACTTTATCTATAGTAGCGGGAAGATAATGTTTATAAACTTCAGAAGCATCTTTATAAGGACTAATATTAGGATCTCCATTAGTTTGAACAGCAGAAACCTTACCAATAATAACATCATTATTTTCGATGACAGTTTCTTCGGGAACATAACCTTGATCATTTAATTTATCATAATTATTACCTAAAGTATTAGAAGTTTTAGTTAAATCGGGTTTAATAAATTTATCATCTTGAGATAACATTTGATTTTTACCTAAAGTAGATATTTTTTTTTCGTAAGTTGTTGAAGCGAACAAACCTCTTTCAATAGCGGATTTATTCATAATAATACTATCTTCTTGATTAAATCCGGTATAACACATAACGGCGATAATAACATTTTCACCTGGTGATAAAATATCGTAATAAGTATATTTAGAAGTTCTTGTATCAATTAAAGGTTTTTGAGGATGATATAACATATTAGCATTATCCATACGATACCTATAATTAGAAGCATAAACACACATCGCTTGCTTTCCTTGAGCATAATGTAAAGTTAAACGTGAACAATTATCGTGATTAATAAAAGGAATAGTAGAAGCTAAAGAACCTAATAATAAAGTAGGATGAATTTCAGAATAAGAATAAGATTTAAAGATTTGGTCATTATAACGATTATTAAAATCAGTTTTACCATCTTTAGATATTAATTTAGTTTTTTCTTCTAAATCTTTTTGTTTATAAACATCATCAATACTTGGGGCGATTAAAGTATTAAATTGTTCATCACAATCTATAAATTCAATAACTCCGGGGTGTTCATTCATAAAAGTTTCCCATTCCATTTTATCATCATAAATATTTTTTAAATCATCTTTTTTTAATATTAATTGATTATCTTTAACTCTTAATACCGGTCTAAATAATCTACCTCCATCAGTCCATATATCTATTTCATTCATAATATTATTATAAGATATACTTATATTATATGGTAATTCTAAATTATATTTTTTATTTTTAAGATATACAAATAAATCATATGGTTTATCAGTTATACCTAACCAATTACCATTTAAAAATATTTTTGTATTATTACCTATTTCAGAAGGAATAACTTTATCTAAAGGAATTATTTTATCTTTTAAAGCATCAATAACCATAGGGTTTTTATCCGAATTATCAATAGTTATATTACCAATTAAAGATAAATGTTTTATAAATCCTACTGAAGCGTGTTCTGGAGTTTCTATAGGACATAACATACCTGTAGATGATGGATGATACATTCTTGGGTCAAAAAGTTTAGCTTGATTAGTTTCTGATGTTGGTGAATTGATACGTCTTAAAGATAAAGTTTCTAACATATATGTATTTCTTTGTAATGCTTGAGAAACACCTTTATCTTTACCAAAAGCTCCGGTCGCTAACGCTTGATTTAATCCTCTTTCTATATCACTACTTCTAATATCATTAATAATAGGAAATGGATTATTTTGTAAAGTATCATTTTTATTTCGTGCTTCAAATTTACTTCTACATTTAAATATCATTCTTTTAAATTGTGTTACAAATTGTTCAAATAATAAATCACCAACTAATTTAATTCTTTTATTTATAAAACTATCTCTATCATCTGGTTCTAAAACACCAATAAAAATATTAATTAATTTATTTATCATATATCCTAAATATAATAATTTATTTTTCATTCCTCCTGTTATATGTGGTAATAATGTTTTATGTAATAATTGATCTAAATAAGCCTTCTTTTGTTGAATTTGAATAATTGGATCATTCGAATATTCTTTTTTTATTTTCATTTTATTAATTAAAATATTTTTTATTTCATCTGGTTCATTTAAACGTATTCCATAATTATTTCTCGTTATTTGTAATGCTTGAGATAATATACTCATCATTTCTATATTATTTTTATCATAACATATATAATCTATTATTTCTTTATCATTTAAATTTCCAAATAATTTAAATAAGAATATCGCCGGAAATTCCTCTAATACTGGTATTTGTATCGTTATTTCTCCTGTTTGTTTTAAATTTAATTTTAATGCTTGTCTTATATCATCGTGATATGGATCTTGACACATTATTTGCATACTTAAGGTATCTATATTATTATTCTTCTTATAACATACCGGCTTATTATATACCTTTGTCTCTTGTGGTATTATAACTTTTTCATTACCATTTATTATAAAATAACATCCTGGATCATAATTACATTCTTTTTTTAATTTCTCAATTCTCTCTTTTTTTATTTGTAATGAACAATAATGTGAATTTACCATTATCGGTATTTTCGCAATCGTAAATTTATCATCTCTTCCATTTATTCTTCTTTCTTTTACTTTTAAGGTTGTTATATCTAATATTTCCTGCACTTGTATTACGTTCGCTATTAAATCTGATGCATATGTTAAATTATTTTCTCGTGCTTCATCTGGAAATAATATATTTTTCTTATCTCTCTTCGGTGGTGCTATTTTTATACTATCCTTTTCAAATTCAAATTTAAATATATGTATTTCATTATTTATTATCTTTTCATATATTATATGTTCCCCTTTTGTTAAAAAATTTACTAATTTCACATCTAAAAAATGTCTAAATGAATTATAATTATGACTATACATTATAAATTTCTCTTTAAAATATAAATCTGCTATACTAAATATATCTTCTATATTTAATCTCTCTTTTTCTCCATCTCCTCCATTTTTATTTTCTTTCTCTTTTTTTATATTATTCTTTTTATTATTCCTATTTTCTTCACTCATTTATTATTTAAAAAAATGAATATATATAATATAAATATAATATATTATTAATTATATTTATAATTATTAATATATATATTTATTTTATTTTTATTCAATTTTTATTTTTATTTATTTTTTATACATTTAAATAAATAAATAAATTTTTATTTTTTTATATTTATAAATTTTAATAGTATTTTCCTTTTATTTTTTTATTATAAATATAAGCTTTTTCTATTTTTTTGAATATAATAAATTTAATAAAGAATTATATTTTAAACTATCTGTTAAATTATCTATATTTTTTATTCCATTATTATATCTTAAATCTAAATATTTTAAAGAAGAATTAATTTTTAAATTTTCATTTAATTTATCTATATTTTCTATTTCATTATTTTTTAAATTTAATCTTTCTAAAATAGAATTATATTTTAAACTTTCTCCTATTTTATCTATATTTTTTATTTTGTTCCTATTTAAATTTAAAATTTTTAAAGAAGAATTAAAATTTAAACTTTCTCCTAATTCATCTATATTTTCTATTTTATTATAACTTAAATCTAAATTTTTTAAAGAAGAATTAAATTTTAAATATTTACCTAATATATCTATATTTTCTATTTGATTATCAATTAAATATAAATCTTCTAAAGAAGAATTATATTTTAAACATTTACCTAATATATCTATATTTTCTATTTTATTATGATTTAAATATAATTCTTTTAAAGTATTATTATATTTTAAACTTTTTCCTAAAATATCTATATTTTTTATATTATTAAAACTTAAATCTAATTCTTTGAAAGTATTATTATATTTTAAACTTTTTCCTAAAATATCTATATTTTTTATTTTATTATTTTTTAAATGTAAATCTTTTAAAGAAGAATTAAATTTTAAACATTCAGCTAATTTATCTATATTTTCTATTTTATTATATTTTAAATTTAATTCTCTTAAAGTATTATTATATTTTAAACTTTTTCCTAAAATATCTATATTTTTTATTTCATTAACTTCTAAATATAATTCTTTTAAAGAAGAATTATATTTTAAACATTCACTTAATAAATCTATATTTTCTATTTGATTTTGACTTAAATTTAACTTTTCTAAAGAAGAATTATATTTTAAACTTTCACATAATTTATCTATATTTTTTATATGTTTTTTAGATAAATCTAATTCAATAATTTTATTATTTTTTAATTTATCATATATTTCTTCCATTTTAATAAATATACATTAAATAATAAAATTTATAAAATAATAAAATAATAAATAAAAAAATCATTTTTTAATAATTTTATTAAATAAATATAATAAAAAAAATATTATTTTTAATTTATATATTATATTTTTAAACCTTTTTCTTAATTTATTTATATTTTTCTATTTTATTACCTTTTAAATATAATTTTTGAGAAGAATTAAATTTTAAATATAATTTTTGAGAAGAATTAAATTTTAAACATTCATCTAATTTATCTATATTTTTTATATCATTATAACTTAAATCTAATTCTTTTAAAGTAGAATTAAATTTTAAACTTTCACCTAATATATTTATATTTTTTATATTATTATAACTTAAATCTAATTCTTTTAAAGAAGAATTAAATTTTAAATTTTCTGCTAATTTATTTATATTTTCTATTTTATTATCTATTAAATATAATTTTTCTAAAGAAGAATTAGATTTTAAATATTCTGCTGATTTATCTATATTTTTTATATTATTTTTTTTCAACCATAATATTTTTAAAGAAGAATTAAATTTTAAACATTCACTTAATAAATCTATATTTTCTATTTGATTTTGACTTAATCCTAATTTTTTTAAAGAAGAATTAAATTTTAAACATTCACTTAATTTATCTATATTTTCTATTTTATTATTATATAAACATAATTTATTTAAAGAAGAATTATATTTTAAACATTTAGATAATTTATTTATATTTTTTATTGTATTATTTCCTAAATATAATTCTTCTAAAGTATTATTATATTTTAAACTTTCACTTAATTTATCTATATTTTTTATTTCATTACAATTTAAAATTAATTTTTTTAAAGAAGAATTAAATTTTAAACTTTCACTTAATAAATCTATATTTTCTATTTCATTACCACTTAAATCTAAATAAGTAATAAATGAATTAAATTTTAAACTCTCCGCTATCTTATTTATATTTTTTATTTTATTTCTACTTAAATCTAATATTTCTAAAGAAGAATTAAATTTTAAATTTTCACCTAATTTATCTATATTTTCTATTTTATTCCAACCTAAATATAATTTTTTTAAAGAAGAATTAAATTTTAAACATTTACTTAATTTATCTATATTTTTTATATTTTCTCCATATAAACTTAATATAGTTATTTTATTATGTTTTAATTCATCATATATTTTTTCCATTTTAAAAATAATTTAAATAATAAAATTTAAAATAATAAATAAAAAATCATTTTTTAATAATTTTATTAAATAAATATAATTAAAAAAATTATTATTTTTTTATTTATATATTATATTTCTTCATAATTATATTTCAAATTTAATTTTTTTAATAAATTATTTATAATTATTATTTTTTATTATAAATAATTATCATCTATTATTTCATAATCATATATTATATCATATAAATTTAATTTTTTTAATATAAAATTATATTTTAAATCTTTCTCTTAATTTATTTATATTTTCTATTTGATTTTTACTTAAATCTAATTTTTAAAGAAGAATTAAATTTTAAACATTTAGTTAATTTATTTATATTATATATATTATTATAACTTAAATCTAATTCTTTTAAAGTAGAATTAAATTTTAAACTTTCAGCTAATTTATCTATATTTTCTATATTATCATATATTAAATATAATCTTTTTAAAGAAGAATTATATTTTAAACAATCAAATAATTTATCTATATTTTCTATTTTATTATAAGATAAATTTAAAGAAGTTAAAGAAGAATTAAATTTTAAACTTTCAGCTAAATTATCTATATTTTTTATATTATTACAATCTAAATTTAATTCTTTTAAAGAAGAATTAAATTTTAAACTTTCACCTAATAAATCTATATTTTCTATTTGATTTTTATTTAAATATAAGATTTCTAAAGTAGAATTATATTTTAAACACTTACTTAATTTATCTATATTTTTTATTATATTATTTTCTAAACATAATTTTTTTAAAGAAGAATTATATTTTAAACTTTCTGCTAATTTATCTATATTTTCTATTTGATTTTTATTTAAATATAATCTTTCTAAAGTAGAATTATATTTTAAACACTTACTTAATTTATCTATATTTTCTATTTGATTTTCACATAATTGTAAGTTTTCTAAAGTAGAGTTATGTTTTAAACTTTCACCTAATATATTTATATTTTTTATCCCACTAAAATTTAAATATAATAATTTTAAAGTAGAATTATATTTTAAACTTTCTCCTAATTTATCTATATTTTTTATTTTAAATTTTATATTTTTTCCTGCTAATGCAAAAAATGAAATAGGATAATTTAATATATTTTCAATATATTTTATATTTAAAATGTCTTTTATTTTAAATTTTTTATAATCAATCTTATAAACAATATCTAATGTATTATATAAATTATATAATTTTCCATCACAACTAATATTATTTACATAAATAATATTATCCATTTTAATAAATATACATTAAATAATAAAATTTATAAATCAATAAAATTATAAAATAATAAAATAATAAATTAAAAATCATTTTTTAATAATTTTATTAAATAAATATAATTAAAAAAAATATTATCTTTTAATTCACATATTATATTTCTTCATAATTATATTTCAAATTTAATATTTTTAATATAGAATTATATTTTTAAACCTTTCACTTAATTTATCTATATTTTCTATTTTATTATATTTTAAATTTAATTCTTTTAAAGAAGAATTAAATTTTAAACTTTCACTTAATTTATCTATATTTTCTATTTTATTATGACTTAAAATTAAAACATTTAAAGAAGTATTATATTTTAAACTTTCAGCTAATTTATTTATATTTTTTATTTTATTATTACTTAAATCTAATCTTTCTAAAGAAGAATTAACTTTTAAACTTTCGGCTAATTTATCTATATTTTTTATTTCATTTTCATATAAATATAATTCTTTTAAAGAAGAATTATATTTTAAACATTCACTTAATTTATCTATATTTTTTATTTTATTACCTATTAAATATAATCTTTCTAAAGAAGAATTAACTTTTAAACATTCAGCTAATTCATCAATATTTTTTATATCATTATAACTTAAATCTAATACTTTTAAAGAAGAATTATATTTTAAACTTTCACTTAATTTATCTATATTTTCTATTTTATTATTCATTAAATATAATCTTTCTAAAGAAGAATATTTTAAACTTTCAGCTAAATTATCTATATTTTTTATATTATTTCCATATAAATGTAATTCTTTTAAATAAGAATTAAATTTTAAACTTTTACTTAATAAATCTATATTTTCTATTTTATTTCCGTTTAATTGTAAATTTTCTAAAGTAGAGTTATATTTTAAACTTTCACCTAATATATTTATATTTTTTATCCCATTAAAATCTAAACTTAATAATTTTAAAGTAGAATTATATTTTAAACTTTCATATAAACTTTCATATAATTTATCTATATTTTTTATTTCAGATTTTATATTTCTTCTTTTTAATACAAAAAGTGAAATAGGATAATTTAATATATTTTCAATATATTGTATATTTAGAATATCTTTTATTTTAAATTTTTTATAATCAACACTATAAAAATTTAATATATCATATAAATTATATAATTTTTCTTCACAACTAATATTATTTACATAAACATAAAAATTATTCATTTTAATAATATTAATTAATAATAAATATTAATTTAAATTATAAAAAATAAAAAAATCAATTTTAATAAAAATATAAAAAATAATTAATAATATAAAAATTTAAACATTTAATAATATTATTTTTAAATTTAAAAATATATTTTTATTTAATCTATATATACTTTTTTAAATAAAATAAAATATAATGTAATGTAATTTAAAAAATTTAATTTTAAAATTTTTATATAATTTAATAAAATTAATAATAATTAAATTTAAAACTTTCACTTAATTTATTTATATTTTTTATTTTATTATGTTCTAATTATAAATAAATTAAAGATTAATTATATTTATTCTCTTAATTTTAAAATATTCTCTTAAATTATCTATATTTTTTATTTCATTATCATATAAAGATATTCTTTTTAAAGAAGAATTATATTTTAAACATTCACTTAATTTATCTATATTTTCTATTTTATTCCAACCTAAATATAATTTTTTTAAAGAAGTATTATATTTTAAACTTTCACCTAATATATCTATATTTTTTATATCATTATCATTTAAATTTAATTCTTCTAAAGAAGAATTAAATTTTAAATATTTACTTAATTTATCTATATTTTTTTGATTTTCAAAATTTAATTTTAATTTATTAATTTTATTATTTTTTAAATCATTATATATAGTGTTATTAATCATTTTAAATAAATAATATTAATTTATAATTAATAATATTATTTTAATAAAAAATCATTTTTTAATTAACGTTATATTAAATATAAATATATAAAGAAGAATTAGATTTTAAACATTCATTTAATTTATTTATATTTTTTATTTTATTATTATCTAAATATAATTCTTTTAAAGAAGTATTATATTTTAAATTTTCAGCTAATTTATCTATATTTTTTATATTTTTAGAATTTAAATTTATTTTACTAATATTATTATTTTTTAATTTATAATATATTTTTTCATAAAAAATTAATAATATTATTTAAATATATTTATTATTTCTTTAAAAATAAAAAAATCATTTTTAATTAATAATTTAATAATTAATATTTTTAAATATATCTTATAATTTTAGATAATTATTATATTTTATTATAATTTTAAACGAATATCATATATATAATCATCATAATTTAATTTATTTCTTTTTAAAAATAAAATTATTAAAGAAGAATTAAATTTTAAACTTTCACTTAATTTATCTATATTTTCTATTTTATTATTACCTAAATATAATTCTTCTAAAGAAGAATTAAATTTTAAACTTTCACTTAATAAATCTATATTTTCTATTTCATTATCATTTAAACATAAAATTTTTAAAGAAGAATTAAATTTTAAATTTTCACTTAATAAATTTATGTTTTTTATATTATTTTTAGTTAAATCTAAATTTTCTAAACAAGAATTAAATTTTAAACTTTCACTTAATAAATCTATATTTTCTATATTATTTCCAAAAAATGTTAATTTTTCTAAAGAAGAATTAAATTTTAGACTTTCACCTAATATATCTATATTTTCTATTTTATTATTTCCTAAATATAATTCTTCTAAAGAAGAATTAAATTTTAAACTTTCACTTAATTTATCTATATTTTTTATTTTATTTCCATATAAATCTAAAATTTTTAAAGAAGAATTAAATATTAAACTTTCACTTAATTTATCTATATTTTCTATTTTATTATAATCTAAATATAATATTTTTAAAGAAGAATTATATTTTAAACTTTCACTTAATTTATCTATTTTTTCTATTTTATTACCATTTAAATTAAATACTTCTAAAGAAGAATTAAATTTTAAACTTTCACTTAATTTATCTATATTTTTTATATTATTATAACTTAAATCTAAAATTTTTAAAGAAGAATTAAATTTTAAACTTTCATTTAATATATCTATATTTTTTATTTGAATATTAATTAAATATAATCTTTCTAAAGAAGAATTAAATTTTAAACTTTCACTTAATTTATCTATATTTTTTATATTATTATAACTTAAATCTAATTCTTTTAAAGTAGAATTAAATTTTAAACTTTCTGCTAATTTATCTATATTTTTTATACCATTATGTTTTAAATATAAAATTTTTAAAGAAGTATTAAAATATAAATATTTACTTAATTTATCTATATTTTTTATATTTCTTTTATTTAATAATTTAGTTATTTTATTATTTTTTAATTTATCATATATTTCTTCCATTTTAAAATAATTTAAATAATAAAATTTAAAATAATAAATAAAAAAAATCATTTTTTTAAATAATAAATAAAAATAGATGAGAATTATATAATTAAAATTAAAATATGAATAAAGAAATAATAAAAAAATTTGAAGAGTTAATATATCAGTTATATTTAGAAGAAGATGATAATAATATATATAGAATTAAAGCATTAGAAAATTCTTTAAAAATAATAAAAAAATATAATAAAGATTTAAATAATAAAGATAATTTAGAAGAATTTAAAAAAATAAAAGGAATAGGAGAAGGAACAATAAGAAGAATAAAAGAAATAAATAAAACAAAAAATTTAAAAGAGATATATTTAACAAAAACAAATATAAAATATTTTAATGATTTACAAAAAATATATGGAATTGGAAATAAAACAGCATCTAAATTAATAAAAGATAAAATTTATACAATTAATGATTTAAAAAAAGCAATTAAACAAAATAAATTTAAATCTAATCATATTATTGATTTAGGAATTAAATATTATAAATTATTTAAAGAAAATATCCCAAGAAAAGAAATGGATAAACATAATAAATTTATTAATAAAGTTATTGATTTTATTAAAAATAATTATGATGAAAATGTAAAATATTTAATGTGTGGTTCTTATAGAAGAGAAAAAGATTATTCAAATGATATAGATATAGTAATAACATATAAAAATAAAGATACACCAGATAAAATAATAGATACATTAAAAAAAACAAAATATATTATTGATGAAATTAATTATAATCATAAAAATAAATTTATGGGTTTTGTTGAAGGTTATAATAATACAATTAGAAGATTAGATATTCAATTCGTAAAATCTTCATCTTATTATACAGCAATATTATATTTTACAGGTTCTAAAGAATTTAATATAAAATTACGAAATTATTGTATTAAAAAAGGTTTTAAATTAAATGAATATGGTTTATATAAAAATAATAAAAAAATTAAAATTAATAATGAAGAAGATATTTTTAAAGAATTAAATTTAAAATATATTCCTCCTAATAAAAGAAATTAATTTTTTATATTTAATATAAAATATAAAATATATTTATTATTTAAAATCAATTAAATTATATGTATTAATATTATTTTTTAAATTAATTATAATATGTTTTGGAATATTTTTTAAATTTATATTTTCACTTTCTATTATATTTATCTCTTTTAATTTATTTAAATTATTCGGTATATTTTTTATTAATTTATTATAATTTATCTCTATTTTTTCTAAATTTATTAATGTATTTGGAATATATTTTATTTTATTATTTCTTATTATTATTTCTTTCAAATTAATTAAATTCTCAGGTATATATTTTATATAATAATTTGATATTATTAATGATTTTAAATTTATTAATGTATTAGGTAAAGAACTTATATTAGAATGATAATAAATTTCTAAATTCTCTAAATTTATAAAATTATTATTGATTTTTTCTATTTTCCTACAATTAACTATTTCTAATGATTTTATATTTATATATGTTTTTGGTATTTGTTTTAATGTAAAACAATTTAATTTTAATATCTCTAAATTTATTAATGTTTTAGGTATTCTTTTTATTTTATCTATCGTTATATCTGATATTATTTCTAAATATCTTAAATTTATTATTGTTTTTGGTATTTTTTTCATATTCTTACAATTTAATATTTTTAAATATTCTAAATTTATTAAATTTTCTGGTATTTCTTCTATTGATAAACAACAATATAAACTTAAATATTTTAAATTTATATATTTATCTAATTTATCTTTTAATATATATTCATTTTGATAATTAATTTCTAATGCTATTATATTATAATTATCATAATCTTTTTCTCTTATAATTCTCTCTTTTTCTATTATATATTTTTTTAATTCTATTTTATATTTTTCCATTTTTTTTATAAATAAATTTTAAATATATTTTTTTAATATATTTTTTAATATAT
>Ga0310694_10004678_pt1 | contig 13180 bp, 7 predicted proteins | sample 174DNAGHGhighgp2_FD_203884 | JGI IMG/M metagenome (GOLD analysis project Ga0310694, IMG submission 203884) | Sheep rumen microbial communities from Palmerston North, Manawatu-Wanganui, New Zealand - 1742 DNA GHGhigh gp2 (v2) (version 2) | ecosystem: Host-associated > Mammals > Digestive system >...
TATTCCTGCCGACCTCCGTATCATGGGTAACGATCCCAGCATCGGATGGGTGGCTGATGTGACCGGCGATGATGCTGAATCGAGAAATGCCAACAAGGCCATCGATAAGGCTATGCACAACCGCGGATATATGAAAGGTATGGACTGCTACTGGCAAGGTGCAGCCAAAGAGAATGCCCTCCGCAATCTCGTCAACAACCTCCGCTACGTGCTGGCCACGCAGTATCTCGACGAAAACGAGACCTACTACCTGCGTTGCCGTCAGGTGCTGAAAGACCCCACCTGCTACTGGAGTTTCGACTATCTCGAGCTGTGCCCGAAGAGTGTCTATGGAAGTCCTGAAGGCGAAGACACGCACTAAAAAAGAGTTTTAATTGATAATTGAAAATTGATAATTGAAAATTATGATTACCAAGACAAACAAAATAGGCCGGTGGGTAAAGCGCAGCCCATTATCCATTATCCATTGTCCATTGTCCATTGTCATAATGCTCGCTTCCTGCTCTGACTGGAACGATCATTACGAGGGCACAGCCGATGCCGCCAGCGAGGGCGCTACTATCTGGCAGCAGATGAAGGCCACCCCGGAGTTGAGCGACTTCTGCGATGTGCTGGAGCAGACCAAGGTCTACCGCATGCACAAGAAGACGCCCGTGAGTTATGCCGACCTCCTGAGCGGCGGACAGTCGTTCACCGTATTGGCGCCTGTCAACAACACCTTCAACAAGGATTCCCTGTTGCAACTGGTACAGACCGTTCGTGGTGACTCTGCCGTTGAGAAGAGCTTCGTGCAGAACCACATCACCCGTTCGCTCGTATCCTCCTCTCCTAACACCGCCAAGATGCTCATGCTTAACATGAAGCGTATGACGATGGAGAACGGACTGGTGGAAAATACACCCGTGAAGCTGGCCAATACGAAGTCGAGCAACGGCATGTTCCACATCCTGCAACACGCCCTGCCCTACAAGCATAATATCCTTGAGATGCTGTGCGACAATCCGCAGCTGACGGATATCGGTGCCAACATCATGAGTTTCAATGAGGACATCTTCGACCCGACTTCCTCCGTTTCCAACGGTGTGATCGACGGTGTACCCATCTACGTCGACTCAGTGGTCTACGAGCGTAACCGCCTGTTGGAAAACGTCGGTCTGCTGGATGCCGAAGACTCCACCTACCTGGTGGTGGTACCTACCACAGAAGGCTGGCGCGAGATCTACAACGAGACATCACAGTACTTCCTCTATGACAAGAGCGTCGACAAGCGCGACTCCCTGCAGCAGTACTACACCATGAGTGCGCTGCTGGAAGACGCCGTCTTCAATATGACCGATCAGAAGTCCATCCAAGACTCCCTGATCTCCGTGCCTTACCTTCGCACCAACCAGTCGTTCGAGAAGGGCAAGAAGGTCTACCACGTATTCCAGAAGCCTTTCGAGGAGGGTGGAATCCTCTATGGTGCCAACAAGCTGGACTGCAGTAACGGCTGGGTATACACCACACCGAAGTGGTCGTTCAAACCCACCGACACCTTCTTCAAGGAACTGCGCACCGAGGGCGAGAGCACGTGGATGCTCACCCAGGAGCGCGACTGTTCCTACAACATCCGTCGACAGATTGCCGACAGCATCTCTTCGGGTTCCTACCTGCAGATCATTCCGAAGTCAGGAACCTCCAACTGGGAGCTCACCTTCCGCATTAGCAACACGCTGGCGGGCGATTACGACATCTGTATGGTACTGCTGCCCCAGTCGGTTGCAGGTCTGAACAACGGCAAGCCTTGTAAGTTCAAAGCCACCATCAACTACGTGGACGAAGACAACAACGCCCAGTCGTTCAACTGCAACAACACGCAGTTTGAGAGCAACGCCGAGCGCGTCGACACCATTGTGGTGGCCGAAGGTTTCCACTTCCCCACCTGTAACTACGACCAGAACGAAGTGAAGGTCACCGTGAAGTTGCAGTGCTCTATCCTGGCTCGTGAAACCTCTCGCTACTCTCGTGAGATGTATCTCGACTGCATTTATCTCAGACCAAGAACCTCTAAATCTGACGAACAATGAAGAAATATATCATATCCGCTATTCTGCTGCTCGTATCCATGACGATGGCAGCACAAGAGAACAGTAAGACTGTGACAGGACAGGTTGTCGACGCTGCCACCAAGAAACCGCTGGTGGGTGTCATCGTCGCCGCCTACGACAACGATAAGTACTCGGCCATGACCGATGAGGAAGGTCGCTATACGCTGAAAGTGCCCGACTACGTCAGCTCGGTGCAGATGCGTATCGACGGCTACAACTTCCAGCAGTGCGCCATTGCCGACGGTGTGGCCAACGGCTACCTCTACAACGAGGCCTTCACCGAGTTCTACAAGCGCAAGACCGATGCCATCCAGAGCTCTGAGGCCAGTGGTTTCGACAACACCGCTGAGGTGAGTATCGACCCCTTCATCGCCCAGCGTCTCGGCGCCGATGTCCGTTCGGTAGCACGCGGCGGTAACGTGGGCTTGGGCAACACCCTGCTGATGGCGGGCATCAACTCGCTCAACAGCAATGTGCAGCCGCTGGTGGTCGTCGATGATGTCATCATGGATATGGAGTACAACCGCTCCACCCTCCACGATGGTTACTTCAACAACATGCTGGCCAACCTGAATGTCAATGACATCGAGAGTGTCCAGGTGCTGAAGAACGGTACCGCCATCTATGGTGCCAAAGGTGCCAACGGCGTCATCCTCATCAAGACCAAGCGCAACAAGAGTATGGCCACCAAGATTGATGTTACCATCAACGGCCGTTACGAACTCATCCCCCGTCTGCCGAAGATGATGGGTGCTGAGGACTACCGTCTCTACGCCACCGAACTGCTGGCCAACAAGACGCTCTCCCTCGGTCAGATGAAGTTCCTGAACAACGACCCCACCTATTTCTATTACAATCAGTATCACAACAATACCGACTGGACGGATCAGGTCTACAAGAATGCCTTCTCGCAGAACTACGGCATCAACGTACAGGGTGGTGATGATATCGCCTCCTACAACCTCTCCGTGGGCTACTCGCTGGCCAACAGCACGCTGAAGAAGAACGACTACTCCCGTTTCAACATGCGACTGAACACCGATATCAATATCGCCAAGGGCTTAGACGTTCGTTTCGACGCTTCTTACAGCGATGTCGACCGTTCGCTGTTCGACGACGGAGCTCCCTCATCGGTGCTTTCGGGTGTCATCACCTCGCCGGGCTTCATCGCTCTGGCCAAGTCGCCGTTCCTCTCACCCTATGCCTACGACAATGCCGGTAACCCCAGCCATTATCTCGCTGAGGCCGACGACTACCTCGAGGGCATGTTCCAGGGAAGAGGTCGTCTGGCCAACCCCGCCAGCATCCTCGAGTTCGGCGATGGTAACAACCGTAACTCACTGGGCAACCGTCTGATCGTATTTGCCATCACCCCGAAATACGAGTTCAACAAGCACCTCACGCTGAGTGAGCACTTCGCCCTCTCGCTGGTCAACACCAATGAGAACTACTACCTCCCCATTCAGGGAACCCCGACGTTCATCGTCGACGGTCTCGATGAGACCTCTGTTCTCAACAACCTGGTGATGAGTCAGGCCTCCAGTCTGACAGCCATCCAGAGCGATACCCGTCTGGCTTGGAAGAATCAGTTCGGTGCCCATCAGCTGGGCGTCATGGGTGGTCTGCGCTACCTGAACTCAGCCTATAAGCTGACCTCACAGAGCGGTTACAACACCCCCAACGACAAAGCGCCCAAAATGAACTCCTCACTGAGTTTCAAGGATACCGGCGGTGCCAACGACAAGACCTCCGATATCATCTGGTATGCATTAGGCAATTACAACTACGCCCAGCGCTATTACCTCAATGCCGGCATCTCTGCCCACGCATCCTCTCGCTTCGGTACCGAGGCCGATGGTCTTAAGATGGCAGGTGTCGTCTGGGGTCTCTTCCCCAGCGTCGAAGGTAGCTGGGTCATCAGCAATGAAGAGTGGTTCAGCAGCCTGAAGCCCGTCAACTACCTGCGTCTGAACGTCGGTTTCGATATGACCGGTAACGATGATATCGACTACACCGCCTCACGCAGTTACTTCGTCTCTCGCCGCATGCTCAACAGCTCGGCTACTGGTATCGTCATCGGCAATATCGGCAATACTGAACTGAAATGGGAGTCCACCTCACGCCTCACTGCAGGCATCGAGGGTAACTTCTTCAACAACCGTCTGAACCTGCGCTTCAACTTCTTCAAGAGTTGGACCAGCAACCTGCTCTCGCTGCAGCAACTCGCCTGGGCCAGTGGTCTCGATGCCAACTGGAGCAACGATGGAAAGCTCGAGAACACCGGATTCGACGTTCACGCCGCTGTGAAGGTACTCAACCTCAAGGATTTCCGTTGGGAGGTGGGTGCTTCCGTAGGTCATTATAAGAACAAGGTAACGGCGCTGCCCGACAACGACCGCACCTTCGAGACCGACCTCTACGGCGCCACCATCCAGACGAAGGTGGGTCAGCCCGTAGGTCTGTTCTACGGCTACGAGACCAACGGTGTCTACAGCACGACCGATGTGGCCAATGCCGATGCCAAATACCTCGTGAAGGATAATGGCGATAAGGTCTTCTTCAAGGCTGGCGACATGAACTTCGTCGACCGCGACGGCAATCACGTCATCGACGCGAACGACCGCACCGTCATCGGTGACCCCAACCCCGATATCTATGGTAATATCCACACCACAGCCAGTTGGAAGAACCTCACCTTGACGGCCGTCTTCAACTACTCTCTGGGCAACGACATCTTCAACTACCAGCGCATGCTGCTCGAGGGAGGCACCTACTTCCTCAACCAGACCACTGCGATGAAGAGCCGCTGGACTACCGAAGGTCAGCAGACCGCCTACCCCCGTGCGGAATACAACGATCCCATGGGCAACTCCCGTTTCAGCGACCGCTGGATCGAGGACGGCAGCTACCTGCGCATGAGCAACCTCACCCTGAGTTACTACCTGCCCATCCAGAGCACCTATCTGCAGGGCATCACCATCTTTGGTAACGTGACGAACCTCTTCACCATTACCAAGTATCTCGGTAGCGATCCCGACTGTGCCATTGCGGGCAGCATCCTGACGCAGGGCATCGACCGCGGACTCCTGGGTCAAGGCCGCTCGTTCTCACTGGGCGTGAACATCAACCTGTAATAAAAGGTAAAAAGTAAAATATCAAAAAAGTAAAATATATGGAAACAACAATATTATTTAAGGTAAGAAAGATGGCTAAAGGCTTTTTACCCTTTTACCTTTTTACCCTTTTACCTTTATTCGTCAGTTGCGAGGACATGCTCAAGCCCGAGTCCGACCTCGTGGAATATGAGGAAGACCACACCCTGAACCACGCTACCGACTCCGTCTACAGCGTGATGGGTATCATCAATAAGCTACAGATCATTGCCGACCGCGTGGTACTCCTTGGTGAGGTGCGCGGCGACCTGATGCAGACCACCGCTGCCGCCAACAACGATTTGAAGCATCTCTCGGCCTTCGACTTCAACGAGTCGAACCGCTACAACCAGATCAGCGACTACTACGCTGTCATCAACAACTGCAACTACTACCTCGCCCATGTCGACACCGCTATGAACCGTCGCGGCCGTAACCTCTTTATGCGCGAGTATGCAGCCGTGAAGTCCTATCGTGCGTGGACCTATCTGCAGTTGGCTCAGGCCTACGGCAGCGTGCCCCTGATCCTCAACCCGCTGATGACCGAGCGCGAGGCCCTCGAGGCCATGAACCAGCCGCGTGTGGATATCAAGACCATCTGCGACACGTTCATCGACGACCTCACGCCCTATGTAGGCGTCAACCTGCCTGACTTTGGTGCAGTCAACGGCACCAGCTCCGACTATTTCTTCATCCCGATGCGCGCCCTTCTCGGCGACCTCTGCCTGTGGGCAGGACGCTATCAGGAAGCCGCACGCTGGTATCACGACTACCTCACCGACCGTTATCATCCCATCCGGATGAGCATCCAGAGCATCACCTGGCCCAACGCCTCGCAGTTCACCACGCCCAGCGACCGCTACATGCCGCTCAACGAGACCATCACCATCATCCCGATGGAGGCACGCGTCTTCGACGGCACTATCAGCGAACTGCCTCATCTCATGGAGTCAACCACGCAGAACAACTATTTCTACGAATTGACCGCCTCACCGGCCATGTCTAAGCTCTCGGCTGATCAGATCTACTGCATCGAGAATGCGCAGCCCGGTTCCACCACCAAGGACACCATCTATGTTCCACGCAGCGGCTTCAACCGCAGCGAATACGTGGGCGACCTGCGTTTCTCGTCCAACTTCACGCTCCGTTCGTCGGGCACACAGAACGATTATTCCGAGTACAACTCTTATCTCCAGAGCATCTATAAGGTCACATCGTCGCAGATCACCCTCTACCGCAGCACGATGATCTACCTGCGCTATGCCGAGGCCCTCAACCGTGCCGGTTATCCGCAGACGGCCTTCGCCATCCTGAAATACGGCATCTGCGACGAGGTATTGCAGAACCGTGTCGACGCCGATGAGCTCAAGGCAGCAGGCGACCTGGTGTCATTCGACCCCAACGTGTTCCGTCTCGAAGATGTGCTGGGTGTTCACTCCCTGGGTTCTGGCGATTCTCATGCCAACGCCTACTACGAGCTCCCGCAGCCTGAGAGCCAGCTGGCCACGCGCCAGGATACCGTCAACTACCAGATTCCGCTGGTGGAAGACCTCATCATCAACGAGATGGCGCTCGAGGGCGCCTTCGAGGGTTACCGTTTCAACGACCTGATGCGTGTGGCCCTGCGTCGCAACGATCCCAGCTATCTGGCTGCTCCCGTTGCCCGTCGCTATGGCGAGACCGACTCCGCTCTCTACTCGCTGCTCATGGATCCCAAAAACTGGTATCTCCCCCTGCCGTAGAGCCAAATTTTTAGATAATTCGTCGATAAATAGGGTAAACGTTTGGAAGTTTACCCTATTTTTCTTATATTTGCGCCGTATTACTGCAATGCATCAATAATAAACCAACGATATATGAATATGAAGTTTACGAGAATCTTAAAGATGCTACTGGTGCTGGCACTCAGTACAAGCATCACGAGCTGTGACGAGTTTTTCGCCATTTTCGACGATCCTGTAGAGTCAACGGACCCGGTAACGCCTCCGGAGCCCGAACCGGAGACGCCTACAACACCAGAGACCACCCTACCCTCCGACGAAGAGCTGAAGGCCAACGCGCTGAATATCCTCGCCGAAATCCAGAAGGAGGGGGCATTGTTCAGCATCTACTTCACCCTCGATGGCGTGGAAAGCGTGGCCACCTTCAAAACCGAAAACGGCCAATACATCTACCAGGAGCCTGCAACAAGCGCAAGGAGAAGGTTTACACTTGCGGAAATGCTGGTAGAAATAGAAATAATACGCTTTTTAGCTAGTAAACCTTACCTTTTCCTTACTATGGCGCGCTGTGGTACAAGAGAGGCCATTGCGCAATTACATTTTGACCTTAGTAGCGCCACATATTCTCAGGTCACTCCTGTTGTTGATGGCTCTCAGGCATCATTAGAGATGCAGGGAATAGCATTAATGAAAGCTGGCACCACTTCAGAGGACATTCCCAAAACGATGCTGGATGCAGCAAATAACTATAAAGAGCCTGCTGCAGTAGTTGATGAACTCATATTGACAGGAGATTTTATGAATGTACTACAACCAATAGACCCAACTCTTTTGGGTAGAATTGGCGGGCTAGAAGAAGTACCTAGCAACGGGGAACTTCAAGCCACGAGCCTCACTATTGATGCTGCCGATGACGAAGGAAAAATCTATATGAAGGTAGGTGAGACCAAGAATCTGGACATTAAGATTTTCCCCACTAACAACACAGTCAACGGGCTGACATATAATATCGATAACGAGAGTATTGTCTCCGTCGATAATGGTACTCTCACAGCCCTTAGCGCCGGCCAGGCCGAGGTTACTGTCTCACTGTTGGGAATTAACGAGAGCGTTAAGAGAGTTACCGTTATTGTCGGAAAGACATCCGCCTCGATTTCGTATCCCGTTCCCGAATACGACAAATATTGGAGTCCTACTCCTGATGATAACACCGTTACATATCTCGTCAGAAACACAGGCGATGGTGTCGTGACCTACGCAGTCCAAGATGGATCAAACACTTGCGGAGCTACCGTTAACCCTAAGACAGGCGAGGTATCATTCACGAAAGCCGGCAAAGCAACAATAATAGCAACAACCTCTTCCACTAATACATGCACATACGAGGGCGATGATGCCACAGCCTCCTACACCCTCACCATCCACAAGATCGATGGTAGCATCAGCTTCGCCGCATCGGAGATAAACAAGACCAATACCGATAAAGCCTTCACCAACACCCTGACGAACACGGGCGATGGCAAGGTGACTTATACATCATCGAACTCCAGTGTGGCCAAAGTCGACGCATCGACAGGCGAAGTGACCATCATGGGTACAGGCACAGACATCACCATCACCGCTACTGTTGCCGATGGCGATTGCTACACCTACCCCACGAACACCGTCACCTACAAGCTCAACATCAGCGCGAACCCCTCCATCCTCGACAAGCCTACGGGCTACGGTCATGGCGATAACCCATTCTGATGTCACACAGATTTCACAGATAACACAGATTTTTATCAGTTATGAAAAAAGCGATTATATACAGTATAGCAGCGCTGGCCACGATGATGGCCGCCTGCACCAGCGACGAACCATCTACGCCGCGCGACGCTGACCGCCAGCAAGGCATCCCCTTCAGCGCCACCATCACCACCGATGCCCCCACGCGTGCCCTCACCGAGAACGCCTCAGGAACCATCGACGCCGCCTGGGCCACTGGGGAGAAAGTGGCACTCATCTACGGCGACAAGGTCGACGTGATGGAAGTGACCAAGAACGACGACGGCACCGCCACCATCAGCGGCACCCTTACCGGTAGTCCTGCCGATGCCAGCGCCGTTACCGTCATCTATCCCGCCTCAGCCGTCGATGCCACCACAAAGGCCGTAAAGACCAACTTGTTGACGGCACAGGACGGACTGTTTACCACCATCGCCGCCAACCTCGATCTGCGACAGTCCTCCGGCGCCACGTTTATAGTAGGCGCAAACCACGCCTCGCTCAACGGCACCGTAGCCCTCGCCACCCAACTGGCCATCGTCAAGTTCTCGTTGCAGAATGCCAAGGGCGAAGCCATCAAGGCCAAGAGCTTCGTCATCAAAGACGGTGCTGAAACGCCCAACGTCATCACCACCGTCACACCCGCAGACGATGCCAGCGACCTCTATGTAGCCATGCGTCCCGCCAGCGCCGCCACCTTCAACTTCGCGGCCACCGTCGGCACCGATGCCTACACCTACACCAAGTCGGGCGTCACCCTCGCCGCCGCCACTTACTACCAGTCACCCATTAAGATGACGTTCACCAAGCGCGCGGGCACGATCTCGTTCAGCAAGACTGCCAACACACAGACATGGAGCGCAACGGCCACAAACAACACCTATCAGCTGGCAGCCACCGTCACCGGCGATGGTGCAGTCACTTATAGCGTCAATGCCGACAACACCTGTGGCGCCACCATCAATGCTTCTACAGGCGCGCTGACCTTCTTGACCGCCGGCACCGTGACCGTCACCGCTACCGCAGCCGACAGCGAGACCTACACCTACGCCACAAACACCGCCACTTACACGCTGACCATCAACAAAGCCGCTGGCACCATCAGCTTTGCCGCATCGGAGGTAAGTAAGAAGATTGACGAAGCGAAATTCACGAATACACTGACGAATACGGGCGATGGCTCTGTCAGCTATGCTTCAGACAAGGAGAGCGTGGCCAAAGTCGATGCATCGACAGGCGAAGTGACCATCATGGGCGAAGGCACAGCCACGATTACCGCCACCGTTACCGATGGCACCAACTACACCTACGCCACGAAGACCGCTACTTACACGCTGACTGTTTCAAAGAACTCCGCCGTGATCGGTCCCTCTGGCGGCTACGGCGACGGAGGTGATCCCATTCCCGCAGTCATAGGTGGAGAAGAGTCATAAGCTGATGTAGAACCCATTAAAGAAGAAACGCTATATGAAAAAGATATATATGTATAGTCTTGCAGTGCTGACACTGATGCTGGCAGCCTGCACTAGCGACGACTTGAGCCTGAAGCCAAGTTCAGAGCCCTTACCCTTCAGCGCTGTCATTTCGTCGGAGTCAGCCGTTACCCGCGGACTCACCGAGGCCACCGACGGCAAAACCATCACAGCCGCATGGGTGGTTGGAGAAAAGATTGCCCTCGTTCACGGTTCCACCATCGACGTGATGGATGTCAAATCGGTTGATGAAAGCGGCAACGCCACCATCGAAGGCACCATTAGCAACTTCACCGAGGGCGAAACCGTCTACCTCGTGTATACCGGCAGCAAGGACAATATGAATGCCTTTAAGACCAAATATCAGATGATGGTGACTGATGCCGGCGCCAGCTATTCCGGACCCACCGCGACTCTGATCACAGGCACATGGGGCGTTGTTCTTGAAGGGGACACCCCGCAGAACGGCACGCTGACAACGATCGACCAATACTACGACTACCGCCTCGGACAGAGCACGCTCACCAAGACCAGCGGCACCGCGACCCTGGCCTCAAGCACCACGCTCGCCTCGCAGTTCGCCATCTGGAAGCTCTCGCTCACCACCGACGGCACAACAGCGCTTGCCGCCACAAAACTCGACATCACCGACGATGCCGACATCAACATCATCTCTATCACGCCCGCTGCAGCAGCCTCAGAGTTCTACGTCGTACTCCCCGCCGCCACCAGCACCACCTATAAGTTCAAGGCCACAGCCGAGAGTGGCAACTACTATTGCACTCACACCGGCATTACCCTCGCCGCTGCCAACCTCTACCGCTCGACGCTCATTGTCAGCAAACTGCCTGGCAGCATCAGTTTCGAAGAATCTTCAATTATTAAGAATTACGGCGATGTGGCATTTAGCAATACCTTGACAATAGTGGGCGATGGTAGCGTGAGTTATTCATCGTCAGATATCAACGTAGCAACTGTCAATTCCAATGGCGATGTGTCCATCATAGGTACAGGTACCACCACGATCAAAGCTACCGTTACCGATGGCACCAACTACACCTACGCCACAAAGACCGCCGAATACACCTTGACGGTGAATCCAACTACAAATATACAGAATTATAACACTGGCGACGATGGCACGACATCATTCTCGTTTGAGACATCCGATACGCAGTTCGAGCACTTCAAATCCGAGCGTACTACTTCACCTGAGAATTCGTGGACCTTGACCCATAAGTAATTAAATGATAGATTATCTTTCGGACGAACACACTGGGGACAGGCACTTCTGTGACATGATTATACAAAGACCAGCGTTACACTCACCGCTGGTAAATACTACCAATCGCAGATGCAGATGGAGTGGGACGAGGATTATGTAGGATAGTAACACAGCAACTCTTGCGTTATAAACAATCCCCGCTCAGCCGAGCGGGGATTATTGTTTACCTACAATCGAAGAGGATCTTGCGGCGGTTATCTTTCGGACGCACGGCGAAATGAATCCAATAGGTGGTGCCGCGCTTCTCTTGGATGAGTTCATCAAAGTCGCGATGGGTACCATCAGAGATGTCGAGAAGAATCCCCGCCATGCGGATCATCTGCTCAGGGCCATAGCATTTGATATCCACTGCACACCCAGTAAGATGATTCGAACCCTTCGCACCTCCACAAAGGCGATTAACCTCTTCGCTCCGATACCCAGAGGAAATGATGATGGGGATCTCATTTCTACTGTCTTCTGACTCCTGACTCCTATCTCCATACAGTGTATTCTGGCTATAGCGGAGATCCTCCAACCAATTCTCACAAAGATTCTTCAAGTTTTCAATGGCCTTATGACTGGGGATATTCCCATCAGCCGTGATATAACTTGTCTTGGTTAACTCTCCGAGCGTAAAGTGCTCGGAGAGTTTCATGTCCTTATTGATACTTACTTCTTTCATTTTCATTTTTAATTTTCAATTTGTCTACTTGTCGACTTGTCGACTCGTCGACTAAACCATGTTATTAATGAGTTTTTGATACTTACCTTTATTATCTCCTTCAGTGATTTGAGCAATCATTTTTTCAGAGGTCAACCTCTGAAGCTTCTTGTAGACAGACTTTTCCTTCGTATATCCGAAACATCTTATCATATCCTCTTTAGAAAAAATCTCGGGCAGACGCGAATAATTTTCAAGCGATTTCGCAAAATGACGTTTCCCGGAAAACTGTACATCATTATTCATATCGTCGAAATATTTCTCAGCCATAACCCCGAAGAAATGCTGCTGCGTGGCATACTGAATGCGAGCAATCAGTTCACAGAGCTTCCAATCCGTATCATCCACCTCATATTCACCTGTCCAGTAGTTACCCTGCTGGTGGATACTATCCCAATGGCGCATATCGATGAATGGCGCTGAATAGTTCAGGGCGTGATAAGGCACGCGCTTCAACATCAGTTCATTAGCTTCGCTCTGATCCTCCTCACAATCTGCCATGCGGTTCTTGGTCCATTCATAAAGGTTCTTCACCAATGGCCAGAGCGGAAGCTCGCCATACCTGGAATCCAACTTATAGGCCCAGGTCTTCATTCTATCCAGACGCTGCCAATCAATTGTTGATTTTTCTTCAAACTTAATCATCTCGAAGTTTGTCTTTGGCATCGGGATCACAGCCAGACGTGTAGAAAGACCACTACCGAAATTGCGCTCATTCACCTTTTTCTTCAGAGCAATAGGAGTGCCGGTATAGATATAGTTCCACACCACACTGAATTCATCCACTGGCGAATCCGAGTTCTGATACATCTGTCCATCCTCTTCATTGTGGAAGGCTTTCAATTCCATGCTCTGCTTATTGATCCAGGAGCCACCCTGCTGGAGCATGATGGAGTTATCCAACTCTGTATCAAAGGTGAGCATGTGCAGCTGGATATCCTTGCCTTCGATGGTTTCTTTGGCATTCAGCATATCCTGAATCAGCTGACCATT
>Ga0310694_10004680_pt1 | contig 13177 bp, 6 predicted proteins | sample 174DNAGHGhighgp2_FD_203884 | JGI IMG/M metagenome (GOLD analysis project Ga0310694, IMG submission 203884) | Sheep rumen microbial communities from Palmerston North, Manawatu-Wanganui, New Zealand - 1742 DNA GHGhigh gp2 (v2) (version 2) | ecosystem: Host-associated > Mammals > Digestive system >...
TGCGGCGAGGGAGCAGGCTATGCAGGCGGCATTACAAGCAGTGCCTTGGATGGCATCCATGCCGCTCTGCAGATAGCATCTGCTCAATACGGATTTTGACCAACTTAATACGGAGCGATTGATATAACAAACAAAAAATGCAGGCCGAATGGTCTGCATTTTTTTGGGATCCGCCAAGTTTGGCGGATGGGTTGATTAGAGTGTAGCGCCGAGCCGTTCGTAGGCCGTTGTTGGCGCGCAACTCTTAAAACTGTGCGCCAAGAGCGTTGTAACGAACGCCGTTCTTGATGATAACAAGTTGTCCGTTCTCGAAGGTCTTAACAGCCTTCATGTCAGCGTTCACGTTCTCAACACCTTGACCGCCACCTACTTGGATAGCCTTGATACGATAGCCACCGGCAAACTCTTTGATTTGCACTTCACCACCGAGAGAAACATACTCAATCTCTTTCCATACATAACCTTGTTCATCAGCACCTTCAGCACTCTTATCCTTTGCGGGGAGAGTAAGGTCGGCAGAAACAGCGGAAGCGTTAACAGGGAATCCCTCGCCTTCAAAGTTAGCAGCTGTCGAGCCTTTAGCAGCAACACTCAAAACGATTTTGTCACCAGGATTGGTGTTCTTGATGATGAGGATACCGTTCTTGCCACCGAACTCATAGCACTTGCCCGGATAAACAACGAAAGCTTTCGCTTTGTCGGAACCGTTTTTGATTTGGAAAACTACGTCCGGCTCCGCATTGATGTACGAGTCAGAAGCAACACCACCCTTGATGTCATAGACAAATTTGCCCTTGTCAGCATCAGACTCGCCTTCGTTCAAAGTAGCCTCCCTAATAGTCCAATCGCCAATAGCAGTACCCACAGCAGACAGGTCGATAACCTTAGCGTTAACGGTCAAAGCTGCAACAACAGCAGCGGTAAAGAGGAAAAATTTCTTCATAAGTTTTTAAAATTTTAAAAGTTTATATTGTTGTTAATTACACTTTACAAAATCGGGTGCAAAGATACAACATTTTTTGCAAATAAACAAGTACTTATTGGCGAAAAATGTAGATTTTTTGATATTTTAGTCCACAGCATCGGGATCTTTGCCGTTATAAAGTATATTTTTTACCTTTTTGTACTCCTCAACAGGCATTGGTTTGGGGTTAATCTGGCAGTTGACGAAATTAATATCTTCGGCGAACTCCAACTTGATACCTTTCTTGTTTCCGAGTATGGTAACTTGGTCAAAGAGGATGTTATGAACAGGTTTACCCTTGAGTCCCTGTATGTCCACTGCCTGTTTGGAGCCGATACAGGTAATGTTCCGGAAAGTGATGTTCGCCCAATCGGGGAAGAACGCGTCTTTGTTATCAGAATCGGTAGCGCTCACTCCGGCTCCCCTGTCTGCATAGCCGGACGAAATGAGGAAAGCGGATTCGCGTATATCCTTCATGATGATGTTGTAGCAGTAGATGTCCTCACACCATCCTCCACGTCCGGGAGCCGATTTGAAACGGCATCCTATGTCTGTTCCCTCGAAGCGGCAATCCTTGACGACAAGCCGTTGCATACCGCCGCTAAACTCGGAACCAATGACGAATCCACCGTGCGCACGATAGACGGTATCGTTGGTGATGAGGAAATCGCGCTGCGGACCTGCATCCACACCTTTCTGTCCGACACCGCCCTTCATGCATATTCCGTCGTCACCGCAGGAGATGTTACAATTGACGATGAGCGCTACCTGCACATTGCCCGGATCCATTGCGTCGCCGTTCTGCGCCCAATGCGGGCAACGGATATTCACGCCATCTACAATCAGGTTCTGGATGCGCGTGGGCACAAAATGGAACTTAGGCGAATTGAGGAGGTGCACGTTCTCCAGAAGGATGTTTTTGGAGTCAGTAATATTGACCAGATGCGGACGCATTTTCTCCTGCGTGATAGCATCGGAGGCAATATTGGGTACGTTATACTCCTTTTTCAAGTTGAATGGGTACCAAATGAATGATTTCGTGCTGTTTCCGTCGGGTTTCTGCACACCGCCCATTGCGAGTACTTCTTCCCATATGTCCTTGTCCACTTTCTTTTGCTTGATCGGTCGCCACCAAATACCTTGTCCATCAATCGTTCCATGGCCGGTGATAGAGACGTTCTCCAACTTGGAGCCGTAGATGAGCGCGTAGCATTTCTTGCTTCCATCTCGCAGAGAATCAGATGCTTGCACGTAGAGTTCCTTATTGGTCGAGCCAAGAATAACGGCATTGTTCTCCAAATGGAGATCCAAATTGCTGATCAGTTTAATCGGTCCTGTAAGCCATTTTCCATCCGGCACAATGAGGTGTCCTCCACCCTGTTTCTTCAGGTGTTTGAGTGCGTTTGCGAAAGCCTCCGTATTGTCGGTAACGCCGTCTCCGACGCCGCCGAAATCAGTCAGCGAGATTGTGTATTCAGGAATAACGACCGGCTGCACATGCTCCACGTTACACGGCAGGTCGGTATAGTACTTGTCATAAGGATTTTGCGCAGATGCGTACAAACCGCAGCAGAGCGCCAACACTATAAAAGCGGCTGCCAACAGCCTGTAAGACCGCATTGTTTTGAGACTTTTCGCGGTGTCCGATGTAGGATTTTTCATAATTGCGTTATTTTGTTCAAAGAGTTTAGAACAAATGTTGTACCAAACTATTCAAATAGACCTCCAAATTGGTATAATTTTTATCAAGCGTGTATTTTTTGCTGTCGGAAGACGTCGATTTATCGAGTCCATGTTCATCTTCCCAAGCGTCCGGCATACCGTCTCTGTCCGTATCTGCGGGAGCCTGTTCACTATTGAGGACGGGGTATCCTCCCACATCCGAAGGCGAGTCAATAAGTCCGTTAGTCGAACCGTTGGAGCCTTTGTAGGTGTACTTTCCCTGACGCACTTCGTCGGCAATCCGTGTGTCAATCCCGTCTCGATGCAATGAACATCCGGCTTTGGCGAGCACGGTCTCGTAGGCATCATTGGCGTTTTGTTCGCTATCAAGCGCCGTCAGTCCTTCTTTCCACCGCGAGTAAGCCACCACATTCGCGTTCTTAACGGTTGAGCCCTGCCAATTGTCCGCCGAAACAGCCTCATCCCCGTACGCCACGTTTCCGTTGAGATAGAAGATACCGGGAATCAACGTGTGACCGTCTGAACAGTAAGAACAACTGATTGTAGGGTCAAGGAGTCGGGAGCGTTTGCTTTTGGAAGTTGCAGGGCCGTACTTATAGTAGTTGTTCACCATATTTATTTTACGCGCCTGCGTGTAACCCTCTCCGCCGTATGTCGAATTGCCGCTCCAGTTATAGACCACATTGTTCACGTAGTCGATAGGACCGAAACATTTGTTGTTGACATAAGAATGGTCGAAACGCGGGTTTCGGCTGTCGTGGTGAGCCAGGAGGTTATGATGGAAAGTGGCGTTCGTACCGCCCCATATACCCCCATAGCCGTGGTTGCCCTTGACATGCACAGAGCGGCGGAGACTCTCCGTAATAAAGCAGTACTGCAAGGTAAAGTCCGTGTTGCCGTAACAGCTCACGCACTCATCGGTACACCACGAAAAGGAGCAGTGGTCCACGATAATATTGCGATGGTCGTTAATGGACAAAGCATCGCCTTCCACCTTGTTCTGATCCCCCATCCGGAAGCGAAGGAAGCGGATGATTACATTACTGGCCTTGACGGTGACAGGATAACCGGCGATACAGATACCATCACCCGGCGCAGTCTGGCCCGCGATAGTGAGGTTGCCGCTCGAAATATCCAATTGGGAAGTGAGGTTAATCGTTCCGGACACATCAAAAACAACAGTCCTCGTGCCATCCATCTGAACGGCTTTACGCAGGGTACCCAATGCCGGCTGCCCGGTCGTTTTATCCCGTGCATCTTCCAGCGTCGTGACATGAACGACCACTCCGCCCCGTCCGCCGGATGTGAACTTACCTCCTCCTTCCGCGCCGGGGAAAGCGGCTACCGGAGAAGACGGTGTCGGGTCATCCTCTCCGCCTCCCTGACACGCAGAGAGGCAGAGGATGAATCCCAGCAAAAAGGGTACTATTTTAATAGTCGTAGTCATTCCAGAGAGTTCCGTTGGAAGCAGCTACGTTGACCTCAAAAATAGGCCAGTACTGGTGTTTGTCAATGTCTGTTCCTTCCTTATAGAGGTACCATTTGTCCGGTGTGAGGAAAGGCACTTCCTCTTTGTCGAAGAACGATTTGGCCACCCATCCGTCTTCTTTGTTGAATTCCGCCGGGCGTTCAGCATCCAAGTCTAGTCCAACGAAGCGGTCAAAGACATAAGCGGCGCCCTTCTGGGTAAACGAATCATCGCGTTTGAAATGGAACCAAACGGAATCCGGACGGCCGGCATAAGCGCCGGTGTTGTTCTGCAAGTCAAAGCAAGCAGCTTGTGCGGCCTTCACTTTTTCGGACAAGAGCCCCCAACGCATCAGGTCGTATTTACGGAGGTTCTCTCCGCAGAACTCAAAGGCACGTTCGTCCACGATAGCCTCAAATGTAAGCGGTTTGGAACCCAGTCCGGCACGCTTGCGGACCTTGTCTAAGCAGTCCTGCTTGTCAATTCCGTAGAGGTTCGAAGGAGCGTTCCCTTCGCGTGAACCGATAGCCGCCTCAGCAAACATGAGCAGGATGTCGGTATAACGGAGAACCGGCATATCAATGCAGTCCTCGTTGGACGAATAACTGCGGGTCATCCATTCCACACGTTGTTTACCGAGATACATCTGGCTGATATTCGACTGTTTTTGGTAGAGTTTCTTGTCGCTTGCAGGCACACCGGGGAAAGCAGCCTCGGTAGCCGAAGCAGTTCCTTCTCCATTGTCAAACTCCCAAGTCCAAGGCAGGATTGTGATGTCGCGGCGCTTGTCGGCTTTGTCGTAGGCGTAATAGAAAGTCGGAACGATTTCAATCATCGCCTGGGTCTTGGTATTATTCGAGTTACCGTCACCGTAACTAATCGTATTAATGAGCGCACCTGCACAGTTATTCGACATCTTGTTTCCGGTCAGCGCCAGCACTTGTCCGCGCGCTCCATCCAGGAAGGGCAGTGCCCATATCCACTCTGATTGCGAATAGTCGGTCACGTCGTGGCAGAGGTCTTTGAACACATCTTCGAAGTTCGGTTTGAACTTCCAGTTTTCCTGCTGGATAACTTGAGCGCAAGCCCAAACGACTTCCTGATAGAGTTCCTGACGTTTGCCGGGATCCTTGACGTTGAATTGTACGGAACAAGCTTTCGTTCCCCCCTCGGTAAACACGTCGGGTCTCATAGCCAAGCCTGCGTACATCAGGTCGGCACGCGCGAGCAGACCGTAAGCCAGCGCTTTACTGGGGCGGCCGGTGTAATTAGCCGCCTTGCCGACCGGTACGGAAGCCGACCACGGCATCAGGCGAGCCGCCTCTTTGAGGTCGATACGCAACTGTTCAAAGACCACATTGCGGTCTTGCTTCTTGGTATAGAGCACCTCTGGGTTATACCCGTTGAACGATTCAAAGCTCGCCGGTACGTCACCCCACAATTTGACCATTTCAAGGTAGCAGAACGAACGCAGAGTGAGTGCCTCACCCAAAAGGTATTTGAAGGTGGCATCAGTTGTATCCGAATGCGCACGGATACCATCAATAACCACGTTTGCACGCTCGATAGCCGAGTTGAGATACGCCCAGGGGTCCTTACCATTGGAGGTAGAGAGGTTACCCGTACCGCCGGTCATATTATATGCCGCATATTCCGCATCCTCGGATTTCGAGCAGTGCTCGATATCGGTATTCATTGCCACATATCCTCCGCACAAACGGTTACGGAACGATTTATCCTCACCGAAAGTGTTATAGATAGCTCCTATAGCCTGCTCGGTCAAATCGGCCGATTTGAACACCGCTTCATCCATTGCAGACGGAGACTCGGTCTCAAAGAAATTCTTCTCGCAAGCTGCTAAAATCAGTGCCAGAGCACCTAAAATAAAGTATTTTTTCATAACAAACAGATTTTACGGTGTTTAGAACTGAACATTCAAACCAATATTGATACCACGGCTCTTGGGGTATGCCGAGAAATCAACACCCGGCGTCAACGGGTTCTTCGACGAACGTGTATCCACTTCCGGATCCAGCCCGCTGTACTTGGTTGCGCAGAAGAGGTTGCTGCCCTGGATATACACGCGGATGTTGTTAATCACTTTCGTCTTTTCCATCCAAACTTTCGGCAATGAATAGCCGAGTGTCAGTTGGTTCAGACGAAGGAACGAACCATCTTCCATATCCCGGTCGGTCACTACATAGTGCGACATAATCGGGCTGTACGTATTGGCACCTTTCTCCGTATTCATGTTGTCCAGTTGGGCGGCCATGTCAGTAAAGGCATCACCCACTACAAGAGGTGATGTAGCCAGCACTTCCGGCATGTATTGACCTTCCGCAGAGAACAAAGAATAACGTTTGTTGTATCCCATTACAGAAATGAGGTTACGCATTTTTGTCTTCTCGGTCACCGTGGTGTACTCCATTTTCGAGAGGTTCAGAATCTTGTTGCCAAAAGCAAAGGTAAAATTGGCTGCAAGGTCGAACTTACCCCACTTGTCGCCGCCGATATTGAAGTTGATATTGAAACCGCCTGAGTGGGTCGGAACCGTGTTGCCCAGGATAGTTTTGTCTTCCTCGGTTATCTTTCCGTCTCCGTTGAGATCCTTGAACTTAATCGAACCCGGAACGGGTTTATTGGTCAGGAATCCGTCGCCATAGTTAGGCACATCGGCTTTGAGACCCCATTCGTGCGTCGAAGAGAGATAACTCTGAAAGTCCGAAGCGGTGTAATATCCATCGGTCACATAACCATAGACATTACCCACCGGCTGTCCTTTTTCAAGCAGGAACTCAGCCGTCGTCAGGTATTCCGACGAACCGAAGCAGCTGGTCTGCGCAAGCATAGACGTTACGTTTCCGAGGTCTTGTACGCGCGTTTTATTAAAGGAGATATTGGCATCAACGGTCAAATTGTAACTCAGGCTCTTTGATTTCTTGTCCAGAATTACGCCCTTAATCGAGAACTCCATACCCATATTGCGCGTAGAACCGATATTCTGGTACTGGTAATTATAGCGCGCCGGCATAATCTGGCGGATAATCAGGTCTTTCGTTGTATTCCAATAGAGGTCGATAGTACCGGTAATACGCTCGTTGAGGAAACCGTAGTCGATACCGAAGTCACGAGTCACCGTTGTTTCCCATTTGAGTTTCGGGTTAGCGGCAATCTTTTCACTACCGCCCACAACGAGAATGTTGCTGGTTCCTTGTCCCATGTCAAAATAGGTCATGGATTGCGAGAGGAAGTCAGGATGGAGGTACCCCAAATCAACGTTGTTGTTACCGGCCATACCTAACGAGAGACGCAATTTGAGGTTGCTCAGCCAACCGGCGGCATTCTCCATAAACTCCTCATCCGACATACGCCAAGCTACGGCTGCTGATGGGAAATAGCCCCACTGGTTTCCCTTTGCAAAACGAGTCGAGCAGTCAGCACGGAACGTACCGGTTACATAATAACGGCCTTTGTAGTCGTAATTGGCACGGGCGAGGAACGACAATTGGTTGTCGCGCGGGTTCACATAGTTGGTAAACTCCGAATAAGCGGCTTGACCCATATAATTGAAAATCTCGCCGTTGAGTACATCGTAACTGCCCTTGTAGCCGAAGCCGTAGTCATTCTTCGTCTCGCCTTTGCGGATGACCGTCTCTTCACCGACCAGCACGCTCACGTTATGGTCGCTGAAACTTTGCTTCCATTCAAGGGTGTTATGATTGGTCAGAGTGGATGTACGCTGGTCGGTCACTTGGATTTGTGCCGTTCCGCCTTCAATGCCCGGACGACCTGTGTTACGCGAGAAATAAGTAGTCGGACCATAGTAACGGTCAGTGGCTATATGGCGGCTCTCATAGCCCATATCAACACGGGCGGTGAAATGCTTCGCGAACTTGTAACTAATATAGCCCTGAATATTCCATTTCTTGTCCAGTTTGAGTTTATAGTTATCGCGGATGGTGGTCAGCGGGTCGTAGAGAGAACCGAAAGTCTCATCCTCATCCTCCACACTGCCATCATTCTTTGACAAAAGTTGCGTCGGGGTATAAACCACGCAGTTGCGAAGTCTTGACTCGGTAGAAGTTCCGTTATCCTTGACCGCGTTCGAACCTGAACCGAGCACTTCGGTGCTGGTGTAACGGGTCGTGAAACCGATGGTAAAGTTCTTGAACGGTTTGAATTTAGCCTTTCCTGAGATATTGTTACGGCTGTAATTCGATTGTTCCATAATGGCCTTATCGTCAATGCGGTTGTAGGAGAGCGTGAAGTTCGCGTTCTTGTTACCACCGCTGACACTTACCGACTGGTTCGAGTTGAATCCGGTACGACCGAACGTGCGATCCTGCCAGTCGATAAACGGATGACGCTCCTGATCAGCGTATTCCAGCAAAAGGTCGGAAATCGAAGAATTCTCAATTTCAGACGGGTCTTTGTATTTGGTATTGTTATATACTTCGTCGAAATAAGCATAGAAATTACTACGCAGTCCGGATTGCGAGTTGTCCTTCTGGTATGCCCACTCGTATTGCATCAACGCAAAATCTTTGGAGTCGAGCACCTCGTATTTCTTCGCAATCTTTTTCCAGCCGACATAACCGGAATAATCCACATGGAATACCATCTTGTCATCATCCGAGTCGGAATCCTTGGTGGTAATGATAATAACGCCGTTAGCACCTTGCGCACCGTATATAGCGGTTGCGGCGGCATCTTTCAACACATCCATGGAAGCGATATCGCTCGGCGCAATATCGGAAATGGAACTTACCGGCATACCATCCACGATATACAGCGGGTCGTTCGACTGGGTAAGGGATGTACCTCCACGGACACGGATTTTAACATCCGCATCAGGGCTACCTTCGGTGGTCGTTACGGACACACCGGACAACTTACCCTGCAATGCCTCGGCAGCACTCGTTACAGGGATATCCTTCAACTGGTCAGCGCCCACAGAAGCCACGGACGTTACCACATCGCGTTTTTTGGTTGTTCCGTAACCGGTCACCACCACTTCTTCCAGCACTTCGCTGTTTTCGGCCAACACCACATTCATCACATTGCCGGAAATAGTCAATTCCTGCGTTTTCATACCGATGTAAGAGAAAACGAGCACTTTTGCATCATCCGGCACTTCGAGCGAATAATTTCCGTCGAAATCCGTCACTGTACCGATTGTGGTACCTTTCACCACCACGGAAGCCGAAATAATCGTCTCTCCCGTCTGGTCCTTGACTGTTCCGCTAATCACACGTGCCTGAACAGCCACCCCTGCAAAAAGCAAGGCAGTTAGCATCATGGTACGGAAGATACTGAAACAGTCATGCCCGTTGCGGGCTAAGAAATTCAGTTTCATACAATTATTTATTTTGATATTAAATTTAGATTAAACGCTTGCAAAATTACTCAAATTATGTAAATATTATGTGTAATAATTGACGCAAATTTTCCACACGTGCATTTTTTGCCGTTTTTATTGGTCAAAAGGCTCTGCATAAGTGCATCCTTCACGCCATCTGGAGCACCCGTAACGCGTGTTTCCGCGGATAATTAAACCTTGGCGGCACACGGGGCACAACATACCTGCTTTGTTCGTCTTCACGTCGCGCACGACACCCGCCGTCATCTGTTTGAGCTCGTCAAGGAACTGCTGTGCCGTGTATTCACCGCGCTCTATCTCACGCAGTTTCTTCTCCCATAAACCGGTCAGTTCTGCCGACTTGAGGAGCGGAGAAATGATGGTATGAATCAATTCAATCCCCACATCGGTTGCCCGCAGCGACTTGCCTTGCTTCTGGATATACTGGCGCTGGTATAACTTCTCGATAATTGCAGCACGGGTGGAAGGACGACCTATTCCGTTCTCTTTCATCGCCTCGCGCAACTCGTCGTTCTCAACTGTCTTTCCCGCTGTTTCCATCGCGCGCAACAGGGTCGCCTCGGTGTAGTATTTAGGCGGTGTGGTTGTTTTCTCTTTCAGTTGCGGTATATGCGGTCCGCTCTCTCCCTTCGTGAAGGCAGGAAGCGATTTGTTCTCTTCTTCGGTGCTATCTGGGTTTTCGGAATCTTCCTTTGCATTTTGCAGATTTTCCCCTTGTTCCTTTTCAAACACAGCCCTCCATCCGGCTTTGAGCACCTCTCGTCCGGTAACTTTAAAATCAATTTCGCCCGCCTTGGCCAATACCGTTGTGTTGCTGACTTCGCATTCCGGATAAAACGCCGCAATAAAATGCAAAGCCACCAGATTATACACCTTCCTCTCGTCCGCCGTCAGGTTCTCCGGACGCTGCCCCGTAGGAATAATGGCATGGTGGTCGGTCACTTTCTTATTATCGAACACTTTTTTCGATTTAGGCAGCGAACCAGCTCCTTTCTTTCCGTCCGCCTTCAGACCAAGCAACGGGCTAACTTGCGGGAAATAATCCTTGATACCGTTCAGCGTGTTCGGCACTTTCGGGTACAAATCTTCACTCAAATAGGTGGTATCTACACGCGGATAAGTTGTCACGCGCTTCTCGTAAAGGGATTGAATCAGTTGCAGCGTTTGCTCGGCAGAGAAGGAAAATTTCTTGTTGCAGTCCACCTGAAGCGAGGTCAGGTCATACAACTTGGGCGCATATTCCAGTGCTTTCTTCTTTTCTACCGATGTGATCGTCAGCGGTAAATCTTTGATAGAATCCACCAAAGCCTGCCCCTGTTCCTCGCTCGTAATGGCATATTCACCATCCTCCACAGGAATCTGTGCGCTGAACAACGTGTCGCGATAAACGGTCTTCAGTTCCCAATACGTACGTGGCACGAAATGCTCGATTTCGGCCTGACGCTTGACTACCAGAGCCAGGGTTGGCGTTTGAACACGACCGACAGACAGCACTTGCCGTCCTTTTCCGCTCCCGCGCGCGTACCTTATTGTATATGCGCGCGTGGCATTCATGCCCAGCAACCAGTCACCTATCGCACGCATCATACCCGCCTCATACAAGTGCTTGTACTCCGATTGGTCTTTCAACTGCTGAAAACCATCCCGGATAGCTTCTTCCGTTAACGAATTTACCCACAAGCGCTTAACAGGGCACTTGCAACCGGCTTGCTGGTACACCCAACGCTGAATCAACTCTCCTTCTTGTCCAGCATCACCGCAGTTGATGACCTCATCGGCCTGGTTAATCAGATTTTTAATAACGTTAAATTGTTTGTGAACCCCCGCATCGCCGGACACTTTGATAGAAAACCGAGACGGAATCATCGGCAGCGAACTCAGACTCCACGCTTTCCATTGTTCCGTGTACTCCTGCGGGTCTAATAAGGCGCACAGATGACCGAAAGTCCAGGTCACTTGGTACCCGTTACCTTCGAAATAGCCGTCATGTTTTTGCTTGGCGCCAAGCACGTTCGCTATATACGCGCCTACCGACGGTTTCTCTGCTACGCAAACTATCACGTTATTGAAATGTTACCGTTTAAGACTCCTTGGTTCCATAGCCGTATCCGTAACCGGCACGCATTCCCTTGACCGCATTGAGCACACAAACCACATTATGCATTCGTTTCTGCTCTATTACCTGGTTGATATAATCAATCATATCGCTCGGCGTATATTTGTAGCGGCATACAAAAATCGTCATATCCGCCACGCGGTCTAGCAAATAAGTATCACTAACCAAAGCAACCGGGGCAGTATCCACGATAATATAGTCATATCGCTTGCGTAATTCGGCGAACAACTCATCCAAACGCTCTGTTTGCAGTAATTCGGCCGGATTGGGAGGTATTGTTCCACAAGGAATCAAATCCAAATTCCTATGCTCGCCACTCGGCACAATTATGTCCTCCAACGCCACATCCGGCTCGGCGAGATAATCCGTCAAGTGTCCCTTGTTGTTCAAATTGAAATAGGTTGCAAGCATCGGTTTGCGGATATCCAGCCCCACTAACACCACTTTCTTGCCCAGAATAGCAAGCGACAAAGCAGTATTGCACGACACGTACGACTTGCCGTCACCGTTGATGCACGAGGTGACAAGGATTACCGGCGCCTTGACTTCGGCAGGAAGGACAAAGCGCAAATTGGTACGAATCAGGCGGAACAATTCGGCAGAAACGGTCGATTCGCCCTCATGAATGGCAATGTGCGCATGGCGCGAGTTCTGAACCAACTGACCCAGCAACGGAGCTTTCACACGTTTCTCGAATTCCTTCGGATCATCTATCTTGTCGTATAATTGAACTTTCAAATAAAGCAGTCCGGCGGGGAACATCAACCCAAGGAAAATGCACAACACCAGCAAGTTAGGCAATTTCGGACTCATACTCCGTACGTCACGCTGGGGTACATCCAGAATCTTAGCCGGCATAACTGTGGCCGCCAACATCAGCGCATTCTCCTCGCGCTTGTGATACAGGTAGAGGTACAGATTTTCGAGAATCTGCTGCTGGCGAACAACGCGCATATACTCTAATTGCTGTTCCGGAGCATCCTCCATCTGTTTGCTGTATTTGGAATCCAACTTCAGCAGTTTGCCCTGACGAATCTTCATACTCTCGCGGACGGAAGCGATGGTTGCAAGGATATTCTGGCGAATCGTGTTCAACTGCATGTTCATTTGCTCAATCACAGGGTTGTCATCCGTTGCCGTGCGCTGGATACGCATCTTGTGCAGCAGCAGCGTATTGTACTCTGCAATCCCGCTGGTAATTGATCCGTCTGTCAAACCCAAATTGGAAGGAATCAGGCTGCTGCGCTTTGTCTCATCACGCAGAAAATCATCGATATAATCCACCAACGTAAACTGAGTCTCCATCTCCAGCAAAGCCTGTTGCTCCGCTGAACTGCCGTGAATAAATATCTGTGCCTGGGTGCCCAGATCCGCAATCTTGTTCTCCTCTTTGTAGTTCACTACCGCATCTTCCGCCTCGCTCAATTCAGCCGTTATGATAGCCAGACGTTCCTCGATAAAAGCTGCCGTATTGGACGCAATCATGTTCTTGTCCACAACGGCATTGAGGTTGTATTGCTCTATCATCTGGTTCAGAAGCGCCTTGTCACGGGCGGGAAGAGGTGA
>Ga0310694_10004681_pt1 | contig 13175 bp, 8 predicted proteins | sample 174DNAGHGhighgp2_FD_203884 | JGI IMG/M metagenome (GOLD analysis project Ga0310694, IMG submission 203884) | Sheep rumen microbial communities from Palmerston North, Manawatu-Wanganui, New Zealand - 1742 DNA GHGhigh gp2 (v2) (version 2) | ecosystem: Host-associated > Mammals > Digestive system >...
TGTGGATCGGCACCTATGCGGGGCTGTACCGCTACAACGGCCGCGAATTCCGCTGGATGGATAATTACGACTCGGTGCGCAACGTAAACTGCCTGTACGTGGATGAAGTGGGCAGGCTGTGGATCGGCACCAACGACAACGGCCTGTCCATCGTGATCAACGAAAAAGTGGTCAACGTGGTGGACCAGAGCAAGGGCCTGCCCAGCAATTCCGTGCGTTCCATCGTTCAGGGCGAAGATGGGTATTATTACGTGGGCACCACCGGCAGCATGCAGATCCTGAGCCTGAATAACGGCCTCAAAAAAATGAACACCCTGTGGGAAATCAACTATGCCGATCACCTGGCGGCGGATGCGAGCGGCCTGGTGGCGGCGGTGACCAGCGACGGACGGCTGTTTTTGCTTCGAAGCGGGCAGATCCTCAGCTCCCGGCAGCTGCCCGGGGGCGGCGAAGTATTCAAAAGCTGCGCCTTTAACGGCCAGGGCCTGCTTTTGGCCGGCACCACCGACGGGCATATTTACGAATTCGACGTATCCCGGGGCTGGTTTGATTTCAGGGACGTGAAGCGGTGCGGCGGCCTTTCCAGCATCAAGAAATTGTATTTCCTGGACAACGGCGAAATGTTCATCACCGCCGATAACGGCGTGGGGTATATGGACCTGGCCGGGACCTATCATCATGTGAACACCAACGATTTCAACAACTCCATCGACAATATGCTCATCGACTATCAAGGCAACCTGTGGTTCACCTCCTCCCGCCTGGGGCTGCTGCGCATGGCGCCCTCCTCCTTCCGGGACGTGTACGCCACGGCGGGCATGAGCAGCCGGGTGGTGAACGCGGTGGTGAAATGGCAGGGCGCGTACTACTTCGGCACCGATAAGGGCATGGACGCGGTGGACCTTTCGTGCAAGCATCAGGTGAAAAACGAACTGACGGAGCGTTTGGCCGGCATGCGCATCCGCTGCATGACGGTGGATGACAGCGGCAGTTTGTGGATATGCACCTACGGCAGCGGCCTGCTGGAAATCACTTCCGATGGCCGGGAGTATCTTTACAACACCCAAAACGGCAGCTTCGGCGACCGTGCCCGGCTGGTGAAGCAGCTGCGGGACGGCACCGTGCTGGCCGCGGGAGATACCGGCATCAGCTTCATCCGGGATCACGAAATCCAGTGCACCATCGGCCGTGCCGACGGGCTCATCAACTCCATGATCCTCACCGCTGTGGAAATGCCCGACGGCGCCATCCTGGCCGGCACCGACGGCGACGGCATCGCGGTGATCAAAGACCGGGAGGTGCAGCGCCTGCTCACCCGGGACCAGGGCCTCAGCAGCGAGGTGATTCTGCGCATGGTGCCCGACCGCAAGGGCGGCGGCGTGGGCGTTGTGACCAGCAACGGCCTGTGCTGGATGGACGGGGAAACCTACGCCATCCGTTCCCTGGACGCCTTTCCCTACTACAACAACTACGACGTGTGGATGAAGGATGAGGACACGCTGTTCGTTATGAGCAGCGCCGGCATTTACGTGGTGAACCGGGAGGAGCTGCTTTCCGGCGCGAAGGAAATCAATTACGATCTGCTGGATTCCCGCCGGGGGCTCAACAGCTCCCTTACCGCCAATTCCTGGAATTACAGCGACGAAGAGGGCAACCTGTTCCTGCCCTGCGATACCGGGGTGTTCATCATCAACGCCAACCAGTATTCCGCGCCCACCGTTTCCTACCGCATGAGCCTTTCCTCCGTCCGTCTGGACGATCAGGAGGTGCAGATCGACCGGGGCGCGCCAATATCCGTAGGCCGCGGCGTAAGCAGGATCGAAATGCGGCCCGAGATCATCAACTATACCATTCAGGACCCCTATGTGGGCTATTACCTGGAGGGCTTTGACAATTACTGGACCGTGCTGCCCCAAAGCAGCCTGAGCACCATCGTGTACACCAACCTGCCCACCGGCAGCTATCTGTTCCATCTGGCGGTGCTGGACAGCAGCCAGCAAAGCGTATTGAGCGAACGCACCTACGACCTGGTGAAGGCAAAGGAAATCTACGATTATTCCTGGTTCACCATTTATGTGATCGCGGTGCCCATGGTGGCTGTCGCATGGTTCACTTTCTTTATCGTGCGCACCCGGGTGCAGCGCACCCTGGACATTCAAAAGCGCGAGCTGGCCCTGGCCAGGCGGCAGGTGCAGATGGGCGAGGAAACCATCGTAGCCGTCGCCAAAACGGTGGACGCCAAGGACGAGCGCACCAGCCGCCACGCCTACCGGGTGTCGGAATACTCGGTGATGATCGCCAAGGAAATGGGCTTCAGCGAGGAGGAATGCGCCAATCTGCGCAAGGCCGCCCTTATGCACGACATCGGCAAGATCGGCATCCCCGACAGTATTCTCAACAAGCCCGAACGGCTCACCGACGAGGAATACGCCAAGATGAAATCCCACACCACCAAGGGCGCGGAAATCCTCAGGGACTTTACCCTGATCGACCATGTGGCGGAGGGCGCTCTGTACCATCATGAGCGTTACGACGGCAAGGGCTATCCCAGCGGGCTCAAGGGCGAGGAAATTCCCCTCTACGCCCGCATCATCGGCGTGGCCGATGCTTTCGACGCCATGACCGCCAACCGCGTGTACCGCAAGCAGATGGATTTCGATTATGTGGTCAGCGAAATGCGCAATGGCCGGGGCACCCAGTTTGACCCCCGCATCGACGATATTTTTCTGCGCCTGATCGACGAAGGCAAGATCGACATCCAAAGGATGTACGCGCCCCAGGCCGGAGAGAAGGACTTTGGGAAGGGGGAGAAGGCGTGAAGCGTTATTATATCGCCGCCATAGCCATCTGCCTGGCCGTGCTGGCGGCGTTCAGCGTGGTGTATTCCGTGTGGGATACGGGCTCCGCGCTGGAGGTCATCAAGGTCGGCTTCGTTTACGAGAACGATGAAACCACCCCCTACACGTATAACTTTGCCCTGGCCCGGGACGCCCTGGAGGCGGCCTATCCCGGGCGGATCGAGTTTTACACCAAAAACAACGTGCTGGAAGCGGAGATCGAAGATCATATCCGGGAGCTGGTGCGCAAAGGCTGCCACATCATCTTTACCAACACCAACAGCACCAAATGGAAAACCGTGGCCGCTTCTTTTCCCCAGGTGCAGTTCTGCCAGGTATCCAATACCGATACCGCCGGACGGAACACGCCGGAGAATTACCACACCTTCAACGGCAAAATCTATCAGGGACGTTATGTCAGCGGCATCGTGGCAGGCATGAAGCTCAGGCAGCTGATCGACGCCGGCGACATTTCCGCCGATCAGGCGCTGGTGGGCTTCGTGGCGGCTTACGCGACGCCGGAGGTGATTTCCGGCTTCACCGCCTTTTTCCTGGGCGTCCGCTCGGTGGCGCCGGAAGCGATGATGCGGGTGCGCTACACCAACACCTGGAGCAATTACAGCAAGGAAAAGGCCTGCGCCCGGCGTCTGATTGACGAGGGCTGCGTGATCATCGGCCAGCATTGCTCCACCTTCGGCCCTGCCGTCGCCTGTGAAGAAACCGTGGGCAGGCCGGTATTCCATGTGGGCTACAACGCAAGCGCCATGGACATGGCCCCCAAAACCTCCCTGATCAGCACCCGCATCAACTGGTCCCCCTATATTCTGAACGCGGTGGAGGCGGTGCGCACGGGCAAGGACATCGAAAGCCAGGTCCTGGGCGACGTGCACGGCAACGACGTGAGCGCCGGGTTTGACCAGGGCTGGGTGGAGATGCTGGAGCTGAATCGGCACATCGCCGCCGAGGGCACCCAGGAAGCCGTGCGGCGCGCAGTGGAGGATTTCCGGCAGGGGAAAACCGATGTGTTCCGGGGCGATTACGTGGGCGTGTACGCCTTTGACGGGCGGTATACCTACGACCTGAACAAGGGCTATACGGAGAACCGGGATTCTTCTACCCCCACGTTCGCCTATATTCTGGGGGAAATCCAGATCGAAGACTGAGAAATAAACGATAAAAACGAGCCAAGGAGAAGCCATGAACGAACAATTTGCCTTGCTGAATCTGCCTGATGAAATGCTGCATATCACCTTGATGGGCGGCCAGGCCCGGGTGCTTTTGTGCCGCACCACCGCCATGGCCCGGCGGGCCGCGGAAATCCACTGCCCTTCCTCCACCGCCCTGGCGGCCATGAGCCGGCTGATGACGGCTGCCGCCATGCTGGGCGTCATGATGAAGGATCACGAGGCCTCCGTTACCGTCACCGTGGCGGGGGACGGTCCGGGAGGCAAGCTCACCGCCGTGGCCCATGGGCCGCAGGTGAAGGTGTCCGTGATGCATCCCGAGGTGGAATTGCCCCTGAAAAAGGACGGGCATCTGGACGTGGGCGGCTTTGTGGGCCATCACGGCCGGCTCACCGTGATCAAGGACCTGGGCTTGAAGGAGCCCTATATCGGCCAGTCCGCTCTGGTGAGCGGCGAACTGGGGGAGGATTTCGCCCAGTATTTCACCGTCAGCGAGCAGCAGCCGTCTTTGGTGGCCCTGGGGTGCCTGGTGCATGAAAGGTACTGCCTGTCCGCCGGCGGCGTGCTGGTGCAGGCCATGCCGGGATGCCCGGAGGAGCTTTTGGAGCAGCTGGAATTGCGCTCGGTGTTTTTCTCCGCCATCAGCCGGGAGGTGGCCGACGTGGCGCTGGAGGACCTGGCCAGGGCCTGGTTCGACGGGCTGGAGATGCAGATCCTCTCCCGGGAAAAGGTGGCCTATCAGTGCGACTGCAGCCGGGAAAAGATGGAAAAGGCGCTGATCGCCCTGGGCAGGGAAGAACTGAGGCAAATGATCCGGGAGGATCACGGGGCGGAATTGACCTGTCATTTCTGCCGCACGGCCCACCGCTTTACGGCGGAACAGCTGGAAAAACTGCTGGAGGTGGCCACCCGATGACGGGCAAGCGGGTGGTGGTGCCCTTCGAGCGCCCGGCCGATTACTGGCGTTTTCGCGCCAGGCGGCATGATACGCTGGAAAAAAAACCCGCCGCGGCCAAAATGCTGCGCAAGGCCCTGGAAAAGTCGGGCGACCCGCTGACGGCGGTGGAGTTGGCCCGGGTGTACCTGGATATGGGCTGCTTTACCGCGGCGGAAAGATGCCTGGCACGGGCGGTGGCCCGGGGCGGACTGACGGGGGACGTATGCTTTCTCATCGGCTGCTGCGCCATGAACCGGGGCAATATGGCCCTGGCGGAGGACGCGCTGGATCTGTGCCAGCGCCTGGACCCGGACGGCGACTGCGCCGATCAGGCCCAGGACCTGCTGGAAAGCATGCCCTACGCCCGGCAGGAAACCCGGAGAAGCTATGCCCGCAGCGAAGTGATGTCATTCTTTGCCCGGGACGCTTTGGCCCGGGGAGATGAAAAAACGGCCCGCATTTGGGCGGAAAAGGCCTGGAAGCGGGGAAAAGGCGCCCAAACGGCGCTGCTGCTGGGCGCGCTGCAGGACGAAAAAGAGGCCATCCCGTTTTTCCGCTTTGCCGCAAGGCGAACGCCCCAAGCGCTGCAGCCGAAGCTGTTGCTGATGCTGGCTGCCCGGAGGGCCGGAAACGGCCGCCTTTTCATGCGCACGCTGCGGGAGGCCCGGGGCATTTGCCGGGGGATCACCGACTGCGAATCGTTCTGCGCCTCGGCATGGGAAGCGGGAAAGCCGCGGGAAGCCCTGGAGCTGGTGACGGAGCGGCTGGAGGAAATGCCCGCCAGCGTGGATTTTCTGCATCTCAAATACCTGTGCCTGAAGCGTCTTGGAGATGAAAGCGGCGCCCGCCGCACCCTGGAAACCCTGTTGGATATCGACCCGGACGACGCGGCCGGCCTGTGGTATCGCCGCCATCCGGAGGAAGACAGGCTGTATGAAGGGCGCAGGGTACTGCTTGCGGCGCTGGGGGCGTATATGCGCTCCGTGCCGCCGCGGCTGCGCTTCGGCCGGCTGAACCGGCTTTTGCATTGGCTCACCATGGCCCTTCGGGATGAGGTGGACGTGGACACGGTGTACCGCCTGGCCCTGCCGCTGTGGCGGTGCATGCCGGAAAGCGAGAAGCAAAGAAGCGAGGAATCGCGGCACCTGTCTATGTGCATGATGCTGGATGTGCTGGCCAGGGCCGGCCAAAAAGAAAGGGCGAAGCAGCTTTTTGACGCCTTGCCGCACAAGCGCCGCATCCGGCGCACCCTGCGCCGTTTCGCCCAATGGAGACAAAAGGAGAGAGAAACCCATGCGCTGCATCAATTTTGACCGGGAGTTTGAACGGTATCTGTCCGAATGGATGAAGGAAAACAGAAAAAAGTACCGCACCTATGACGAAATGGAGGAGGCGGTGCCCCAGGTATACGCCGCGTTTCTGGATACGCCGGTGAACTGGCTGGGCGGCATGAAGCCCGGGGAGTATTTTTCCCAGTTCGATCAGCCCAAAAAGCTGGTCAACTGGATGGAGGATTATTTCAAACAGCGTATCCCCGCGCCGGATATGCTGCTCAACCGCATCGCGGAGCTGGGCCTGGCCTCCGAGGAAGCGCTGATGGCGCTTTTGCAGAAGGAAGCCGCCACCCGGGAATTAAAAATGGCGGCGGTGACGCTGCTGCGGGAAATCGGCAGCGCGGCCCCGGTGGACATGTATGTATCCTGGCAGGCCCGGCGGTCCGGCGAAGAGGATGAATTGGCCGACAACGCCCTGGAAAGCCTGGATGCCCTGGGCGAAAAAGCCGTGGAGGCCATGCGGCGGGCCCTGCCTGACGCTACGCCCGATGGCCAGGAGGCGCTCATCAGCCTGCTTGCCAATTTCCCGGGGGACGAAAACGTGTTCCAGACGGCGCTTGCGCTTTTTTCCGCCCGGCGGGACCGGGCCGCGGTGCTGGCCGACAGCCTGGGCAAGCTGGGCGACGAACGGGCGCTGCCGGCCCTCAAGGCCCTGGCCGCCAGCGTGGAAACGCCGTACCTGGATTATATCGAATTGCGCAGCGCCATCGAGGCCCTGGGCGGGGACGCGCCGGAAAGGGATTTCGACGCCGAGGACCCGGCCTACGAGGCCCTGAGGCGGATGCAATGAGCGCGGTCAGGCTGTCTGGAAAAGAGGTGACGGAAGAATGATCTGCAAACGCTGCGGAAACGTGCTGAAGGAAAATGCCACGGTATGCGATTTGTGCGGCATGGAGGTGACGCCCCGGGAGAGCGGCATGGGCAGCATGCGCCAGGGCAAGAGCGCCGCGCCGCAAAACGGGCGGAGCGGCAGCGCTGCGGAAACGGCCCAGGGCCGGGAGAACCGGGACGGGCGCGCCCTTCCGTATGCCGATCAGGCACCCAGGGATGCCGGACGGCCCGGCGTGCGCAGGGGCCTGCCTCCCACGGCGGCGACCGGCGCGCAGACGCGGAAGATCCGCACGGCTGACCGGAAAAATCCCCGCCGGGTGATGGTAAACTGGGCCATGATCCTGGCCGTGCTGCTGGTGCTCGTGCTGTTTTCCGCTATCGGGTTTTACGCCTGGCTGCGCTTCACCCAGCCCGGGCAGAACCAACTGGCCCGCTGGGGCATGGAGGCCAACGCTACCGCCATGTGGACCTACGGGCAGGAACTGCTGGATCAGGGCCACGTAGCCCGGTCCATTGCCGCTTATGAGGAAGCCCTGGCCCTGGAGCCGGAACGGGATGATCTCTATGACCGGCTGATCCAGCTGGCCGACGCCTATGAAGCCGCCGGGCGCACCTCCGACGCGGAAAAGACCTATGTGCGCATGTACACCGAGCTGGATAAGGAAAACACCTACGCTTACCGGGAAATGATGCGTATCCTGGAGAATCAGGACCGGCGGCTGGAGCTTTCCTCCTTCCTGCAGATGGCTTATGAGAATACCAAGGACGCGTATTTCCGCCGTCAGAGAGAGGACCTGATTCCTTCCATGCCCACCGCCAGCGAGGAAGCCGGCACCCGGAAAGCCGAGCAGGACGTGGCGCTTCTGTCGGCGGAGGAATATGATATTTACTATATCCTGGGCGAGGAGGGCAATCTGCCGGAGGACGGCACCCTCTACACCGAGCCCATCCACCTGCCGGAGGGCACCTTCATCATCCGAGCCGTGGCGGTGAGCAGCGACCTGATCAGCGACGAAATGCGGGTGCAGTATACCATCCGGCTGCCCAGCCCCCTGGCGCCGCTAACTTCCCTGGCTCCCGGCACCTACGAAAAGCGCCAGCGCATCCGGCTCAAGCACAATCCCTCTGAAGAAGAGGAGCTGCTCTCCAAGAAGAACAACCGGACGCCGGATGAGGATGAGCGGCTGCGCATGCTCAGCGACGTGACCATTTACTACACCATCGACGGCCAGACGCCCACCTCCAATTCCCCCATTTACGACGGCGAGCCCATCCTGCTGCCCATCGGCAGCTGCACCCTGAAGGCGGTGTCGGTGAACGGCTACGGCAAGGTGAGCAACGTGCTGGAGCGGACATACAAGATCAACCAGACCGTAAAGCCCAAGTATTTCAACGAAAACGATGTGTTTTCCGAGTTTGAGCTGATGAAAACCACCCGGGCCGCTTTTGAAAAGAAGTTCGGCGCGCCCAGGGAGGAAAAAGACGTAGAGGATAATTCCGTTCTGGGCGGCACTATCCAGCTGGATTACCCCTGGGGGTTTGCCCGGTTCGTGTACGCAGACGGCTATGTGATCTATTCCTTTGAAACCAACAGCGCCTCCATCCGCGGGCCCAGGAAGAGCGCCATCGGCATGACGGAGGAAAACCTGATCGCTCTTTACCGGGACCTGGGCCAGGCCCACGATCAGAACGGAGACCGCAGCATCTATTACGACAAGCTCAACTACGCCAAGAAATACCATCTGGACGCCGACCACGACCGCATCGACTATGCCTACACCCGGCCCGACAACGGCATGGTGGTGCTGAGCTATTACATGGAAAATGGCAAGGTGGAGCGCATGAGCATCCGATGCACCTATTGAAGTGTGCAAGGAAAATTATGGAAACGGTTGCAAGAATACGGAAAATATTGTATAATGTACAGGAAGCCGCAGACGGCGCTCATTTGACTGTAGAAAGGAAGCAGAAATATGAACAAAATGGAATTGATCGAGGTCGTATCCTCCAAGGCCGGCATCACCAAGGCGGAAGCCCAGAAAATCGTGGGCGCTACTTTCGACGCCATCACCGAGGGCCTGGTGGCCGACGGCAAAGTGGTGCTGGTGGGCTTTGGCACCTTTGAAGTGCGCTCCCGCGACGCCCGCACCGGCCGCAATCCCCGCACCGGCGAAACTATCAAGATCAAGGCTTCCCGCACCCCCGCCTTCAAGCCCGGCAAGGATATGAAGGAAGCTGTCAACCAGAAAAAGGGCAAGAAGTAATTCGCTCTCCCGGCAGCAGCTGACTGCATAACGCAGCCTGCCGCTCCCGGCCTGGCAGCATGCGGAATATACCGCGAAAAACAGGTGTCCAAATGGAAAAATGAGCTTGCTCATTCTCCGGCTGGATCACCTGTTTTTCGTTTGCACGGGCGCTGGCGGCACCTGTTTGCGCTGCCGGCGGAAACGGGCCCGTTCCTCGTTTTTTGCGGTTGTATCGCCGCGGCGCTTGACAGGGGGATGGAAAGGGTGTACAATGACCGACGTTGGTTAAATTAAACTAACTAATTGGACGAAATGAGGAGAAACGCTATGGCCATTGTGGAATTTGAGGACGTGTCCCGCGTATATACCAACGGCGACCACGAGCAGCGGGCGCTGGACCATGTGAACCTGAAATTGGAGGAGGGAAAATTCATCGTGGTGCTGGGCCCCAGCGGCGCGGGCAAAAGCACCCTGCTCAATCTGCTGGGCGGCCTGGACAGCCCCACCAGTGGTACCATCCGGGTGGGCGGCAAGGATATTTCCACCCTGACCGCCAACGAATTGGCGGATTACCGGGCGGCCTATGTAGGCTTCGTATTCCAGAGCTACAACCTGATCCCCACCTTGACGGTGATCGAAAACGTGGCGCTGGTGAAGGAAATCGCTCCTGATCCCCTGAGCAGCCACGATATGCTGGAAGCCGTGGGCCTGCTGGATCACAAGCATAATTTCCCCTCGGAATTGTCCGGCGGCGAGCAGCAGCGGGTGTCCATTGCCCGGGCGCTGGCCAAGAACCCCCACATCCTCCTGTGCGACGAGCCCACCGGCGCCCTGGATTCCGAAACCGGCGTGATGGTGCTCAGGCTTCTTTTGTCCATGGCGAGGGATCTGGGGAAAACCATCATCATCGTGACCCACAACCAGTCCATTGCCAAAATGGCCGATACGGTGATCCGCGTCAAGAGCGGCAAGGTGGTATCCTGCGAGGATCAGGCGCATCCCTTGACGGTGGAAGAAGTGGAGTGGTAACATGCTGCTGAAAAAACTGCTGCGCACGCTGCTGAAATACAAGGCCCAGTTCATCTCCATGATTATCATGATCGCCCTTGGCGTGGGGGTGTTCCTGGGGTTCAACATGGAATGGTACAGCCTGGAAAAAAATACCGATTATATATTTGAACAAACCAACTTTGCCGATTACCGCATCCTGTCGGAAAAGGGCTTCACCAAGGAAAACCTGGAAAGCATCCTGGCCATCGACGGGGTGGAGGACGCGACGCGCCTCCTGTCCGTCAACACCACGGTGAAGGGCGGCAGCGACGTGCTGGCCCTGACGTTGACGGAGAACGAAAACGTATCCGGCGTGTATCTGATGGAGGGCGAGCCTTACGATCCCCAAAGCCCCGACGGCATCTGGCTGTCGGATCAGTACGCCAGGCAAAACGGCGTGCAGGTGGGGGATTCCATGACCCTGACCTACAAGGTTTTGTCCATTACCGGCACGGTAAAGGGCCTGGTAAAAAGCAGCGAATACCTGATCTGCCTGCCGGATGAAACCCAGCTGATGCCCGATTACCATACCTACGGCTTCGCCTATATTTCCCCGGCTATGCTGAAAAAGGCCGTACGCATGGAATACTATACCCAGATCAACGTGAAAACAGCCCTGGACAAGGCCGCCTTTGTGGAGGCGGCGGACGCGGCGCTGCAAAAAACCACGCTGATCCTGGGCAAGGACGAAAACATTTCCTACAAGGAAGCCATGGGCGAGGTGGAAGAGGGCAAAACCATGGGCTCCATCCTGCCGGTGCTGTTCCTGGCCATTGCGGTGCTCACCATGGTGACCACCATGCACCGCATCACCGCCAGTGAAAAAACCCAGATCGGCACGCTGAAGGCCCTGGGCTTCAAGGACCGGCGCATCCTGCGGCACTATGCCTGCTACGCGCTGATCATCGGCCTGATGGGCACGGCCCTTGGCGTGGCGGTGGGCTACGGCCTGGCCTGGTATATCATGAACCCCGACGGGGCCATGGGCACCTACATCGACATGCCCACCTGGAATCTGTACGTGCCCTGGTTCGGGTGGCTGGTACTGATCCTGATGAATGTGTTCCTGACGGGGATCGGCTTCCTGTCGGTGCGCCGGATGCTGCAGGGCACCGCCGCCGACGCCCTCAGGCCCTACACTCCCAGGCGGATGAAGCATATGCGGGCGGAGGAAACCAAATTTTTCAAGGCGCTGAATTTCGGCACCAAGTGGAACCTGAGGGACCTGCTGCGCCACAAGGCCCGTTCCGGCATGACGCTGTTTGGCATTGTGGGGTGCATGGTGCTGCTGGTGGGCGGCATGGGCATGAAGGACACGGCGGACAATTTCGTGCAGCGCTTCTATCAGGACGCCATCAACTATGAAAACCGCGTGAACCTGGACGGAGAAACCGTCAAAAACGACGAGGCGCTGGCCCTGGCCGCCCAGTATCAGGGGGATTGGTGCGCCGCCTCCAGCGTGCAGTGGCAGGATAAGCCGGTGGCGCTGGAAATCTACCACATAGAAAATGATCTGGTGCGCTTCCTGGATGAAGATACGGGCTTTGCCTCGCTGGGGGATGAGGGCGTGTATATCTGCACCCGGATGGCCAAGGAGGCCCATTTGAAAGCCGGCGATACCATTTCCTTCTCGCCCTTTGGCAGCGATACGGTATATCGCGGCGTGCCGGTGGCCGGGGTGATCCGCTCCATGACGGAGGGCATCGTGCTGACCGACGCCTTTGCCGAAAAGCTGGGCATTGATTACACCGTCAATACCATTTTTACCAACGAAACCGAAATCGTTCCCAGCCGTCATGTGCTCAACGCCCAGAGCAAGAAGGCCATCATGGATTCCTTCGATACCTTCATGAACCTGATGAACGTGATGATCCTTTTGCTGGTCATCGCCGCGGTGGTGCTGGGCATCGTGGTGCTCTACAACCTGGGCGTGATGAGCTACACCGAGCGCTACCGGGAAATGGCCACCCTGAAAGTGGTGGGCTTCAAAAACCGCAAGATCGCCGGCCTCCTCATCAGCCAGAACCTGTGGCTGACGGTGCTGGGCATTCTGCTTGGCCTGCCGGCGGGCGTGGCCGTGCTGCAGTACCTGCTCAACGCCCTGGCGGCCGAATATGAAATGAAGCTGGCCATTGGCGCGGGCACGTATCTCCTGAGCATCCTGCTCACCTTCGGCGTATCCCTGATCGTGGGCCTGATGGTGGCGCGTCGCAACCGGCGCATCGACATGGTGGCCGCGCTGAAAACGGAAGAATAAGACTGGCGTGAACCCCGGGGCCGGACGATACGCTTCGTCCGGCCTTCGTTTTGCAAATTTTGCTTGCATCATATGCACACTTTCATGTATAATTTAATTGATACACCCTATATGGAAAAGATACGGACGGAGGCGCATGCTCATGAAAACCGTCACCCTTGGCAAAACCGGCATCACCACGCCGCAAAACGCCTTTGGCGCGCTGCCCATTCAGCGGGTAAGCAAGCAGGAGGCGGTGAAGCTGCTGCGCCGGGCTTATGACGGCGGCATGACCTTTTTCGACACCGCCCGGGCCTATACCGACAGCGAGGAGAAAGTGGGCGAAGCTTTTGCCGGGATGCGGGACAAGGTGACCATCGCCACCAAAACCGGCGCCCAGACGGCGGAGGTGTTCTGGGAGCATCTGCACCAAAGCCTGACCAACCTGCGCACTGATCACATTGATATTTATCAGCTGCACATGGCCCGGCAGTGCTTCGCCCCGGAGGACGGCACCGGG